>ERZ779894.113-NODE-113-length-92518-cov-4.976326_pt1 | contig 92518 bp, 62 predicted proteins | sample MGYA00511587_ERZ779894 | MGnify/ENA primary metagenome ERZ779894 (study PRJEB29588, sample SAMEA2160490) | human gut metagenome | biome: human gut; feature: human-associated habitat; material: faeces | place: Denmark | collected 2008/2010 ... | reverse complement strand
GAAGCAGCCCGGAAAGCGCCTTTACGCGGCGCGCCGCAAGCCCGGCCGACGCCGTGAAGCCACGTCCGGCAAGCGGCATATCGCGCGCGGGCAAATGGATTGCGGCAGGCGCATAACCCGCCGCCTCTTCCCGGATGCGCACGGCGGAAGCTTCGTTTGCCGTAACCACAAGCACGGTTTTTCCCGTATCGCAAAACAGCGCTGCCGCCATATGCGCGCGGTGCGCTTCTCCAAGGCCGAATACGGCTGCGGCACCTTCATTTTTCATCAGCGCTTCCCGCAGCCGCCGGTATTCCGGGTGTCTGCCGAGAAACTCAATGAGCGGATGCTTATTCATTCGCTTCCCCTTGTCCGGCTTTGTTGGCCGGCATGAGCACGAGCGGTTCTTCCGCCGGTTCTGCCTTTGGTTTTTCCTTCTTTGGGCGTTTGTTGAAGCGCGCCTGTGCTTCCTTGAGTTCACCGCGCACAATGAGTTCCACTGCGTCCGCAGCGCTGCTCATCGCGGCAAGCAGAAGCTCTTTTTCCTCTGCATCCGGCGCGCCGAGCACGTGGGATACCAGGTTCTGCTGCCCATCCGGGCGTCCAATCCCCACGCGCACGCGCGGAAAATCGTCGAACCCCAATTGGTAAATGATGCTGCGCATGCCGTTGTGCGTGCCGGAAGACCCGCCTTCGCGGATGCGCAGTGTGCCGACGGGGATGTCGATGTCGTCATAAATGACGATCAGTTCGGAATTCTCACATTTATACCAGTTCACAAGGTCGCGTGCCGCCCAGCCGGAATTGTTCATAAAGGTATCCGGCTTCGCAAGCACCACCCGCTCGGCGCCGATGCGCCCTTCCCCAAACACGCTGCGGAAGTTGGAACGGCAAACGTCGATATTATAGCGGTCCGCCAGAATATCCAGCGTCATAAAGCCAACGTTGTGCCGCGTGCTCTGATATTCACGCCCGGGGTTTCCCAGGCCCAACACGATAAACATGGTCCCTCCTTGTTGCTTTCCCTGCACGTAATGATGCCCTCATGCCGTTCCGGCATGGGGGTCGAACGCTCCACATTTGGGCTTGATTGTTTTTCCGATCCGGCCCTGCGGCATGCCGGGCGCTGCACGCCCTGCGGAAAGCCGTATGTGCCTTTCTCTCGGGATTCATTATAAAGCTTTCCCGGCTGCCACGCAAGCAGGGGATGACAAACCCGTCCGCTTACGGTATACTTTATTTTGTGTTATTATGGTGAATTTTGCGGAAAGTGGCGAACGGATATGGATTTGTTTGGAGTTCTGACCTTATTTGGCGGGATTGCACTGTTCCTTTATGGCATGCGCGTTATGGGGGAAGGAATCGAGAAGCGTGCCGGGAAGCAGATGCGCATCATTTTGGAAAAATTGACTGCAAACCCGCTCAAGAGCATTCTCCTCGGCGCGGCTGTGACGGCCATCATTCAAAGCTCGGCCGCAACGACGGTCATGGTCGTGGGCTTCGTCAATTCCGGCATTATGAAGCTGTCCCAGGCAACGGGCGTCATCATGGGCGCAAACCTTGGAACGACCATCACCGCCTGGATCTTAAGCCTTTCCGGCATCGAAGGCGAAAGCGTATTCGTTCAGCTATTGAAGCCTTCCTCCTTCTCCCCGGTGCTTGCAATGGTTGGCGTCACCTTCCTGCTGTTTTCCAAAAGCAACAAACGCAGGGATGTCGGCACGATTCTGCTTGGTTTTTCCATCCTCATGTTCGGCATGCAGACGATGAGCGGCGCTGTGGAACCGCTTGCGGATATTCCGGAGTTTACGCGGATCCTGACGCTGTTTGAAAGCCCCATCCTCGGCGTGCTTACGGGCGCCGTTATCACCGCAATCATCCAAAGCTCCTCCGCCTCCGTTGGCATTCTGCAGGCGCTTTCGGCAACGGGAAGCGTTACGTTTTCTTCTGCGATTCCCATTATTCTCGGCATGAATATCGGCGCCTGCATCATCACGCTGCTCTCCTCCGTCGGCACCAGCCGCGAAGCGCGGCGCACAGCGCTTGTGCATCTGTATTTCAGCCTGATCGGAAAAGTGTTAGTGACCACGCTGTTCATGCTCGCCAATGCGGCATTCCGTTTTTCCTTCATGGAAACATTCGTCAATCCCGTTAGCATCGCCGTTATCCATTCAGCGCTCAACCTCATCAGCATCATTGTAATGCTGCCGTTTATGCGCCAGCTCGAACGCCTCGCCTGCTTCACCGTCAAAGGCAATACGGCTGCTGACGAGCAGGCCGTACTGCTGGATGAACGGTTCATGGCCACCCCCGGCCTTGCGGTTGACCGCAGCCGCGCATTGACCAAGGACATGTCCGATTGCTGCATTTCCATGTTCCGCGACGCGCTTTCGCTCATTCGGAATTATGACGCAAAAACCGCGCAAAGCATTGCAGAAGCGGAAGAAAAAATCGACATTTATGAGGATCGCATCGGCACCTATCTCGTTGAACTTTCCGCAAAGAGCCTCACGCAAACCGATAACCGCGAAACGCAGAAGCTGCTGCACGCAATCGGGGATTTTGAGCGCATCGCCGACCATGCTTTGAACATTTCGGAATCCTGCGGCGAAATGCATGAAAAAGGGCTCTCTTTTTCAGCCTCCGCCCTTGATCAGCTTGATGTGATCATCGCCGCCGTCACAGAAGTGCTGGATCTTTCCACGCGCGCCTTCTTCAACGACGACGTTGCGCTCGCTGCACGCGTTGAACCGTTGGAGGATGTTGTGGATGATCTGCGCGCGGAACTGAAAACACAGCATATCGAGCGCCTGCAGCGCGGTGGCTGCACGATTGAGCTCGGCTTTATTTTCACCGATCTGCTTACAAATTTTGAACGCATTTCCGACCATTGCAGCAACATCGCCGCTTATGTGATTCAAACCGCAATGCACACCATGGCCATGCACGAATATATGCATGTGCTCAAGGATATGGACAGCGGCAGGTATGAAGGAATGCGTAAGGAATATTTGGAAAAATACAGACTGAATTGAATAAACGGGAACAGGATTTTCAGGAAGCGCCCCATTTGGGGCGCTTTTTGCACCATAAAAAGCCAGATGCTCACCCTTCCCGCACAACGGCGCTGCCGCCGACACGGATGGAAACCACGCCGTTTTCGCCTTGTGTGAGGCGGGAATAAACTTTTGAAGGCTTCCCCATGGCCTCCCCCTGCACGAACAGATTGGTTTTGTCTGGGAACACGAGGTCACGGCGGTATAGATAATAGGTCAGTGCGCCGTTGGAGGTGCCCGTTGCAGACTCTTCGTCGATGCCGTAAAGCGGAGCAAAGTTGCGGCAATGCACCGCATCCTCCGCGCAGGCAAACGCATGCACCCCAGTGACCGAAAGCCGCTTTGAAAGCAGAGAGATCGCCTCCATATCCGGTTTGAGCGCAGCAAGCAGCGCCGGGCAGGCAAGCGGCATCATGATGTCCGGCAGCCCGGTATCCACAATGGCGGGCCGGAGCGTGCCGAATGCATCTGCAGGCAGGCCGTACATCGCAAGCAGAGCCGCTTCGTCCGCTTCGGAAAGAGCGCCAAGTTCGCGAGGCGAAGCCATGTCAAGCCAAACGAGGCCGTCCGCGACATCCACGCGGATATCGCCTGCGCCGGTTTCTGCAATATAGGTGCGTCCGCCTTCGATCAGCCCTTTCTGAAGCAACAGCGAGAACGAGCCGACCGTCGCATGCCCGCAAAGCGCGACCTCTTCCACCGGTGTAAAATAGCGCACCACAAAGCGCTCCGGCCCAATACGGCGCAAAAATGCGGTCTCCGAATAGCCCATCTGCGCGGCTACACGGCGCATTTCCTCCTCATCCGGCAGCGCGCCTTCAAAAAGCGCAACGCCGGCAGGGTTGCCGCCAAGCGGCACATCCGTAAACGCATCAACGGTGTAAAGTTTCATGAGTCCCTCCTTAGCCAAATGAACTGTTTCACCGATATAAGTTTATCATAAAAGCAGCGCTATTGACAGTGAAATGCGATTCCGTTATTATTGAAATTGAATTTGATTGAGCTAACCCGGCCCGAAGCCCGGGCTACCCAGCCATTTGGAAAGAGGCGGAAAACCGAATATGGAACAAAAAAAGAGAAGGGCTCTGTGCGATCTAAAAATTGGTGAAAGCGGGCATGTATATGCCGTAAATGCGGTGGATCAACGGATGCGGCGGCACATCGTGGACATGGGGATCACGCCCGGTACGGAAATTCGCATCGTAAAAGCTGCGCCGATGGGAGACCCGATTGAGATCGCTCTGCGCGGATACTCCATGTCTCTGCGCAAAGCGGATGCGGCCACCATCCTTCTGATGGAAGAAGCGGAGCATGAAACATTTCATAAAAGCGTGGAAAGGGCGCGTGCAGAACATGAGGCGCACGCGCATGCACTGCTTGCGGAAAAGCAGCATCCCAGCAATACGGACAAAGAAGGCCATGCCCGTGCGGCAATGCTTACAGGCTTCATGTTAGAGCACGGTACCTGCTGTGATCTGAAGAACGGTGCGCTCTGTTCCCGGGAAGTATTTGACGATGGCGAGCCGGTTCGCCTTGCGCTTGCTGGCAACCCGAACTGCGGAAAAACGACGCTCTTTAATGCGATGACCGGCGGAAAGGAATATGTCGGAAACTGGCCGGGCGTAACGGTTGAAAAAAAAGAAGGCAAAATCAAGTCCGTTGCAGGCACGGACGGTGAAACGCTCTGCACGCATGGGCACGAGATGACGCTTGTAGACCTTCCCGGCATCTATTCGCTTTCCCCTTACTCAATGGAAGAGGTCGTGGCGCGGGATTATATCATCAATGAAAGGCCGGATGCCATCATCAACATTGTGGACGGCACAAACTTGGAGCGCAATTTATACCTGACCGTGCAGCTTCTCGAATTGGAGCGGCCGATGATCATCGCCCTGAACATGATGGATGAAGTGGCAAAAAACGGGGATACAATCGATTGCAAACGCCTTGCGCTTGAGCTTGGCATCCCGGTGGTGCCAATCAGCGCGCGCACGGGGCAAGGGATAGACGAACTCATCAAAAGCGCGCAAAAGCTCATCTATGCCGCGCATACGCAGCTTCACGAGGGCTTCCATATCGAGCCGGACGACGTATACGACGATTATACCCACATGCAGCACCACCGCATCGGCGAGCTGGTTGAGCCCTATGCCAAAGCGGCGGGGCTTCCCCTTCACTGGACGGAAATCAAGCTCCTTGAAGGGGATGACCGCGTGCGCGATGCGTTAAACCTGCCGGAGGACAAGGCGGAGCAGGTCGATGCAATCGTGCGGGATTATGCGGCCGCAAACCCGGTGGGCGACAATGAAAGCACCGTAGCAGACAGCCGGTACCGCTACATTGAACACGTAACGGCCGCAGCGCTTACGCGCGGCAAAAAGGATGCGGCACTTGAGCGCAGCGCGAAAATCGATGCGCTGCTGACCCACAAGGTATGGGCAATCCCCGTGTTTATTCTCATTATGGCCGCAATTTTCGCGCTGACGTTTTCAACGCTTGGCGCATTCCTTTCCGACGGCGTCGGCATGCTGATCGACGATGGCCTTGCCCCGCTTGTGCGCACGGCGCTCGCATCCGCGCCTGCGTGGTTCACGCGCCTTGTGTGCGATGGAATCATCAAGGGCGTGGGCGGCGTGCTTACGTTTCTGCCGCAGATCGCGCTGCTGTTCCTCTGCCTTTCCATTTTGGAGGACAGCGGCTACATGAGCCGCATCGCGTTCATTATGGATAAGCCCATGCGCCGCTTCGGCCTTTCCGGGAAAAGCTTCATCCCGCTGTTGATGGGGTTTGGCTGCACCGTTCCGGCCACGATGGGCGCGCGCACCATGGATAACGACCGCGACCGCCGCATAACCGTGCTCCTGCTGCCGTTCATGAGCTGTTCCGCAAAGCTGCCGGTTTACGGCCTGCTTGCGGGTGCGTTCTTCCCGCGATATCGTGGAATCGTGATTTTCAGCCTGTACATCCTCGGCGTCGTGCTCGGCATCCTTTCCGGCCTTCTGTTTAAAAGGACCATGTTCACCGGCGAGGAAGCTCCTTTTGTGATTGAACTTCCACCCTACCGCATGCCGAGCGCAAAAAACGTGCTTACGCATGTTTGGGAGCGCGTTTCGCACTTCCTGGAAAAGGCGGGGACGATTATTTTTGCCATGAGTGTGCTGCTCTGGTTCCTTGAAAGCTTTAATTTTTCGTTCCAGATGGTGGAAAATGCGGGGGACAGCATCATCGGCCGCATCGGCTCACTGATTGCCCCGGTGTTTACGCCGCTTGGCTTCGGCACCTGGCAGGCGGCCGTCGCGCTGATCACAGGCATCGTGGCCAAGGAAGCGGTGGTCAGTTCCCTTGCGATGTTCTATGGTTTCTCTGTGAGCGCGGAAAGCGCTGTTGTGGGCAGCGCGCTTGCAGGCACGTTCACACCGCTTGCCGCATACAGCTTCCTCGTGTTCGTGCTGCTGTACACGCCCTGCATGGCCGCTGTTGCCACCATGCGGCGCGAGCTCGCCAGCCGCAAATGGACGGCCTTCGCCGTGGTTTACCAGATCGGCATTGCGTACATCGCAGCGCTTCTGACGTATTTTATCGGCAGCTTTTTCGCAGGCTAAGGCTATGGAATTCATTTGGTATCTTCTTGCGGGCGCAGCGCTCGTTTACAGCATTTTCTGCCTGATCCGGCATCTGCGGCGCAGGCGCCTGGGCTGTTCCTGTGCTTCCGGCGCATGCAAAGGTTGCAGCCGTGCCGCAGAGTGTTCACAAAAAAATCCAAATGGAAGCAGGAATTTGTGCTATACTAAACGAAAGAAATAAGCAGCACAGGACATTGGATCCGGTGCGTGAAAGGGGTAAGAAGGATGCGTATCACAATCACCGGCAAGAACATCGAAGTTTCTGATTACCTGAACGATCTCGTCATCAAAAAGGTAAGCAAGCTGGACAAGTATTTCCCCGAGGATACCGAGGCACATGTCACGTTGGCGGTGGAACGCAACCGCCATATTGTAGAAGTCACCATCCCCTATACCGGCGGCATCATCCGCGGCGAAGAGACTTCCGGCGACATGTATGCTTCCATCGATAACGTTCTCGCCAAGTTGGAAAAGCAGATTATGCGGCACCGCACCAAGCTGGAAAAGAGCCTGCGGGCGGGCGCGTTCAAAGCGCCGGAACCCGTGTTTGCAGATTCGTTCAGCGCGGATGAGGACGAAATGGAAGAAGCGCCGCGCGTAGTAAAGGTTAAGCGCTTCGATATCAAGCCCATGACCGTGGAAGAGGCTATGCTTCAGCTCGAATTGCTCGGCCACTCGTTCTATATGTTCACCAACGGTGAGTCAGGGCAAATCAATGTCATCTACAAGCGCAAGGATGGTAATTTTGGCCTCATCGAGCCCGAATAAACCCGGGGCTCATTCATAAAAGAAACAAAAAAACATTGGGCCGCTCCGCAAGGGGCGGCCTTTTTGTGCGTGCAGGGCTTGCAAAGCAAAAAGAAGGATAGTATAATTCAGCATATTAGTATAACTAGTATAACTAAACATACTTTCACAAAAGGAGGATGCGATATGCTGAAAGGGCCGGATGGAAAACACATTTTTGGCACGGTGAAGGTGGGTGAAAAGGGGCAGATCGTAATTCCAAAGGAAGCGCGGGAGATGTTCGGCATCAAGCCCGGGGATCTGCTCCTGCTGCTGGGGGATGAAAAGCAGGGGATCGCAATCGTAAAAAACGAAATCTTCATGCAATTTGCGCAGCACATATTGAACGCGCCGCTCTGCGACGAGAAAGAGAATGAAAAATGAACGCAATCGAAACCACGGGGCTGACAAAACGCTTCCGTGGACGCACTGCTGTGGAAGACCTGAACCTCACCATTGCGCAAGGCGAGTTTTTCGCGTTGCTTGGGCAAAACGGCGCGGGCAAAACCACGACGATCCGCATGTTAACCTGCCTGCTCGCGCCAAGCGCCGGGGATGCGTTTTTGATGGGCGAAAGCATTTCCCGCAATGCGGAAGCCGCAAAAGCGCACAGCAACCTTTCCCCCCAGGAAACAGCCATTGCCCAAAACCTGACCGTGCGGGAAAACCTGATGCTCATTGCGCGGCTTTACGGTGCAAACAAAGCCGATGCTGCAGAGCGGGCAGAAGCAGCCATGCGGGAATTCGGCCTTTCCGCGCGCGCACGCGACCGGGCGAAAACCCTTTCCGGCGGCATGCAGCGGCGGCTTTCAATTGCGATGGCGCTGATTACAAAGCCGAACGTCCTGTTTTTGGACGAACCGACGCTTGGGCTGGATGTACGCGCCCGGCGTGAGCTTTGGAAAACCATTTCTGCACTAAAGGGCAAGGTGACCGTTGTGCTGACGACGCATTACTTAGAAGAGGCCGAAGCGCTTGCCGACCGGATCGGCATCATGCACGAAGGAAGGCTTCAGGCGCTCGGCACAGCTGCAGCGCTGTGCGCCGAAACAAACACAACAAACTTTGAGGATGCGTTCTTGGCCCTTACGGAAAGCGAATCGGAAAAGGAGGCTGCATTATGAACAGGATGCTTGCATTGGCTGGGCGCACCGGCAAGGAGCTTTTGCGCGACCCGGTTACGCTCGTATTTGGCGTGGGGCTGCCCCTATTTCTCCTCATTTTGATGTCCGTTATTCAGAACAATGTGTCCGTAGAAATTTTTGCCATAGGGCAGCTTGCCCCGGGCATGGCGGCGTTCAGCCTGTCGTTTGTTTCCATGTTTGCGGCAATCCTGCTTGCCAAGGATAAAAGCACCTCTTTCCTGCTGCGCGTGTTCGCATCGCCCGCACTGCCGCGCGAATACATCCTCGGCTATGCGCTGCCGATGCTCCCCATCGGCGCTGCACAATGCGCCGTGTGCTTCCTGACAGCGTTCTGCTTCGGCCTTGCGCCAAGCTGGAACATCCTGCTCGCCATGCTGGTTTTGTTGCCCACAGCAGCGCTTTACATTGCCTTTGGGCTGCTTTTTGGCGTGCTTCTCACGGATAAACAGGCCGCGCCGGTTAATTCCATTCTCGTGAACGTAGCAGCGCTCCTTGGCGGCACCTGGTTTGATCTTACGCTTATCGGCGGCACTTTCGAAAAGATCTGCAATCTGCTTCCTTTCGTGCATGCAACGGAATCCGCACGCGCCGCGCTCGCGGGGAATTATGCGGCCATCCTGCCGCACCTTGCATGGGTTTTCGGATGGGCGGCGCTGCTTTTTGTGGCGGCTGTGCTGCTGTTCAAAAAGAAGATGCGGGAAAATTGACGGAGCGATCCGAAAAAGCCGGGAGACGCCCCGGCTCGCTGATTCACTTGCAATGAATCCGCCCCGCAGGAACGCTGCGGGGCGGATTATGGTTACTGAAACAGCAGATAGGCTGTTGCATTGCGGGAACCATCCGCAGCGCCCGCAGTTGCGGTCGCGAGACAGCCGGCAGGCAGGGCTGCCCCATCCCATGCTTCGGGTACATCGGAGGCAAACGAATAGAGCATCGCTCCCTCCGGAGCCGAAAGCACGGTTTCCTCGGATACGCACAGGAGCGCAGCGCGCGCATAGTCTCGTTCTGCACGCGGCATCGCATTAAGCGCGGCTTTCATGAACCCCCCCATGCCTGTGCGCCTGTCCCCCTTGCCGGAGAAGCGAATGCAGATGCATCCGTCTCGGTCAGTATGCCGTCCTCAAAGGTGCAAAGAACACAGCCGGATGTTCCCACCAGTTCGAATTGCGTGTAAGCGACTTCTCCATCCGCATCCGTGCGTATATTTGCACTCGACACCTGCCATGAATCGTATTCTTCGGGCAGGCACGCGCGTAAATCGTAACTTGGTGAACATCCCATGCAAGTAAAGCAAAGCATCAACACAAAAGCAAATTCTGCATTTACGCATCACTTCCCCGTCTCCTTCTGATTATTGTCGTAATATAACAATAGCATTGCTGGGCAATGGCAGCAACATGAAACCACAACTGTATACAAAACTGTCCAGGCTCATTTCATACTTATGCATAAGGTGCCGCTATCTGCGCCATTGCTTGACACCCCGGCTTCCCTATGCTTTAATTTGGGTATCAAGTTTCATAGGAGAAACCAACCATGATGAGCTGGTTCAAGCCCTTCCTTTCCTGAAAGCCGTGAAGCGCGTCTGAAAAACGTACTCACATCCCAACCCGCAGGCAGCGCATGCGCGGGCGGCTTTGTGTGTACGCAAAAGATCTGCTCTTTCGGCTGTTTTATGCCCAAAAGCAAAAAACACAAGGAGGAAATTGAAATGTTCAAAGGGCTTTGGTTTCTATGCAAATTCGGATGGAATTCCGAAAAGCGGTACATTATCTACAACGCATTATACCAATTTGTCAATTCTGTCATCCCGCTCGTCGCCGTCACGGTCCCCAAATACATCATCGATGAGCTGATGGGCACACAGCGGACGGAAAAGCTTGTGCTTTATGTGGGGGTTCTTGCGGGGTATACGCTCATTGCCACCTGTGCGTCGAAATTTTTCGTTTATGCCGGATTTTCCTGCCGCATAAAGGTCGGGAACGATTTCGACAAGTTCATCAGCAGAAAGCTGACGGAAGCGGACTATAGCAAGCTGGAATCCCCGGCATTTTGGGATTTGAAAAAGAAGGCGGAAAAGTTTATTTACGCGGATTGGCACGGGTTTTCCTATCTTTTGGACAGCGCGTTGGATATTTTTGGAAAAGCGTTCACGCTTGCGGGAATCATCGCCATCGTGGCGACGCTCAACGCCTGGATGGTGCTGCTTTTCGTGGCGCTCGTGCTTGCAAGTGCCGCCGTGGAAGGTTGGGCAAAAAAGAACGGAACGCGGCTTTCCATGGAAAGCGTGAAGTTTGAACGCGGCTTCACTTACTTTTCGAGTCTGTTCTCCCGGCCGGAATACGGGAAGGAAATCAGGCTGTACGGACTGGCTTCATGGCTGATGGCGCGCTTTTCAGAATTTGGCAGAAGAATGGAGCAATGCTATGAAAAACGTAATGGTTTTTACATTAAGTCCGGCGCGTTCAGTGCGCTGATGTCCTTCGTGCAGCAGGGTGCGGCCTATGCGTATTTGATTGCGCGCGTGGTTGCGGGGAGCATGGAGATTGGCGATTTCACGATGTATGTGGGAGCAGTCACGGCGTTTTCCGGCGCCATGCGTGCTGTAATGGAGAACTTTGTGGATGTGAAAGCCTACGGCCCATATTACGAAGCAATGGAAGAATATATGAACGTGCCGGACGCAATGCGGCAAAACAGCCGCTTAGGCGTCCCCACAGGGCCGCATACCATTGAATTTCGGAACGTATCCTTTCGGTATCCGGGGCAAATGTGCAATGCGCTCAAACATGTGAACATCGTGCTCAATCCCGGGGAAAAGCTCGCGGTTGTCGGAGAAAACGGAGCAGGTAAGACGACCTTCATCAAACTGCTGATGCGCCTCTATGACCCGGATGAAGGAGAGATTCTGCTCGATGGCGTCAACGTGCGCGACATCGCCTATGAGCAATACATGGCGTTGTTTTCCACCGTGTTTCAAGATTACCGGCTGTTCGCGTTTTCGCTTAAGGAGAACGTCTGCTTTGGCGCGGAGGCAAGCGATGCGGAAATCGAGGCGCTTCTTCGGCGTGTCGGCCTCGGGGAGCGGCTCGATACGCTCCCGCAAGGCGTGCATACGCCGGTTTTTAAAGAGTTTGACGAAGGCGGCTTCGAGCCTTCCGGCGGCGAAGGGCAAAAGATTGCACTTGCACGGGCGCTGTTCAAAAATTCCCCCATCGTTGTGCTCGACGAACCGACTGCTGCGCTCGACCCAAAGGCAGAATACGAGCTTTACCGCCGCTTCGATGAACTCGTTGCAGAAAAAACGGCAGTCTATATCTCGCACCGGCTTTCAAGCGCAAAGTTCTGCAACCGCATTGCCGTGTTCCACAACGGCGAGATCATAGAGCTTGGCACGCACGATGTGCTGATGCGGCAGGGCGGAGCGTATGCGCGGCTTTTCGCCATGCAGGCACAGTATTACGCATAAGCGGGAGGCGGGGTTCCGCCTCCCTCACCCGTCGCTATTCTCCGGCTTTGCTTTCATGCCGGGGAATGTGTATGTTTCTTTGCTGTTTATGTCTTTCGGATGCGGCGCTTACGTGCTGCTGCCCACAACCCGGCCGCAAGCAGGATGAGGCACCACGCCAGCGCTGCCTCCGCGCCGCCCGTTGTCGGTACATCCGGCGCAGCGGGGCTGGTTTCTCCCCCATACGGCACATAGTAGTTCCTGTAATGCAGTTCGCCCCATTCGGACTCTACCGCAACCTTACCCGGGATGTAAATCCGCAGCGGCACTTCTTTTGTGCCAACGCTTCCAAACGCATCAAGGTCAAGTGAATCGCCCTTGATATGATACTCCCGCTGCGGGGTTTCCGGGTCTCCCCAAACGTTTCCATCCGCATCGATGACAATGTTACCGCCTTCAATCGTATGGATGGTCACATCCGCAATCAGCTTGATGTAAATACCTCTGCCGCTGATGGTAAGGTTTCCTGCATTGATCCGCAGTAATGCTGTTTCCGTGCCGACCGCACCCTGCGCTGAAATCGACAGTTCCTCGGCTGTGATATTGGAAGGTGCGTCTCCGCTTGCTGCGATGCTGCCGGAAGAAGCAATGCCGGCCTCGCCGCCCGCATGGACGGAACCGATTGCAAGATCTCCCGTGTTCACCGCATGGAATTCATCCCGTGCAGTTCCTGAGAGTTCCTTGACGTTAAGCGCCACAGGCATCTCCCTGCTGCCAACGCTGCCGCCGAGCGCATTGAGCTCCGCCTTCTCCGCATGGATGTTTCCGCCGCTGAGCCCGCCTGTTGCGTTCACAACCGCATCTGCCCCCGTTTCAATGCGCGCCACGGCAAGATCACCAAAGCCCGCAAGGTACACACCATCCGACGCTTCCGCATCCACTGTACCCGAAACACCAACGCTCAACGGATGCTGCTCGGTTCCAATGCTGCCGCCCGCAAGGAGCTTCAGATCACCCGGGAGCGTAATCGCAGGCTGCATCGTCTCAGCCACCTGCCGTGCTGCATCCGCAAGCGTTTGAGCCTTCACCGCAGCCTCCTGCTTTGCAGCAGCCTCTGCCTTTGCTGCATCCGCTGCATCGCGCGCCGGTTCAGCAACCGCCCGCTGCTTCGCTTCCGCATTCTGCGCGACCTGAAGCGCGTTTTGCAGTGCAGGCAATCTGTTCAGCAGGTTTGCTTGCTCCGCGCTGAGCGCTTCTGTGGTGCTTTCGCCAAGGAGCCCTGCAAGCTGCGCTGCGCGTTCTTCTTCCGTAAGGCTTTCGTCCGTGCGGATGGCTTCCGCCTGGCGCAGCACCGCTTCGATTTCCGCAATGCGTTTTTCTGCGTTGAGGAGTGCTTCCTCCGCGCTCTTTAACGCGTCTTCCGCCGCTTTAAGCTTTGCTTCCTCACGCACGGCATATGCGGCGAGCACGTTTGCCTGCGCATTTGCCGCATCAGTCTCATCCATTGCGGCGTTGGCTGCCTGCTGGGCTTGCGCAGCATCCTCCACCGCCTTGCCGGCACCGCCGGCTTCGGAAATCGACCCGGGCGCGGTGATTGTTACGTTGCCCACCGTTGCGATGATGCTTTCAACCGTGAGGTTCCCGCTCACTTCGTTGACCACAAGCTCCGTTCCGGCCGCGCTCAGCACGCCGGTGCGGGTATCCACATCAAACGGGTTCTGCACAGTGCCGATCTCACCATCTGCCTGAAGCGTGATGTTGTTCGCACGGACCTGTGCTTCCTGCCCATAGCGGTTCCCTTCAACGAGCGCACCGTCCGCAATGATCTTTGCATCGCCTCCCGCTACCACAGGGCCGATTACAAGGCTTTGCCCGTTGGTATTCTTGAGGGCAATGTCTCCCACCGCAACCGCGTTGATCTGGCCTTTTTCGCTGTTTGCAACAAGATCAAGGCTGCCGAGATCCTTCACGCTGATATCGTCACGCGCCGTGATGGTCAACGTGCCGTCAACGTCTGTGATGAGAGGATCAGTATATGTGCCGGCCTCGCCGCCGTTTACAGTGTATGCGGCGTCCCCGCCCGCTTTAATGGAGCCGCGGACGCTGCCTGTCAGCTCTTCAACATACGCGCCGCCGCCTGCAACCACAGTGAGTGTCATGCGCGGTTCGGGGTTGGGGTAATCCTCACGGATCCAATCATAGCGAACCACAACATCCAGAATCCAGGCCAGCGCGGGAGCGCCGTTTTCATCCAACACTGCTTCGCCGTTTTCATTGAACTGTTCCACCCGGCGCAGGATATAATGCTTTTGCGTACCGTCCGGCGTAAAGTCGGTGAGGCCCTGCATAACTTTTGCGATATAATCGCTGTCGAAATACATCTCCTCGTCCACGCCTTCCACGATGAGCGGGCTGTTCTCGCGCTGTTCCAGCTTGAGCGGCGCGTCTTTTGTGCCGACTTCGCCGGAAGCGGCAAGCGTGATGTCCCTGCCGAGGATGTGCCAGCCATCGTGCGTGCCGCCGGTATATGCGGCGAGGATGCTGCCGTTTTCCGTCCCAACACACACGTTGCCACGCTCGGAGGTGATGTTCTGCACCGTCAGGTCTCCCTGCTCCTGCACGATGTTGATATCGCCATCGTTATAGAGCCATGTTTCCCCGGTGCTCACACCGATGTGAAGGTTAAATGCGGGCGGGACGGTGTCGGTAAACCCTGCATCCGCATCCTCCTGCGGGTAGACGCTTGCGTTAAGCGCCTGCCTGTAAAGCCGTTCAATGTCATCCTCGGTCAACAGGCTGCCGAGGTATTCTCCGAGTGCCGGGATACACGCGGGGCCTTCGTCCCAGATGGGCTTGCCGTCCGCATCCAACGCGGGCATTCCGGAAGCATCCATGCGCTGAGCGCGGGACATCTGCAGCCCGAGCAAGAAGGCAAGGAACTTGTTTGCATCCTCATATGCCACCGTGTAGCCGGCATCCGCAGGAGCCTTTTCACGCGTATCTGCCGGGATCGCCGCGTCGCTTTCCGCCACCGCGCTGATGAGCGGCCTGTAAACATCCGCGCCGCCGGCAAACGCAGCGTTGACCGCGCCTTCCGCCTTCGTCTGATCAGCCCGCAGCGCAAGCTGCGCCAGGAATGCATCGTCAAGATATTCTTTCATCGCCGCAAGGTTCAGCCTGGAGCCGCCCGAAAGGAGCGCTGCAAGCTTCTCTGCGGTGATCGTCCCGGCTGCCGGGTCAAGCCCTGCCTGAAGCTTTTCTTCCTCGCTCAGGCTTTCAAAGATGCGCTTACGGTTTTCAGCCGAGATCCTTCCTGCAACTTCGTTCGCATCCGTTACGGAGGAAAGGGCCGCGTTATTCATCCTCTTTGCGGTTTCTGCAAGCGTGCTGCGGCTTTCTTCGGAAAGCAGGGCCGCGATGCGCTCGCTGCCGAGCAGTTTTGCAATGAAGCCCGCTGTGAGACCCGCTGTTTCATCCTCTGCCCCCAGCAGCGTTTCAACGACAGCCTGCGCAAGCGCCGCAGTCCATTCGCCGCGCTCCGCACGTTCCATCACCCACGCCGCCAGTTCCCCGGCAGTCTGGCTTTCCAACAGCGCCTGCAGGAGCTGATCTTCAATCCACTTGAGATGATCGCCGTCGAGCTTGGTTTCATGGTCGTTTGTGTTGCGGCCGATGAATTCGTTGACCTTGGGGTTATCCGGATGCGTAACCACATCCACCGCAAGCACCGGTGTGCCGCCAATCTCCACCTCGTTGTATTTTGAGGGATCTTCCGCGTTTCTATTGCCGAGAATCAGCCTGAGCGCGTCAATGTGCAGATCATGCACACGGGGCACGTTCAGCGTGAGCGCTGCGGGAATATCAACGATAAGGCGGCTCTGCTCGGATGCGATGTCGCCCGTTGCCGCAAGCGACAATGCTGCGTTCGCATCGCTGTCCGTCTGCGCAAGCTTGATGTATGCACGCGTTCCGTATTCACCCGCAGAAACGCCATCAAGCATTCCGATGTTTCTGCCTGCGTCAAGCGCAATGCGGCTGCCATTTCCGGTGATGCTGTCGAACCGGATGTCGGAACCTGCCGTAAGCTCAACTGTGCCGGCCACGCTGCCAAGCGAATCGAAACGGATGCTGCCCTTTGCAGCAAGGCGCGCCGTGCTGTCCGTAAGCGCTATGCCGTTCACTGCGCGGATGTCGCTTCCGGCATTCCAGATGAAGCTGCTGCTCATACCTGTGATGCCGGTTGGCGTCACATAGTTTTCCGCATTGTTGGCTGCATACCAGGCAAGGTCCTCTTCCACCGTGATGCATCCCGCCGCGGTAAACCTCAGGTCGCCCTGCTTGGCAAGGATGTTATGGAAGGCGATGTTGCCTTCCGAAAGCGCTGCCGCGTTAGGCGCAAAGCCGGTCACGGCGCCGTTTTCCCGGACCTCCAGATGGTTGGTGTAAAGGCGGAACGCACCGCGCTGCTGTCCTTCGTTCTCCACGATGAGGTCATACCCGATGATGTCGCCATCCGCCGTCACAAGCGTATACTGTGCGCCGATGATCTTCGTAAGCGGATCGAGCACCATGTCTCCCTCGGGCACGAAGGTGTAGGTATCAATGCGTACGGTTCTGTCGCCGTTCGCATCAAGCAGGATCAGCTGGCCGTCTTCTGCTTCCGTCACCATATCGATAAGATCCGCACCGGTTCCGATGGAACCAGTGGACTGTGCAATTATGGTGATGTTCCCTGCCGTTGCAGTGATATCTGCATCCTCCGGCCGCCCTTTCGGGCCGTCGCCGTCGAGAAGGCTCCCCTGCGGGTCCTTCAGCTCAAGCTTCACGGACGAACCTTTCAACTCGGAGATCAGGTATTCCGTGCCAGGGATCTTTACGGAATTTATGAGTGGCCGGTCACTGTCCACATCAAGCCATTTTACGCTGCCGTCGGCCCCCACTTGAACGAGTGGCCTGCCGGCTGCGTAAGCGGTATGGAAGATTACGCCATCCGCATCCGAATGGATGGTGAGTTCAGTCGTTCCGCCATAGGAGACGGTGATAATACCGTTTGCCTCCGACGCTTCGGCCTTTCTCCATTGGGTTCCGTCGTAGTAATAATAGTTTCCATCCGGGCCCCATGCCACAGTTTCGCTCAGACGGGCCAACCGCTGTGCGCCGGTGAGCGTTACGTTCCCCAGCGCTTTGTCATATGTGGCGCTGCCGGTGGCATTGTCATGCGCGTCCACGCTGACCGCCTGAAGGCTACCGGTTCTAAGGTCATACCGGAAGATTGTTCCCGCTCCAACGATCTGGATTACTCCGTATTCGTCCAATGCGCGCTGGACGTCAACTATCGTTCCGTCGGCAGATGCGTGCAGTTCCCGCGTAAGCTGATAAACATTGAGGTTTTCCAGCGCAAACGCCTTGAGCGTAACCTGCTGGCCGGGGTTCAGGTGGATTTTTGCCTCCCGTGCAACCTTGATGCGCGGAATCAAAATTCCGCCTATGTTCACCGTTTCAAATTCTACCTTTACGCCGACCGCCTGCAATTCATAATACGCATCTTTGCTTGCGGCATTTTTGTCATCATACCGATAAACCGTATCCGGCAGGACAAGCAGGGTCTCGCCGCCACGTTCCACCTGGTAGCCCAGAGCCGTGATATCCTCTTCTCCCTCGCTCTGCGCTTTATAGATGGTGATGTTCGCCGGGGTCAGGAGCGTGCTGAGGCCGATGCAACTGTAGCTCACCTCTGCGCCGGAGATTATTCCATCGGTATCCGTTTTCAGGCCGGGCTTGCTGATGCGGTAGCCGTTGAGCGAGCCGCTGTTGAACACCGCAGCGCCCCACGTGGTCGCATCCGTTCCGTTCACAAGCCACTTTGTAAGTGTTGCCGCACCAATGTCAGTCTTGCTCAACGCACCTTTGTTGTAAAGCTCAACAACAGTCTGCGCGATTTCGATCACAATGGAAATTCCTGCACCGCCCAGGTTATTCGTCTGATACGTTGCGCTATAACGGTATGTGATCTTCTTTTCATCGCCATTCACCGTTTCAGACTGCAAGGTTTTGCTGACGGAACCGCTGAAGCTTGCGCTGTCTTTGATGCGCCCCGCCTCATAAACGCCCTTCAGGTAACCGGTAACAGACTCGATTGCAAGGATGTAGTACTTGTCATATCCTCCGTTGGTGCGGTTGTTGTAATCCGCTTCAAGGAGGAAATAGTAGTTCACACCATCTTGGCTCTTCCACAGGTGGAGCGAAGCCGAATCCGTTTCCGCAAGGGAGGTGATGTTCCCGTCCCCATCCTTGGCTGCAACCTTATAAAGGATGGGCTTATCGTGCACCGTTACCGTGCCGTTTACGGTATACCATCCGCTTCCGTCCTGCGCCACAAACAGATCAAAGCCGTCGCCCCCGACAAGTGCAGTAAGCACGCCGGTTGCAAGATCAAGCGTCACACCATATTCATGGAAGGTAACAACCGATCCGCTGATGCTGTAAAGCGTCGTATCAAAGGAGCGGCCTTCGGCGGAAATCACCCTGCGGGCATTTCCTGCGGCATCCAGATAAAGCTGCGTGCCGTTGGGCAATGTGTATACCTTATAGCCGTCGCTTTGCCCGCCGATGAGATAGCGCTCCAACTGCGCCGGAGAAAGCGTGAGCGTGCCAAGGTTTAAGGTTTCCGTCGTGAACTGAATCACGCCCGGGATTATAACCTGCGCCGCACGCGCATCTGCAAGGTACTCCATGCGGATGGCGGTGGGAAGCAATACATCAAGATCGCCCGCAGCAACTACGCTTGCAATATCGATCGTCCCGGGAAGCGCGCCCGTGCCAAGGGTTCCGGAGAGGTTGCTAACCGGCGTAATCTCGGCAAGCGTCAGTTCAAGGCAGGCATCTCCCGTAGCGCTGAGCACTATGGCAGCATCCTCCCCGCCGAAAGGAGTAAGGTATGCCGCAAAGCGCATGGTTTGTGCGCCGACATCCTTCGCATTTTTCACGGTGAGAGAATGCACCCACACCGGCGCTACCGCCGTTGTATTCATCGTTACAACCGCACTGTACAGGTTTCCGTTGCCTACGCCGTTCTCTTCCGTCCACTCAATGAGGAGGGAGCCGCGTTCATTGTTCACAAGGCCTGCCATCGTTACGCTTCCGCTGCCGCGGGAGATGATGGCAATTTCAGGCGTAGTGTCCTCGCTCCTTTCAATCTGCTTCGTGTTGTACACATTTGCATTTGCGCTGTTGAGTGCGTTCACCGTTGCGCGGGTAAAGGTTTCGTTATAGAGGTCGATCGCGCCAAGACGCAGATCCGCGTTTGTGCGGTTGGTAATCGTCAACACCGGAATATACTGCTGACCATAGATCACATTTTCGATCAGGCCGTTTGCGTTGCCGACCACCACCAACTTACCGGGCAGATTGTTGCGGATATTCGAAAGGATAACCACTCCGGCCGTGGATGCGGCAAAGGTTGCCGGCGTACCGACGCTGCGCACACAAACCGCACCGTTCTCGTCATAGTAGATGTCAATTGCAATGCCGGCCGCCGCATCGCCGATGTCGAAGACAACGCCTGTGCCCACGCTTGTCGTTGCGGTGGATTGCAGCTTGTTCTCCTCCACCTCGGCCTCGCTTGCGATGGCGCGCCGTGTGCCTTCTGCGATGAGGCTCACCGTTCCATTGAATGCCTTGCGGTCAATGCGTACATCCGCACCTGTGAGCCGCGCGCCATCCTGGATGGTGACGTTCGCAGCAGTCTTCCCGTTCAGCCGTGCATAGGATTCTACCCGGCCGGCGAAGGCGGTGATTTTTGTATGCGCTTTGGCATGCAGGTTGGTGCCGCTGCTGGTGGGTGAACCATCGGCCATGATGGTCATGCTGTCATAGGCCTTGATGTGCGCATTGCCAACCGTTACACCCAGGTTCAGCATAAAGTTGATGTCGCTGTATGCCTGCGCGAAGTTCAGGAACCCGCCCGTGGATGCATAGGTGTAGTTGTAGATGTAAAGATCCTTGAGCGATGCAAGCACGCTTACATTCCGGCCCGTAACCACAGCGCGTTCGGATGCGCCGTCCGCAAGGCTGACTTTCGCGGTAAGCGTATTGTTGCCCACGATTTCGCGGGTAAGCTCTGCCGTTGCATCGGAATCGCTTCCAACGGCATACATTCCGATATCGCCAATGGTTTTCACTTCGTCCGCTGCAGTGTGTGCCGCAATCGTGATATTCCCAAAGGTGTTCGTAATGGTAACGCCGCCGTTTACGGTCGTGTTGCTCGCGGATTCATACTCGCTCACAGCCTTGACGGAGGAACCGCCAAAGCCCGTTCCGGTGGTGCTTTTCGCCTCGGTCAGAATTGAATCCGATTCTCCCGCACGGGAGATCACTTCAATGCTGCCAAAGTCTGCAAACAGGTTCGCATTCTTTCCGAGCACAACATCCACAGCGCGTTTGAGCGTATTATAGGATTGCAGTTTCCCACCCGCAAACAGGCCGCCGTTGTTCGCATCGGTCTTTGCGATCAGTTCTGCGTTGGAATCCGCTTTCACGGCAATGCTGCCGTGCGCCCACAGGCTCGCGTTCTCTTCAATCGCAGCGCTCGTTGTCTGGCTGACATAGTTGGTTGCGTATTTGAAGTCCGCGCTCACAAGGATGCCAATGCTCGTGCCGTCCACAAGCGTATCTGCCTTCGCGGTATCGTTTGCGAATACGCTGATGCTGCCGCCGGTGCTCTTTACGCTCGCGCTCTTTCCAATATAGGCGCTCGTGTAATAATAGCTCGTCGTGGGAACAATGTTGCCGGTCACGCCAAAGGCGGTGATGTTGAAGCCTTCCGTCATGCGCGCCTTCGCGCTGCCGGTGTTCTTGGCTTCAACTGTGATGTCGCCGGCTGCAAGAACGCTTGCGTCCTCCCCGATGTACGCGGTGACGCGCTGCTCCTTGCCCGAACCGGAAGCGCCGATGAGCGCTTCAGAGTTTCCGCCGGAGCCGGAAATCAGCGATGCACTGCCGCCGGAAGCGGAAGTAGCTTGCGCCTGAGTGTCCCCCGAGGCCTTTACGTTTACCGCACCTGCCGCGTTCAGCGCAACGCCGGAGATGTATGCGCTGATGTTGTCGGCGCTCTTCGCCCGGGCCAGCAAAACGGTTACTTTCGCAAGTGCTGCACTGAACGGCTTGTTTACGAGCGCAATCGCTTTGGTCACTGCATCGGCGGTAACATCCGCTTTTCCGCCGACATCAATCCTTCCCGTTCCATTCACATAAGCGTTGTTGGTGAGGTTGCTCGTCGCATATGCGCTTGTGCCGCTGCCGGAAATCAACGTGATCGTCACGCCGCTCGTGCCCTTTGGTGTTCCGGTTTCAGCATTCGCCTCGGAGTTCTTATCCGTGAAGTTCGCCCGTACGGTGAGCTCGCCCGCCACCTTTGCGCTTCCCGCAAGGTCAAGATATGCATTCTGTGAAACGGCGAGCGTTGCGTTGGTTTCATTGGCTGCCACATCAATGACGTTGATCGTCACAGTCGCGGTAACGATATTTGCATCCGCAATCGCTTTTCCGTTCACCTGAACGTATAAATCGTCCTTTGTAGCCTCCACATGGCCGCTGCCCTTCAAGAAGGCATTTGCGCTCGCATCTGCATTTGCGTTTGCCTGGTTCACGTTGATTGCAACTCCACCAAGCGATACGCCTGTTCCGCCAAGCGGGCCCGTCGTGGATTTAGCAAGCGTGTTGTGGCCCACACCCACACGGATGCCGTCCGCCAAAATTCCCTTCTCAGAGCCAGTGGAATCAATGTATGCCTCGTAAGTCCCCGCAGCCCTGGAAAGCAGTACCGCAACGCCGACCTCCGCAAGCGACACGCCCGCGGTCGGTTTATCAATGTTGGTCACCGCATAGCTTGCAGCGAATGTATGAACATCGAGCGCCCCGCTCACGTTGGTTCCTGCACCCTGAATGTAAGAGCGCACCGTTGATACGGAGTTTGCGTCCGCACCGTTTGCTGTGACATCCACAAGGCTGATCTTACCATAGCTCGCGCCCACCAAAGCGAACGCGCCCTGGGCGGTATCAATGGCAGGAACAGCCGGCAGGTTGGAATCGTCATAGGGCTCTGCGGCTTGGTTAACGTTGTAAAGCGAGAGCACCGCTACGCTGTCCGCTGTGATGAATACATCCTTAACGAACGCTTCCTGCGTAGCGTTCAACCTGGCGACGACGGTGTTGCTTACCACCTGCACCGTGTTGCCGGTAAAGTACCCTCCCTTGACTTCCGCGTTGGCTTTCGCCTTGCCGGTGTTGTCAACCCGCACCGCCTTTGCAGCAAGCGCTCCGCTGCCGGTGATGCCCGCGTTTGCAACCGTTTTGACTTCCGCATACCCAACGTTGAGCTTGCCTGAATATTTTGACACATTCACGCCGCCCACGGCAGGGTTGACGACCGCTTCCGCGGATGCATTGTAAGTGTTTTGCACGGTAACATTGCCGCTCGCACGGATGCCGCCGTTGCTTTCCACAAGCGCCTCGAAGGTACCGTCTGCATATGCGTAGCCGACCATCACGCCCACAGAAGCATAGCTCAGGGGAGCAAGGTTATCCATTCTGGCGATTGCCCTTGAATTTGCGTTGTTGGTAACGATGATGCTGCCGCCCACATCCAGACTCGCAGCGGCCGCTTTCGCACGGCTTGTCGCGTTGGCCCGGGCAATAGCCGTGTTGACCGTTCCCGAAATCGCCGCGCCGGAGGCGGAGAAAATATACGCTTCGGCCATCGTGGTCTTGGCGACTTTCTTATCTACGCCGCTTCCCTGATAGTCAAGCAGCAGGGATCCCGTCACCTCATCCTGGTTCTGGCGCGCACACACCGTAAGGCTGCCGGTCAGCACAAGCGCTGCACTGCCGCTGAGCATGGCCTCCTGCTTGCTGATAAGGTTTGCATATGCGAAGGACACGTTTGCCGCAATCGCACCTGCGGCTGCGTTTCCAATCACTGCATACGCGTGTGCGTTGCCATGCGCCTCGATGATAAGGTTATGTGCGTTGAGCATGCTGGAAACGCCCTGCACAAGCGCACGGTTCCCGGCCTCATTCGTTGCAACCGCAAAGTTCATCGCCACCGCGACCCCGCCCGCAGCGCCAGTGATGGAGGTAACCGTCGCATCGGAGTTATACGGGGCCTCTTTCGTTCCTGCAGAAACTGTGATATTGCCGCTGATCGAAAGCCTGCTGTCGCTCGCGTCAATCAATGCGCGGTTATCCGTTTTCTGTTCGGCAACTGCGACCGTCGCGCCTACTGCAATCCCGCCGCCCGCAGCCGCAACAGTCCGCACAATGACGTCGCCCGCCATCTGTGCAAGCACCGAAAGACTCGCCGCATCAAGGTTCGCCTGATTGACGGCGGCAATGCCCGCTGCGCGATTGAACGCGAGCGCTACAATGCCGTTTACCGCAACAACGCCGCCTGCGATGCTCGCGCCATAAACGCTGGAAGTGCCCTGCACATCGCTCTCTACACATACAGCACTCGCTGCAATCCGTCCCTTTTCAGACGATGCTGCACCGCTTTGCGCAGTTCCCTGCGGCGTCGTGCCGATGTAAGTCTGCGCGGAGAGCCGGTTTACAGAAATCGCAACCGAAGCGCCTTCCGCAATCGCACCGCCCATGATAGCGATAATAGATGCGTTTGCGTTTGCTTCAAACGTAGTGGAAAGGTTGATGTTCGCCGCCGGTGCGTCTACCACAACCCCCTGCCCTATGTAGGTGTGCACCTCAGTTATGTTGGTCGCTATGGCAACGCCTGCGTTTACCGCACCAGCGCCGCCCGCAATTGTACCCGCGGCGGTAACGACGTTGGTTTTGCCGCTGGTCTTTACGTTGATGTTTTCGCTCACATCCCGCAGCCATGCGTTTCCGGCAATCGCGGTTTCCACGCTGCCGCCGAAATGCGTTGCGCCAAGGGACACATTCACCGCAACTGCGCCGCCGGAAACGCCGCTCGTGACCGTCAGCACACGGCCGAAGTCCATGCCGCCTTCTACATTCACGTTCTGTGCGCCCGCGATGTCTCCTGCGAGGATCGCTTTTACCTGCGTGAACACGAGGAGCGTCGCCGCGCCGACGCCGACGCCCACGAACCCACCGCCCGCGGTGAAGGAGATGAGGTACAGCGCGGAGCTTTCATTCACCTCACCCACACCCTGCTTTTGGAGTTCCGCCTTCACCGAGCTTTGGGATACGGTGCCGCCTTCGACTTCCTTGTCAAGCGGAGCAAGCACATCTTCGGACGCACCGGAGCTTGCCTTCACATTTACGTCGCCGCTCGCACGCAGGATCGCACCGCTTTGCACGAGTGCCTGGACGTTGGAGAAAAACGTTGAGGACGAAAGTCCCACGCCGACGCCTGCGCCTGTGCCGCCGATGGCGACCGTGCCGGAAACCATCACCGCGCTCACCGCATCCGCTGCAAGTACGTTGATGTCGCCGCCCACCGCACGGATGGCGGTTCCTTTTCCCATCACCTCAGCGGTGGTAGAATCCTTAAGCCCATCGAGCGCTGCGGAACTGTAGCCAAGGCCTTCCGCAGCAGAATCAAACTGGCTGCTGTCGGGCGCGTTTGCCCTGCCGTCTTCGCCGCTGCCGAACTGTTGATTTTCGCTTGCGCTCTTGCTGGTCTTTTCGTATTGCTTGGTCCTGCTGTTATACAGGTAACGCTGCTGGCCGTTGTACTTCGATTCATATTCTTCGTCCGTAACGGGAATATATTTGCCGTTCGAAAGGACGTAGATTTGGCCGGAAGTGTCCTGCCCATAGCTGCTGTAATCCTCTTCGCCCCCACGCTGGCCATCGCCCGCAAGCAAATCATTCAGGCTTTCGCCTGGCTTGTTTGCGCGCGCGCTGCTGTGCCCAAGCTTGAACGCGCCATCCAACTGCGTCTGAGGATCAAGATTGCCGGCTGTAGCCTTGGTAAGCTTCGCCTTATCCACAGTGTAGGGGACGAGGTTCCCGTTTGAATCCATGCGGTAAAGCTTACCGTCCGGCGCTTCATACACGGTAATATGTACCGTTTCACCGGAGGCTTCGTATGCATAGTCGTAAACGAGGTAAAGCGTGCCATCCCGGGTGGTGGTAAGCTGGGATCCGTCATTCTGGTAGAGTGAATCGTGTGCATCCTGGCTCATCTTGTTGCCGGATACCACAACGGAGAGCGAAACGCCAACGCCTGCAACGCCGGAAGCCGCCACAGTTGCAACCGTGCTCACCACATCTCGGTTGGATGAGGCGAGGAGCGTGAAACTCTTGCCAACGATCGTATTCGTTTCACCGATGACGGCGGTGATGGTATTGAAGCTTACGCTTACAAGCGCTGTCACGCCGACCGCTGCTGTTCCGCTGCCTGCAGCCGTCACAACTACGGCGACGAGGTCGTATTCATCCACCGCGCGGACGTTCACATCACCCGCCGCGTAAACCGCAACGTTGTTGCCGGTAAAGGCGCTGGTCTTGACCAAGGTGACGAGCACGTCGAGCGTACCGCCAACGCCTGCCGTGCCGCCGCCGGACATACCGGCCGCATCTGCGGTCACGAATTCATAGGAGTTGGCAAGCACCGCCACGTCGCCCGTCACAGGCGATGCCGCCGTGCCGATCACCGTGCCGTCCGCAAGGTAAGCGGTCGTCGTATTTTTGAAATAGGTCACCACAGCCACGGCTGTTACCGCCGCCGTACCGCCGCCCGCAGCGCCTGCGGCGATGTTGTACAACCTGGAATCCGCCGTTGCGCTTACAAGGACATCGTTGGCCTTAACAACCATGCCGCCAAGGGCAGCGGTAGTGCTGTTTTCAAACACCAGCGCGTTCGCGCCGCCCGCAACGCCTGCCGTACCGCCTGCGCCAAAGGCAAGGGCCAACAGGTAAAGATCATCTTCCGCATTTGCGGTTACGCTTATATCGCCCGCTGCGGCAACTGTGCCGCTGAGCGCAGCTTCAACGGTTTTGTTGAACACCAGCACCACTACCGTGGCGCCGACACCCGCCGTGCTGCCCGCAGCAAGGCCGCCGGCAAGGTCGAGGATCAATGCTTCATCCGAAGCTTCAACACACACATCCGAAGATGTTGTGATCTTCTGCTGCTTGCCGTCCTCCGCGGTAATTTGATAGCTGATTTCGCTTCCGCTGGCGTTCAGGGTAGAGCCATCCACCTTTGCGCGCACTGTGTTCTTCGCCACGAGCGTGTTGATAACGCCTGCGCCCGCTCCGTTCCCAGCTGCCGCGCCCGAGATGGAGATCATGAGCATGTCTTCCGTGCCGGAAGCATGCACAACGATGCCGCGCCTGCGTACCGCGCGGTTGGGCACCTGAATGCCCGCATCCGCAGGAAGCCCTGCCACTTTTCCGCTCGCATTAAGCATTGCGCCCTGTTTTACAAGCGCTTCTATTGTATTCTGGAGCACCGCGGTGGAAACCGCCATGCCTACGCCCGCAGTGTTGCCCGCGCCGAACGCGCCTGCAGCGATATAGATGCCCGAATCGAGGTTTGCGATCACGCCGATGGAATCGCCTGCCGTCACCACCGCAGTTTCCTGCACGGCGGCGCGAACCGTGCTGTTGCTCACCGTGACCGGGAGCACGCCCGCAATGCCGGCTGTACCGCCCGCGCCCATTGCAAAGCCGATGATGAGCACCCAATCTTCGCCCAATGCCTGCACGAGGGCGCTGCCATCGGTTGCAATCAGCTTTGCGTCCTTGCCAAGGTTCGCTTCGGTCGTGCGGTTCAATACGTTTACGATTACGCTTGCGCCGACTCCCGCCTTTGAAGCGCCGGAGGCAGACATGCCAAGCACAAACATCCAAAGATCGGATTCCGCCGTAATCGCGGCATTTCCGGCTGCGCTGACCGTCGCGCCGTTCCCCACCTTTGCACGGGTTTCCGCAGTTGCCACGAGCACGTTCACTGCCGCTGCAACAGCGCCGCTTCCGGAAGGCGCCGCAGAAACGGAGCCAAGAGCGCTTACAAACTTATCCTTTGCCGCAGCGGAAATTGCAGCCGCACCCGCGCTTATGAGTTCAGCGCCTGCAAACACATCGGCGATGGTTCTGCTGCCCGCAACGATAACGGAAATGGTGCCGCCAACCGCTGCCTTGCCGCCGGATACGGAGACTGAGAGCGATGGCATCAGCAGGTAAGTGTCCGCCTTCGCGGAGATGTTCACGTCACCCGAGCGCGTCCTGATCACGCCCTTTCCGAAGCGGGACAGGACATCGTTCTCCATCACGACAACGTTCACCGTGCCGCCGACTGTGGCGCCGGAGCTGTTGGTGGAAACCGCAGCCGCGATTGTAATCACCATGAAGTCGTTATTAACTTCCGCCGACTGGGTATAGCTGCCGGCCGTGATGTTCGTACCGTCCTCAACAATGGCTTCCACAGCGCTTTCATTGTTGAGCGTGGAAAGCGTAAATCCTACCCCTGCCTTTGCCGGAGCGCTGGAGATGGAACCGGAAATGATGCGCGCCGTCGCATGATCCTGCGCCGTGACGGCCGCAGCGCCAATAACATCCACCGTGACGTTCTGGCCGATGAGCGCGCGGGTCGCCGCTTTGTAGAAAATCATCGCCATAGAGCCTGCAAGGCTTAGCGTCCCGCCTGTCCCTCCTGAGATCGCGCCTGCGATCGCTTCGGCATAGTAGTTGTTGGAACTCAGGAAGTTCAGCAGGTCGATCGCGGAAAGGATCGTATCCGTGCTGATGTTGATCGTAACGGTATAGCCCTTGTTTGACGCCGTAGTATCTTTCTTGATGTCGATGATGCCGGGCGTATAGGAGCCTGCCGCAAGTCCGGTGGAATCTGTAAGGAGCGTGTCAAGGCCAACCGTGGGGGTGAAATCAGCGAATGTCACCGCCTTTTTCTCGGCCGAGAGCGTCAGGCTCGCACCGCGGATGGTGACTCTGTCTCCGATCTTCGCTTCCACGGTATTCTCGCCGTAGATAAGCGCGCTTGATGCGCCGATGCCGACCTGCGATCTTTTTGAAATGGAGAGTCCCCCTGCACGCAGCGCCAGCTTGCTCTGATCGAACGCACTGATTTCGATGTCCGCACCGGTGAGTTTTGATCCGTCCGCTATGGCAGCACTCGTCTTCGCATGGGATACGATGATTGCGATTGCGCCGGAAACAGTAGCTTTCGCATTCGTGCCGGAGACTGAACCTGCAAGCGCCTGCGCCCCGAGCGCGCCACGATATTCGCCGTCCATATTCTGCGTAAGCTGCGCCTGTACGCGCAGTTCAGGGAGCGCAGCCTCTGCAGGGTTGGTGGTATCGGTGGTAATCGTTCCGCTTATGTGCGCAACCGCTTCGTTGTTATTCACGGAGATCGCAACGCCTGCTGCGATGGAGTTTGCACTGTTTGCAAGGCTCATCGCCGCACCGCTTGCGCGGGTACGGAAGTTGCCGTCATTATCGGCAAGCAGCCGCAGTGTTTTGGCGGAAAGGTTGCCGGCGATGGTCGCATGCGCCTTATGGTTGGTGATGTTGAGGCCAACCGCCGCTGCAACCTGAACCTTCATGCTCTGCGCGGTGGGTGCTTGGTTCGCAACGCCGCCGTCTACGTTTCCGTTTGCGGAATCAAGGCCCTTGTTCGTGGCCTGATCCGGCGTGCTTTCGGTGCTTGCGTTCTGGGTGCGAAGCGCATTGGTGGAAACAGGAAGCGCATTGTTGGTGCCGTCATTGGTCTCTGTGCTGTTCTCATTCAGTTTCCCGTTTACCTTGCCCGCCGTTTGGTTGTTCTGGTTCTGCGTTCCGGTATCGTTATGGAGTTTGCTGTAATCGCCCTGTGCAACGCCGGTTACCGCATCTTCCGCCTGCTGTGTTCCCGTGCGGAACTTCTGCAGATGGCGTTCAAGGTCAGCGCCCATCGCGGTTGCGATGCCGTAGCTGTCATCCTCATTATAGGTATAGGCGGTGATGTCGGCCGCCCCGGTAAGGTTACCCATGCCCAGGAATTCAGCCGTTACATCGGAGCTTGCAATGTTCACCGCAACCGCAGCGCCAACCGCAGCCTGACCGCCGACCGCAAATCCGCTTGCTTTGGTCAGCGTGTGGCCAGTCTGCTTTGCAGACAGGCGGAAGCTTGCAAGCTCCTTGATTGTCTCTGTTTCCGGCTTGCCGGCTTGATTAAACACCGGCCTCCCGGTCAACGCATCCATTACGGTGAGTTCTTTTTCGGAAAGAACAATGCCATCCTCCCGTGTAGTGGTCACGGAGGTTCCAGTTTGCACATAGGCCCGCACGGTATTGTCGATAAGGCCTACTGCTGCGGATGCGTCAAGCGAAATGTCCTTTGCCTTGGCCGTGGACGCGCCCGGAGCCGTACTTCCATCGGGGTTTACACCGGTGTTGTCATCCCCGGAAAGCGGGTCCGTTCCAGAAACCGTTATGGTATCGGAATCGTGCCAACCTTCCGCACGAACGTCCGCACTTCCTGCGGTAACGGTACGGTTCTTCCCAATCCCGGCTTCCACCGTCATTTCCGCAACATTCAGCGCAAAGGCCGCGCCTACACCCACGGATTTTCCGGAACTCGTTGTGTTGCTGCTTGTATTAAGCGGGGTTTCGCCTGGATTCAACATGCGGAACGTTGCTTTTATAACCGCGTTTGCATCCGGCATGTAGAACGTAAGCACATTGCCGCCCACCTTTTCATAGGTCACAATGTCCTTCGTCTGCGCCTGCCCGTTCACGGTGTAGGTATATTGCAGTTTATCAAGCGTGTAGCCGCTTTCAGGGGTAACCACAACAAGCAGCCGGTCACCCATCTTCGCGTCCGTGACAGCAGCCCCCGCGGTGTCCGTTACCTTGATGGTTCCGTGTTGCGGGGCTTCACTCTTCACGGTTTTGTTATCCGTCTCGAAGAGCGCCATCGCGGTAAGCACAGCATCATCTGCCAAGCCATCGCCCGTCAGGCTGTATGTATAAAGCCATTCGTTTGTAGCGGCGTCAAATACGCCGCCTGTAATGTTGACATTAAGCGTTGCGCCGGTGTCGCTGCGCGTGAGCGTCAGGCCGCTGAGCTTGTAGCCTTCATCAGCTTTAACCTTAATGCGGTAAGTATCCTCATCCGCTGCGGGCTTTGCAAGCGAAGTAATCCTGCCGTTGTTGGTGGTGCCGATCACAAGCTTGCCGCCGCTGCCTTCCACCTCTTTGCCCGCATAGCTTCCGGCGCTGCCGGAGCCTACGTCGCTGTCGCCGCCCGCAGCTTTGTTGCGGTCCGGCATGCCGTCGTCTCCTACGGCGGAACTTGCAACGGTATCCTCCACTTGGGTACCCTTCGCAAAAATGGTAAGCGTACCCGTCACATCTACAGGAACACTTGCATCGCCGTCTGCAAGGTATGCCTTTGTTTCGCCGCTGATGACCGCGATGGCTGCAGCGCCCGCAACGCCCACGTTGGAAGCGCCCGCGCCGGAAACAGCCTGCGTCACAAATTCATGCGTGGGGCCTATGTCGCTTGCCTTGATCTTGAGGTTAAGCCAGTTGGACAGCCCATCGAGCGCTGCCGTCGTAAGTACCTTGCCGGATTTTTTTACCGCGTTGAGCGCATTGTTCTTCAGCGTTTCCTGCCAGTTCCCTTTGATGAAGTTCATGAACTGGTTTACGTCCACAATGCCTTCAAACACATCGCTCGCAATGAGTTGAAGTTCCTTCTTTACCTGAGAAGAGAAGGTCATGACGCCCGGTTCCGTAGGTGTTGTGGATTGATCTTTCAGGTTGAAATGCCCTGCAATTTGAGAAAGCACCTGATTGATCACGAAATCAATCATCCGGGTTTTAACGCTTTCGGTGACAACCTCTCCCAGCTCACCCAGACGCTTATCGATCTTGGTAACGATATCGGTGGAAAGAAGCTGCTCAAGGCCGGTTCCGGAAAGAAGTTCCCGCGTAATGGTGCCGACAAGGTCACCGACCACCGTGGCAAGCTCTTTGGAAACCGCCTCTGAGGTTTCCTCGTCAAGCCCGATCGCATCGAGGATCTGGCTCAGGAGCGCTTGCACACCGGAGGTAACATAAGCATCCAGGCTGTTGATCGCCTCGCCCGTGCTTGCAACAGTCGTTGCAGTCTTTTTCAAGTCCGCCGGCATGGTGGCAGAAACGGTAAGCTTGCTGGCTTCCACGGTAGTCTTGCCGATGGACGCAATATTATGATAAGAAGCGATGTTGATTGCAACAGCCACGCCCACGCCGATCTTGGAATTGGTTGCGCTTGCGTTGGCGCGGATTGTCGCATCGGTGTTGTTCGCAGCCGTAACCGAAATCGTGCCGTGCTGGCCGCTGCCGTCATCCTCGGCGCGCACCCAAAGGCCGTCGGCAATGCTGGCCTCGGCGCGGTTTTTCATGATGTTCAGGTTGAATGCAGCCGCAATCTGAATGCTGCCTTCGCTGGTTTGTGCGCCCTGCCTGCCGCTGTTCATGCGGTTGGTAATGGCAGCGCTTGTGTTGGTGCTTCCCGTGCGGCCCGCAAGCTTGCCGCCGCCGCCGATCAGATGATCCGCCTGTTGGTCTGATTCTCCTTTGGATGACCCGTCGTCCGCGTCATCTCCGGAGCCGCCGCTCGTTGTGGTTCCTGTGCCGCTGCCTGCGGCAGTGCTGCCGGAACTTGCGCCCTTTGCCCCTGCACGGGAAGTGGATTTCAGCGTGCTACGGCTTACTGCGTTCACAGTCAGGTTGCGGCTCTTTAAGCTGCGGCGCACATATGCTTCCGCACTGTCATTCAGAATGGAAATGTTGAATGATCCGCCCACCCCGACGCGGCCTCCGGCCGCCGAAGCGTTCGCGGCCATCTCGCGCACAAGCGCGCTTTGCGCTTCCACACGCACATCGCCCTTTGCAGTCAGTTTTGCTCCGCTGCCAAGGCGCGCTTCCGTATATGCGCCGGAAATCATCAGCGCGACCACAGGGCTTATGGAGATGCCGCCGGAGCTTCCGGCTTTCGCCTCCATCATTTCGTTTCCGCTGTGGGCCACTGTGATTTCTATTTTGGTAAGCGGCGCATCGTTCTTCTGAATGATGTTCACACCATCCGCCACAATCGAGGCAACGTCGATGCCGGTCACATCCACCGCAATGCCCGCGCCGACGCCTGCGGAAGAACCGCCCGCCTTTGCCGGGCCATTCGCGTCCGCCTTGGTTTCAATCTCCTCATAAGAGCTGGCCTTCACCGTAAAGGAACCGCCAGAGAGGGTGAGCGTTGCCGTATCTCCCACGATGGCACGGGTCTTAAAGGAATTGACCTGCACGGTAATTGCGCCTGCAAGGCCGAAGTCTCCTTGTGAGCAGCCTGCAACAGACCCAGCCGCCGCAAGGAGTTTATCGTTTTCGCTTCCGCTGTCCGCTGTAACGGAAATGGAGGAAGCTTCAATTGTTCCGTTCTTGATGAACGCATTGTTGGTGTGCATGGTGATGCCCACGGCAACGCCCGCCCCAAGGCCAACGCTTTGGGGCCTATTCATACTGCTGCCCGCTCCCGTGGAAGGATCATAATTCGGATCTTTTTCAAACACAGCCGAAACGTTGATGGGGAATGCTACCATCTGTTCTGCTGCCGGAAGCGTAAAGAAGAACTTGCCGTTTGCATCCGCCGTGATGGTCTTGGAGGCGGATGCTGTGCCGCTCACCGCAACCGTTACCACAAGGGTGTTCTCTTTCAGGCGGTACCCCGCGGCAGGGGTTAGCTTGATTTCAACCTGTTCGCCCGCATCCGCACGTGCCGGGGCAATGATGGTTCCGTTTGCAGTCTGCCCGGCCTTGATTTCATATGCCTTGAAGTCGCCCTCCGCAACGGAAATCTCCACACGATACACATAAGGAAGTTGCGGCATTGTAAATTTCCCGTCCGTTACGGCAATGGTATCAATGGTTTCGCCCGCCTGATTTATGGCATGTGCCGTAATCGTATAGCTCTTGCCGCTGTTCTTTGCAGTATCCGTGAGCAGCACGGCAACCGTCTCGCCGCTGTCCGCATTGCTCTGTACAGTAACGAGCCCGCTTGCAGCGCTTGCAAGATCGATCTTGTTCGCCTTAACCTGCCTCTGCACCTTAATCAATACATCGCCCGCCGGCATAACAAAGGTATAGATGCCGTCCTTCTCGGTCACGGTGGCGTTATTGCTGGTGAAGCTGATGGCAAGTTTTTCGTCCGCCGCGAGATCTGCCACGCTGATGGTAACAACGTCGCCGGTCTTTGCCGTGGCGGGGATGCTCACGCCCGCCGTGATGCCGTTCTTGTCGAGCGCAATGCCATGGCTGTCCGCTTTAAACGTAGCATCCACGGTCACATTCATGCCGGCCGGTATACTTGCCCCCTCGGGCAGGATGTAGTTTTCCCCGCTGCCTTTTCGCAGGGTCAGCGTGATGGTGTTTCCTTCCATGTTCAGGAAAGAAATCCTGATTTGATCGAGCAAATAGCCCTGTCGCGGCGTTGCGCTGAAGGCAAACGCGGTTTCTGACAAACTTTTGACTGCTCCGTTTGCCGTTGCTGCAATCGTAACATCATGCACGCTGTGCTGGTTGCCTTCGTGAATGATGACCTGCGCCTTCTGCTCTCCCGTGATTTCACCGCCGCTCTCCCCGGCTTCACCCGAAGAGCTGCCGCTGCCGGTTCCCTGCACAGTCGTGCTGGAAACCGGGGAAGCATCCGCAAGGAGAGAGGACTGCGTAACTGCGTCCGCATCCACATTGAGCGTGCCGCCCGCTTTGATTGTACCGGTGGTGTCGATCACCGCTTCGTTGTCGTTGATGCAAACTGCAACGGCCAACGCGCCTGTGGCCTGCACGCTCGCAGACCCTGCGCCCGAAGTCTGTTGCTGCGCTGCCGGCTGTGCTGCGGGCGCATCCTCGAACTCCGCCTTAAACACAACGTTTGCCGCAGGCATATGCAGCACATACTGCCCGGCGCTGTTTTTCACCATCGTATAGGTAATGACTTTGTCTCCAAGCGTATAGACCGCCTGCAGGGTGCCCTCTTTCAGCTGTTTTCCCGCCGCCGGATTCACGATGATCACGATGTCATTCCCCGCATCAGAAGCGTTTGCTTCCGGGACTACAGCGCCTACGGCTGTGCCGTTTTTATCCGTGTAGCTGTCGCCTTTAATCTGGTAAGCGCTGCCGGGGTTTTCCGGCGTGGTGACTTTCCCGTTTCCGTCCGTCGCGTCGTTGAGCGCATCGGAAGCGCTCGTGCTTTTGTCATTCTCCTCGCCATAGAGGGACGAGAGATCCTGATCCGGTTCCTCTCCGGGGGCAAGCTGCGCGAACTTCGCAAGCAGCGTTACATCCGCATCCGGCATTACAAAGCTGTATTTTCCATTTACGCTGCGCACATCCTGAATCACGTAAGCGGCCGCACCCGCCGGCAGATAACGCATCGTCAGGGATTCAAGCTTGTAGCCTTCCTCCGGCGTAACCTTGACCGTTGCGCTTTCGCCCGCCTTCACCCGGTTCATTGCGGAAACAGTTCCATTCTTGGCAGCATCTGCGGTGATCTTGCGTCCTTCTGTAGCCGCGACCTTTTCTTCCGCTTCCTTCAGTTTTTCCTCGGCGGAAGGTTCCGTGATGGCGCCTTTTACCTTATCGATGATCCCCATGAAAATCGCGACCGCCTGATTGACCGTTTGGCTTGCGGCAGTCTTCGCGCCGGCTGTCATCGCATCCGCAGAAAGGCCCTTTGTGGTTGTACGTTCATCCGCAGATGATTTTACGGTGATGTTGTTCCCGGCCTTCAAATTTGCATCGCCAAGCACCTTAGCCCACGCATCCTGCAACACAACCGAAATTGCGAAGAAGCCGCCGAATGAATTTCCGCTGATGCCGGTGCTCGTGCCGGTAGGCTTGCCATCCGCCCCAATATCCGGCGTGCCGGTGATTGTCGTGGTTTCATCCGCCTTGCTCGCAGCAATGGTGATCACCTGCGATTTTGCGGAAGCATCCATCAAAATGCTGCCCGTCTTTGCTGTGATATCCCCGAGCGTTTCCACATAGGCATCCGCCACTACAACGCTGACCGCGAGGGAAATTGGCAGAGCACCTGTGGTGCTGCGCGTCATGATGTTGAGGGTGAGCCCCGCCGAAAGGGAAACCGAACCCTCCGCGGTGATGGTTCCGCTTTCACCCACCCGGATGCCGGATTCGGAGACGGCAACGTTTACGGCCACCGGTACGAATGCCTTGGCAAGAATCGCATTGTTTACTTTTACGGCACCGTTGAGCTCGGTTTTTGCGCTGAAGCTTCCACCTGCGCTGATCGTACCGTCCAGGACGATCTTTGCATTGCCGACTTTAACCGTCACAGGGTTGATTCCCTCCGCGAAAGGAATGAATCCGTTGCGTTGATCCACCCCTGCCGTCATCACGATAGAACCTCCGGCAATTATGCTTGCGCCTTTTTCTACCTTTATATATACATTGGATAGGGGATCAATAATGCTGATGCCAAAGCTTACATCCTCAGCAGCAGGAATGATCTCGTTCACAGGGACGATTGCATCATGATCTGCATCCCCGGAGCTGCCCACGATTTGAAGGGTCATATCATCGTCGTAAGCACGGAGGATGATGTTGTTTCCCTTCACCGTGCCAACGATTCCAATGCGGGTGCCGTCAAAATTTAAATTCAGCTTTTCCGCTTCGATATTGCCAACGGTATATCCGGGAATAACACCCATTTTTGCCGGATCTTTTACGATGAGCCCGGACAGGAAGCCGGCGCCGTTTACGCGGATATCATAAAGCCGGAAATCAGGGCAGTTCTCATGCTCCACCTCCGCACCGAATGTGCTGGGGCCATCCTCGAAGGCCAGCCTTCCTGCAAGCATAAGCGCCTCAAGCTGATCATAATAAATGCCAAGCGCCGAACGGGCAGCTTCTTCATCGCGCAAATCGAACGGTTGGGATGTAAAGATGGTCTGTGTCAGCCCTTCGTCATAAATCTGCGCGACTGTCATTTTATCCTGCACGTTAAGAACATAGTTCACAAACGGCGCATCCTTCGTGTCAATCGCAACAACCTTCCGGTCGTTTTCTTGCTGCACGTCGGAACCCGTTACTTCGATTTCCTTCTTGTTCTCAAGCGCGTCCGTGTAATTCTCCACATCGGCAATCACCATTTCAAGCAGATGCTCCTCGCTGTTCATCAGCTTAATAATGGGAGCCGCAGCATCTCCGCTCACAGCGCTGCCCTGGCCGTCCTGCTTTAGCTTGCCGGTGAAATGCAGCCTGTCGTTCCCCGTGCCGCCATCCACGTTCACTTTGGGGGCATTGTTTGCGGCGGAAACGTCAACAGCAACCGTGTCGTCTCCCGCACCGGCTACAACGATGATGGAGTTCCCGCTGAACTTTGCCTGTTCTTCTTCGCTCTCGCCTGTGGAAGCACCGCCCATGCCGGTAACGCTGATCGCATCGTTGCCCGCGCCGCCGTTAACAGCAAGGGTTGTGTCTCCTTCGGCGGCAACGTTGATGGTATCGTTCTGCGCTGTTCCGTTTACCGTTACGGCTGCATTCTTCGCATTGACAGCTTTATCCAGCGCAAGATACAGGCCCGCAAGCACAACGTTGACGCCCTCAATGTTGATGTTGCCCGTGACGTTTGCCTTGCCTTGCGAGTCCGCGTTCACGGTGGCTTTGTCGATCAGTTCCCCCTCGGCAGGCGCATCATAAGCATCCTCCGCCAGAATATACAGCGTGAAACCGGACCAGTCGTTTAAGCCGGAAACCACACTTTGGCTGATGTTGATGTCCCCGTCATACGTACCTGCCCCCACGTTAATGGTGACCGAAGTGCTCTTTTCATTCAGATTTTGAAGCGCCTTATCGACCGCCTTTTGGATCGCATTTGTGGAGTTTGTTACCGTAAGCGTTGTCTGGACATTGCCGATCGGCTCCTGAACGGTAGTTGTTACATCGTCTGCAACGGGTGTTCCAACAGGCAGAGTAATCGTCTGGCCGTTCTCGGTCAGCGTATAGTACTCTGTCTTTTCTCCCGTGACAAGGTTTTCATTTACCGTTTTGGTGTAGGATGGGAGATCGTTCTCAAACGTGAGATCGTCCTTCTCCTCCTGCAGCGCCGGGTCGAGCAGCTCCTGAAGATGATTTTCTCCATCACCTTCCTGCGTATGCTCCACAATGGCTGCTTCCCCTTCGTTTGGTGTAAGAGGGTTGGCCACGCCGACATCGCCCTCTCCTCCCACAGCCGCCTCGCCCGCCGCTGGCTCTGCGCCCGCCTCATCCGCAAATGCGGTTGAAGGCAAGCAAAGAGCCAATGCCAAAAGCAGAATAAGAATGCCCGTGAGCATCCCCCGCTTTTCGCCCGCTTGTGCAAATTGTAACATGCGTATACCTCCTGCCGTTCGGGTTGGTTATGATTCCTGTTCTGATCCCACAGTCAGCTCCGCAATCAGCTGTTGTGCAATCTGTGTCAATTCTTCGTCCTCGTTCAGTTCTACGACCTTCTGCATATCCGCAAGAAGGCGCTCGTAATCCTCCAGCGTTAAATAGCACACACCCCTGTTATAATATGCAAGCGCAGTGCCATATCCAAGGCCAATCGCAGCGTCGAAATCCACGAGAGCCTCTTCGTAATCTTCCCTCGACAAACGGAGCACGCCCCGATAATAGAACAGTTCGGGATCCGTGTCCGCCAAACGCTCAATCGCAGAGGTAAGGTATTTTTCCGCCCGGTCATCGCCGCTGAGAAGCGCCGCATAGCCCATGCAGCGGAACAGCTCGCCATACGCCGCATCGTCCGCCGCCATTGCAAGCGCCTGCTCCCCATATATGAGCGCATCCGCATATTCCCCCGCGCCATAGCAAAGCTGCGCCATAACGGAGAGCTGATCCGCCGTCTCCTCCGCGCAGGAAATATAACGTCGGAGATGTTCCATCGCTGCGGTTACATCTCCTTTCTGAAGCAAAAGTTGTGCCTGTAACAGCCAAGCATCTGCATTCCCGGGAGCGCGCCGCAGAACCTCATCGAAAACGGTCTGCGCCTGTTCATAATCTTCCAGCAATGCGAGCAGGCATCCCTGCTTCATCTTCAATTCTTCATAAGCTTCGGAGCTTTCATCCACCAAAGCAAGGCATTCATTGATGTGGTACAGCGCTGTTTCGTTTTCCCCCTGAGCGATCGCGATGGAGGCCTTCTCATAATGGCTTTCAAGCGATGCCTGATCCGCCATCTGGCGAACCACCTTTTGGATGCGTTCCCACGCAGAAAGCCCTACATACTCAGTATTTTCCAGAAGATAATTGTTTGCGGCAGCCGCAGCGTTTGCTTCTTCCATGCGTTGAATACGGATGCGAATCGCATTTGAAAGCAGCAGCGTTGCAACAAGTGCCGCCGCTAAAAGCCCTGCCGCAACCCGGATCCATATGGCATGGATTCCTGGAGTTGCTGTTTTTCTTTCGTTCACTGCAGTTTGCACCCGCTTCCCGCACCGCTCCTTTATTCTATGATTCAGGCCTTTCGCAGCTTGCAGTATATCGGTTGCCTCCCGCGTGTACTGCTCAATTTTTATGCATCAAATAGCAGCCTGTTTTTTTGTGTCGCCGTCTAGTTCTCTGTCAGGATTTATTTGGATCGTGGTTTTTTGTTTTAGTTTATCCTTGCTTCAATGTAACGTCAAGCGAATCAAACCAAAAGTCGTTTTTTTTTACCGAACGTCTTTCACACGCATATTGTTCTGTGATAAGATGAAACAAATAAGGGCATAAAAGGAGAATATCTGCGATGCGGATCGCAATTGTTGACGATATTTCCGAAGATCGCCTGATCCTGCGAAGTGAGATCAATGCTTATTTCCAAGAAAAAAGCGGCGATACTATCATTACGTTTGAAGAGTTTCCTTCTGGGGAGGCTTTGTTAAGTGCCTTTGTACCCGGCCATTTTCAAATTGTTTTTTTGGATATTTATATGCCCGGCACAAATGGCATGGATGCAGCACGCCGCATCTATGCATCAGATCCCGCCTGCCGGCTGGTTTTTTGCACGGGGAGCCGGGAATATGCAGCAGAAGGATACGACGTCCGTGCATGCTACTATTTGCAAAAGCCGTTAAAGCGGGAGAAACTCCGCCGTGCGCTTGAAATCTGCTGTGCGGGTCTTTTTTCGGATAACCGTTCCCTTGTGGTTCGCTCCGGACAGAATATGAGCCGTGTGTTGCTGCGCGATATTCTTTATGTCGATTGTCTGACCCGTACACCTCGCATTCACCTTGCATCCGAAACGCTCCTTTCTTCCGAAAGCATGAGTACAGTGCTTGCCGCGCTTACGCAGGATACGCGTTTTTATTGCTGCAACCGTAACCTTGTAATCAATCTTGATCATGTTCACGGCATCGTACAGGATAGTTTCCAGCTGTTCAACGGAACTTGCGTGCCAATCCGCCAAAAAGGAATCAGCGCGGCAAAAAAAGCGTTTTTGACACACACGTTAAAAAGCCAGCTTTGTGCCGACGACGGTGATATTATATGAAGCGTAAGGTTTTCGGTTTGCTCGTTGCCCTGCTGTTCTGCTGCGCTCTCCCGCTTTCCGGGGCATCCGGGGAAACCGCGCCCGCGGAAAGCGGCGCTCCCTGCGTTGTTCGCGTTTATGCCGGAGGAAGCGAATGGAACGCCCTGCTGCGTCTGTCCGCAGGCGTTTATCCAACGCTGCAGGATGCGCTTGCGCAGAATTCGCTTTCCCTTCCCACACGCGTAACATGCGATTTTTCAGATGGCAGTTCCCGTTACGTTGGCCTCCGCTGGCCGGAGCCGGACGGACTGGATCTTACGCAAAGCGGCCGGGTGTTGCTCACGGCCGAATATATCCTTCCGGAAGGCTTTGCGCTTGGCGAAGGGCTTCCGCTCCTGCAAAAGTACCTTTTCGTTTATGCTGACGGCATGGCTCCTGAGCCGCTTGCTTCCGTTACGTCCGCAAACTTTCCCCCTTTTTTGATTGCACAGGGCAGTGATCCCGCCATGCTGGAAGCTTCTGCCACGGCGCTCATGCTGCCTGCTGAAACCGTGTTTTCAGAAACGCTTATGCTCCCCATTATCTGGGACTTTTCCAGTGTTGATCTCACATGTCCGGGCCAGTACCGGGCAACCGCTCTCATGCATATGCCATCCGGCTTTTCCCTGCCGGATGGTTTTTCTCCACCTGAAGCAATGGTTGCTGTTTTAAACAGCGAATTTATCGACCTTTCCGGGGCGTTCCTGACACCACAGAATACGATCCTCTGCCAATGGTTCTATACGATAAAGGATCCCGAAAACATTCAGGTGGAATTTGCGCTTGGTGACGCTCCTTGGGAAATCCTTTCCGAATATGCACCCTTCTGGGGAGGGTATCAGTTTAAATATGGTGTTTTCAGCGGAAACGAACTCGAAATTTTCACCGGTTCGCTTCCTTTGGATGCGGACTGTCATTTCCGCCTCACCTATGGTGGGCGCACCTCCAACGTTCTGACCACGCGCTACTCCGCCGATGGCGGTGTGTTCGTTTCAAACGTGGGCGGCGACCGCGACGGGGGCGACCGAACCGATCAGCCCCTGCCGGACATTACGCAGCCGGCCCCACTGCCTGTTTCCTTCCCAAGCCCCTCCCCCGAACCGTCTGTTGCGCCGCAGCCCACGCAGATGCCCGTTCGCACGCCGGAAGCCACGCCTGCCCCCACAATGCCGGAAGCCATCCCTTCCCCAACTGTGATCGAGCGCATTACGCAAACCACGACCGTAGTCTCCGGCGCGCGGCTCTCCGAGATGCTTGCTGCAAATCCCGACACTGTGCTGTTTGAAAAAAGAGGGATTTCCGTAGAGCTTCCTTCTTCTTTTCTTTCCGGGCTCAACCTTGCGGACCGCGAAACACTCACCGTTCGGATCGAGCGGAATGGCTATGGCTTTTCCCTTGAAATCTTGCAGGGAGAAACCGCTCTTTCTTCTCTGCCCGCAACCCGGGTATCCGTCCCTGCGGCAATGCTTCCTTCCGGCGAAGGCACAATGCTTTGCGCGGCTGCAGATGGCGGTTCCATCTGCTCAGTTGCATACGATGAATCGCTGAAAATCGCCAGCTTTTTTATCCAGAATACCGGAAGCTTTACTCTGTATTGCGATACGCCCTCCCCCGCCCCGGCAGAGGAGGTTCCTCTCGCCGCCCTTACACCGGCAGCTCCCGCCTCCGCACAAAGCGCCCAAACCAACGGCCTGCGCAATGTTGTGCTGATACTGATTGGCTGTCTCACTGCTTTTGCGTTTGCAGCATTCATACTTAAAGTCATAAAAAGCAGGAGGACACCCCGATGACCAAGTGCCGCAGTTCCTCATTTTTCCGCATTTTGTCCGTGTTTCTTGCGTCGATTGTCGTTTCTTCAGCGTTGTTTTACCTGCTTGCACAAGCCGACAACAAGTATGCCTCCCCCGCTTCGCAGCCCATCGGCGGCGTACTGATTCTCACAGAAGAAGAGCTTGCCACATATCCGCTCCGGTTTCTGATCCAGCAATGGGAATTTTATCCCGGCAAGCTGTTCGCCCCTTCCGATTTTGCTTCCGGAACGCCTTCAGCTTACCGGCAATTCGTTTCAATCGGCCAATATGGAGGCTTTGAGGCCGGAAATGCCGCACGCAGCCCGCATGGCAGCGCAACTTACCGGCTCACACTCAACTTACCATCCCCGATGCGCACCTACGCGCTTGAACTGCCGGAAGTTTATTCCGCCTGCAGGCTATACGTAAACGGGGTACAGCTTCTTTCGCTTGGAAACCCTGACCCGGAGCAATATGAATCCAAACTGCAAAGCAGGCTGGTTACCTTTGAGGGGGAAGGGCAGGTTCAGCTTCTTCTCGCTGTCAGCGACTATGCCAGCATATACAGCGGTCTGATTTATCCTCCTTCGTTTGGAACGGTGGAAGCGGTTGAGCAAATGCGCAACATACGCCTTGTCCTGCGCACAACCGTTTTAGTGCTTGCGCTTGCTGCGGTTGTGCTCTCCTTTTTCCTTGGTTTTGGCGCAGAACGTCAAAGGCAGGTTTTGCTTATGCTGCTTTGCTTCTGCGCGATGAGCTATACATGCGTCCCCTTGCTGCGCATGCTGTTTGCACTTCCCCTGCAGCCTTGGGCTGCCGTTGAAGTGCTTTGCCTGCATGCAGCGCTTCTGCTTGTGCTGCTGCTGCAGGCTGGGGTCTGCGGCTTGGGTCCGCGCATTCGCATCGCCCTTGCGATTCCGTGCGGAGCCATCTGTCTGCTTGCTGTGGTGGAAAGCGCATGCGCACAGCAGCTTAGCCTGAATGCTCTGCTCGCCTGTTCTCTGATTTCCGGATACTATAAATATGCTGTGGCAGCCTGCCTGTTGTGCATCGCCGCATTGGGGTTTGCACGCAACAGCATTTCTTCCCCTGCCCTGTTGGCAGGTTCCACCTGTTATGCAACAGCCTTGGCCTGGGATCGGTTTTACCCGGCTTTTGAGCCTGTCTACGGCGGCTGGTTCCCCGAGATCGCCTGCGCGGTCATGATTTGCATTCTTGTTCTTACCCTTTGGGAAGATTTTGCGAACGCTTACCGGTTCCGTCAGAGCTTTGCCGAAGAGCAGCGCCAGACACGGCAGCAGCTTGCCATCCAGAAAGAGCATTACCGGCAGCTTTCCGGGCAGGTAGAACGCGCGCGGGAGGCTTCCCATGATTTCCGGCAACACATTCGCACGCTGCAAGGACTTGCCGAAGCCGAAGATTTAGCCGCTGTTCGGGAATATTTGGACCGGCTTGAAGCGCGTACCGATTCCCTGCAGGTTCATGTACATACAAATCATCCCGTGGTAGATGCAATCCTTCGTTTCTACGAATCAGAGGCCGTTCGCGTTGGAGCTGACTTTCAAATAAGTCTCCAGCTTCCGCCCGTTCTGAATTTTCCTGATGATGAGCTGTGCATTCTGCTCGGCAACCTGCTTGAAAACGCATTGGAAGCCTGCCAAAGGCAAACCGACGACTCCCGTTTCATTAATTTGCGTGCAAATGTGCGCAACAAGCGGCTTGGCATCATCATAGAGAACAGTTTTACCGATGAGCTGCACCGACAAAGCAATTTCTTTTTATCCCAAAAACACGCGGGAGCCGGCATAGGCGTGCGTTCCGTAAAAGCCGTTGTGAAGCGGCATGGCGGCCTGTGTTCATTCGAACCGCAAGGCCAGCGCTTCCGCGTTTCCGTGCTGATCCCGCTTGCATGACTCCCCGTCGCCTAAAAACCGGGAGCATATCTCGCTCCACCCTTTTCATGCATAACAGCTCTCCTCTGCAGGAAAGCCGCAAGGGAGAGCTGTTGCTATAGGTATGGATAAGGAACATATGCATCAAGAAGCTGCCTTATCTGCACAGGCTTATTCATTTATTGAATGGCATAGGTTTATTCAAAGCTTACCGCTGTCAAAAAGCGCAGCCTTACAATGTGTCAACCATGGGTTGAGAATGCTACTCGCGCACCTCTGCATTGCCGAAGTCTTCCCCATCCACCGTAAGCCGAACCTCTGTGGGAGCATTTTCCAAATAGAAGAACCAATATTGTCCTTCACTCCCGGTTGCCTGAAACGTAACGCTCGTTTGGAACGCCGGTGCAACGCCGTTGAGCGCAACGCTTCGTTCTGCGCCGATTTCGCCCCAAACATCCATCACAGACCAATAGGATCCTGTAATTTCAGGGATCGACAAGCGGTCTATGCAAATCTCACCGATTGCAGCGGATGCGGAAAAGGTGCTTTTGGATGGCTTGCTGATATACCATTCAGCCTCCTGGCCGTGCAGCAGCGTAGTGGACACAACGCCTTCCTGTGTCACCGCCAATGCCAGCGCGGAATCCGCGCCGTATATGATGTCGTCGTACGCATGTCCATTCAGGTAATGGTACGCCTCTTCCGGCGTTTTGAAGCGCACAAGATCCGATTCTGGAGAAACACAAAGCAGCACCAACGGCAAAATGCCGCAGAACCCCACAAACAGGATCAGTTTAAGCCCCCGGTTCAGCGCAAAGAACCACTTTCGCACCGGTTTGCAAAGCGCCAGCACCGCAATTGCCGCGATGATACAAAACGCAAATCTGATGATCGTATACATAAAACCCGCCTCCATTCCGCGCCCCAATGCGCGTTTTGCTCATGAAACGGAGGCTGCAGGAAGCAGCCTCCGTTTGCTTATCCACAGCTTTATGGGCCCGTTAGTCAATATACCGGATTTTGCCCGCCATCACGCCCTCGATGCCAAGGCCAGGGGCATCTGTGAGGCTGATTTCCTTCTCGTTGAACAGCGCGCCGCCCAGGATATGATCCTCACGGCAAAGCACAGGGCCGTCAAGATCAATCTTTGTGATGATCTGTTTTGCACAGGCAAGGTGCACCGCTGCTGTAACGCTGATCTTGGCCTCCAGCATGCAGCCGATCATGCACTCCACACCATAAACCTCCGCAGCGGAAGCAATTTTCAGCGCATTGGTGATGCCGCCGCATTTCATGAGTTTGATGTTTACAAGATCCGCAGCGCCCATCTGCATGATTTTGAGCGCGTCTTCAGGCGAGAACACGCTTTCATCCGCAAGCACCGGCACATAGGAACGCTCGGTAACGTATTTCAAGCCCTCAAAATCATGAGCGGTCACAGGCTGCTCCACAAACTCAATGTCAAGCCCTTTCTCCTGCATCTCATTCAGGATGCGCACAGCCTCTTTGGGCTTCCACGCCTGGTTCGCATCAATGCGCACGCAGATATCCTTCGGCACCGCCGCGCGGATGGCCGCAAGGCGCGCCACATCAAGTGCCGGATTGCTGCCGACCTTAACCTTCAGGCAATCATACCCGCGCTTCACAGCGTCGATCGCATCGCGCGCCATCTCCTCCGGGTCGTTGACGCTGATGGTAATGTCCGTCACAATGCTCTTGCGTGCGCCGCCGAGAAGCTTGTAAACCGGGATTTTATGGAGTTGGCCATAAAGATCCCAAAGCGCCATGTCTGCCGCAGCCTTCGCGCTTGTGTTCTTTACGATGCATCCGTTAAGCGCCCGCGTGCAGTTTTCAAACTCATCGACTTCCCGGCCGATGAGAACCTTGCGGATGTGATCCTGCATTGCGCCGATGATCGAACCGGTGGTATCCCCGGTAATCACCCCTGTGGGTGGCGCTTCGCCATAACCGACTGCACCGGTATCAGTATGAAATTCAAATACGACATCCTCCACGCTGTCCACCGAGCGCAGCGCCGTCTTAAACGGTACGCGCAGCGGGACGGAGATCCTGCCTATCCTGATTTCCGTAATCTTCATGTTAACATGTTCCTCCTTTAATGAATGACTGGGCGTTATTTCGCCATTTCATACATGGCGGCCGCGATAATCTTCGCATTTTTCATCAGCTTATCCAGCTCAATGTACTCATCGGGCTTATGCTCCACCGCTTCGTCTCCCGGGAAAATCGGGCCAAACGCCACGGTATTGGGCATGGCCTTCGCATATGTGCCGCCGCCCATGCTAATCAGCCGCGCGGGCTCTCCCATCTGTTCTTCATATACCTTGGCAAGGCACCGAATCAATTCGCTTTCCGGCGGCATATAGAGCGCCTTTTTGTGGGAAAGCCCGGTTTCCACAAAGCCCCCCTCCGCCATTTTTGCCACAAGCGCGGGATAGAACTCTTCAAACTTACGCGTAACAGGGTAGCGGATGTTGATGGTAACGGAAAGAGTATCCTCCGAAAAATTTGCAACGCCCAAATTGAGCGTAAGATCGCCGGAGATTTCATCGGACAGCGCAATGCCCAAGCCCTTGCCGCGCGTCTCCATTCCGATATGTTCCGCAAGGAAATGCACCGCCTCGCCATGATCTCCGGAAAGCCCAAGGCCATCGAGTGCGATCAGCAGGCGCCCAATGGCATTTTCCCCCAGTTCGGGCGTGCTGCCATGCGCATTCACGCCGCGCGCTTCCACGCTTGTTCCGTTTGCCGCTACCTTTTCCGGCAGCGTTCCCTCCACGCCGAACGTCAGCTGTGCCGCGGCGAATTCGGGCACCACATTGGAAGCAATGCCCGCAGAAAACGCAGCGATGCGCCTGTCGCCAGTGGAGCCGAGCCTGCGTGAAAACGTGGCGGTCACAATGCCTTTTTCGCCGTTGATGATTGGATATTCTCCATCCGGCGTAAAGCCCATCACGGGGAGTTCTTCGCCTTTTTCCACATAATGTTTAATACAGAGCGAGCCCTTTTCCTCGTTCAGGCCAAAGAGGACGCGGATGCGGCGTGAAAGCGGCAATCCTGAATCCGCAATGGCTCTGAGCGCATACAGCGCCGCAACGGTGGGGCCTTTGTCATCCACCGCGCCGCGCCCATACAGCCTGCCGTTTTCGATCACTGCGCCGTAGGGCGGATACTTCCAGCCGTCCCCTTCCGGCACAACGTCCAAGTGACCCAACACGGCAACCATTTCCTCGCCCGTGCCGAATTCAACATAGCCTGCCATATCATCCACACTGGCTGTGCGGAACCCAAGCCTTTCGCCCAGTGCAAGGCAGGCCATCAGGCATGCATGCGGCCCGTCGCCAAACGGATGCGCGCCTGCTTCCTCTCCTACGCTCTTGATCCGAATCAGCTCCTGGAGACTCTCGATGAGTTCGCCCTTGCGTGCATCAAGCTCCCTGTCGAAATTCATTTGTTTCTCCTGTTTCTCCTTTTAATGAAGTGTGTTTCCAAGCATGTTTATCATACCATGCCGCGCCTTTTTTTTCAATCTTATTTGCGGGCTTGGCACAGCCGGAAAGGGGATTTCCGCCTGCGTCAAGCCCGATATTCGTTACGCAATCGGAAAATCAAAGTAAGTATCCGGATACGGCTCAGGCGTAACGGCATAATGCCACCATTCGCTCTCATATCTGCGGAAACCGTTCGCACACATCACTTCGCAAAGCAGCCTACGGTTTTCCTCCTGCAAAGGGGATAAACCCGGCGCGCCATGGTGGGAGCGTTCATCCATAAAATCGAAGATGCTCCCCATATCCAGTTCCTGCATGGTGGAAGCATCAACCAGCGTCAAATCCACTGCACAGCCGCGCGTATGTCCGGAATGGCGGGCAATGTAGCCAAGCTCAATCACCATTCCTTTTTCCACGTTTGGATAGTGCACAGGCTTACGGCGGTCATCCTCCGCATCCGCGCCCCAGCGCATGAAATCGTCCACTGCGCGCTGCGGGCGATAGGAATCATAAAATTTCATAAGATAGCCCTTATCCCGGAAAACCGCAGCCACCTTTTCCAACCGCTGTGCAGCTTCTTTTGTAACCACCACAAGCGGCGCCTCATAGCCTGCGGCCGGACGTCCCATGAAATTATCCGTCCCCGCGTACTTTGCATCAACAATGCAGTCTTGAATTACTTCGTCTACATAAAGGAAGCCTTCCGGCAACCCTTTTTTGGGGATGCCCTTTGTGCTTTGGTTCATCACAAACGCCTCTTTTCGTTTTTTTCTATCTTAGCAATCCTTGCTGCACAATGCAACGCTTTTGCGTGGATTCAGCGCGCAAAAAAAGCCCCGGCTGTACGCCGAAGCTTTTCTGCCTTTTCTAATTCACCGTTATTGCCGCATCGCGCGGAACAAAGGGGATTAGCCCCAAGCACGGGGGTCGCTGCGCCCTTCAGAGCGCGCTTGCTTAAACCGTCAGTGTGGTCTTAGCCTCTGCGGCTCTGGAAGCAGGCGCTGCAGTAGATGGGCCTGTCGTTCTTGGGAACGAACGGGATCTTGGTGGGCGCGCCGCACTGTGCGCAGACCGCATCATACATCTCACGATCGTTCGAGCGTTGGCTCTTGCGGGCGTTCCGGCACGCTTTGCAACGGATCGGCTCATTCTGGAAGCCTTTCTCGGCATAGAATTCCTGTTCGCCTGCGGTGAAAACGAATTCCGCGCCGCAATCCTTGCATACCAATGTCTTGTCCTGGAACATGTGTCTGATATCCCCTTGTAAAATTATTTTTTGTTATTCCAAGTTTCGGCTGACCTGGTCTTTGCCCCCACACCCGCCGGCCGGAAGGTTCGCTACTAGGCATTTTTGCCCCCCACTACTGCTCCTCTCGGGGCTTGCGCCCCGGCCGGGCTTACATCTAAGCCGCACCATGCTCACGGGAACTTTGCCCCGCTTATGTGGATCGTTTCGCCTGCGACTGGCATCGACTTTCAACCACAGACCCGACTCCCCTGCCGCCCTTATTATACCGCCGTTCCAATCGGTTGGCAATATGTTTTTCCTGCAAAAAATAATATATGTGTCGTGTTTTTTCGCATGTCACGTCGGTTCCGAAGCAAGAGAAAATTTATTTTGTGTTTTTTACGGAATTATTTTGAATTTGCCGGTTCTGCACCGTATGCTCACAAATGCGGTGTGCTTTGTTTTGAGCTTTATTCTGAAAGGATGCCTTTTCTTCCGTTTCTGTTTTATTCCCCATATGCCGGATTTTGCAAAAACTGCATCCGCAGGCATGTAAAACCCGAAAGCTCTTCGGTTTAGGTCTGCCCGAAGTGCTTTCGCTGTCCGCGAAGCATTCGGATTATAAATCCGCAAAAATCGGTTGTCAAACACTTAGGCGCACAAAATTTCGACAATTCTATGAAAACACGTTGAAAAATCTGCGCATTCGTGGTAAACTATGGAACACCGATAAAACAAACGCTGTTTTTAAGCCTGTTGCAAGGTTTTCAGCAGGACGAATCCGTCCGATGCAGTGCCGTTGTGCGGTGTGCTGCTTGAAAGCTTTTATATGTGCCGCAGCTTTAATACGGCTGCTCGGGTCGTAAATTCAGTTTATGGTTTGTTGTGATATTTTCAGTCACGGAAAAGGAAAGTTTATGGAAAGAACCATTACCGTCCGCGGAGTCGGCAATATCTCCGCAAAACCCGATTTCATCGTTATCGAAATGGATATCAGGGGTCAAAGCAAAAACTATTCCGAAGCTCTGGCTGATGCTTCATCAGCGGTCGAAGCCGTTTGCAATGCCGCCGTTTCGGCGGGGCATTCAAAAGATGCGCTCAAAACCATAAACTTTGGTGTTTCATCCGAGTATGACAGCGTTCGCAATTCCAAGGGAACTTATCAACGCGTTTTTGTCGGATACAATTGTTCGTACAACACGCGCCTGTCGTTCGATTTTGACAGGGATATGCTTGAAAGAACATTGAATGCAATTGCCGAAAGCAAGGCCGAACCCGAGCTTTCGATTCGCTTCACCGTGCGCGATGGCTCTGCCGTAAAAAGCGCTCTGCTTAAGGCCGCCGCAGAAAACGCACGCGAAAAGGCGCAGATTCTCTGCCGTGCCTCCGGTGTTGAATTGGGCAGGCTGCTCACCGTCAACTACGATTGGAGTGAAATCGATTTAATATCCCCCACCGGTTATGCAATTGAGCGCGCTTCTCTCAAGCGGTCGGCAGCAGTCCCGGACTGCATCGAGCCCGAAGACATCAAAGTTCGCGATACCGTTGCGTTCGTTTGGGAAATCGTGTAAGCAAACTCCCCGAAATAAGCTGAAAACACGGAGAAATTTATGAGAATTATTTTCGCAAGGCACGGAAAGGACGATGAACGCTATCGCGGCGGGTGGAGCGATCTCGAGCTTTTGCCCTCCGGAGTATTGCAGGCACAAAAAATGGCCGAAAAGCTAAAATCCTGCGACATTACCGAAATAATCGCCAGCGATCTTCCGCGCACCATGCAGACCGCCGGCATTGCAGGGGATGCACTCGGGCTGCCCGTGCACCCCGAACCGCGCCTGCGCGAAATCAACAACGGCAAACTCAGCGGAATGCTGAACACCGATGCACTGCGCGAATACCCGGGCGTTTTTTTCAGCACCCTCGGTTTCGACGAACCTTACCCCGACGGTGAAAGTCCCCATGCTTTTTTTGACAGAATCAAAGCATGGTTCGAAGATTTTGTCGAAAAAAACCGTAATCACAACGGAAATATTCTCGTTGTGACCCATAACGGCGTAATAAGCGTTGTTTACCACATCGTGAACGGTATTCCGTGGGACAACAGAAAGCATACACACAAAACATCTTATTGCCGTCTCCGCGTTTACAATGTTGAGAATAACGAATTCGAGCGGCTGGGAGTGCTTCTCGGTGAACAACAGCCCTGAGGATCCCGGAGGTTATTCTTCTGCCGCATTCGGCAGCCTTTGCACGGCAATTTCCCCGCCGCGCCGCGCGCTTCGACCGTCAATTTGTATTGTCCTGCGGCCGAAACCGGAAGTTCAAACTTCCCCGAATCCACATCATTGCCGAAATAAATCGGTTCATCGCCCTCCGCTCCGATGACAATATCGACCCTTCCCTTTTCAATTTCAAGCTCAACCGAAATCACATCACCCGCTTCGGCATTGATAATATGTGCATCGGTTTTGCTCATCCTCGTGAACCGCAGGAAGAAATTATCTTGATTTTTTACGCTGTTCCCGTCAAAAACTTCGGCATTGCAGCCGAACAACATGCTTTTTTCCTCACGCTTCTGTTCCTCCGTTCAAAAACTTTTGCTCAAACAGGCGGGACGTTTCTTATTGAAAATCCCATCGGGCGCGTCCTCCTCTTCAACACTGATACAGTACTCCTCTTCGCAGTCTTCGTCAACATCGACCCTCGGAATAACGACCTCCGCAAAGCTCTGATTTTTCCATCCGTCGGCATCGGCACGGCATACTCATCGCCGCCGTAATCGTGTTCGGTTCCGAATCTTCGCAGCAGCTGCCCCCGATTTTCAAAAAAAGAACTTGCTCCGCTCTTTTCTTACCTTTGTTATACCACCGCCTGTACTCTGTATCAGTCTTCAATACCAAATGCTGCTGTTTGCTTGACCGAAGCGGCAGCGCCGTGGTAAAATATGCACGTTCCACCGCTCAAAAATGCTGTCCACTTCGCGCTGTGCGGCGACAGAACTTCTTGCCGTGGAGATTGCAGGGGAATCAACCCCGAAGCCGCTTTAAACTTTTTTGGGGATTACGGAGGATTCAAATCATGAGTACATTAGCTTTCAGTGCAGGAATGGCCGCACCGTTGGTTTATCTGAGTTTCAGTTTCTATGACCGATACGGCTTCAGTAAAAAGCTTTGCAATGCATTTTGTGCGGCAAGCTGTATCGCTGCGGCTCTGACCGCCTTGCTGTCAATCGTGCTGAAACTGTCGGTTGAGTTTGCAGCGCTTTCCTGCATAGCTCTGCTTGCCTGCTGTTTCATCGGGCGGGCGTTCTTCCGAAACAAAAAGGAACGAACCTGTTCGGAGAATGCTGCCTCTGCACGGATAAACCTCATCGTTCGCATTTTCATTGTCGCGTTGCTGCTGTGCATCGGCTTTTTCAGGCAGAAATTGTTTGATGCACTGCTGAAACAGGGTGCTTACAGTTTCTTTTACTGTGCGGCATGGTTCCTTGCTTTAATTCCGACCACTGTTCTGAACGCGGCGGACATTCTGCGGCCTATGTGCAGGCGGCAAAAGGCAGAGGAGCAGTTCCCTTAATTATTTCAAAAAGAAGTGTTAACATGACTGTTTTTATCTCAGCTCACCAATCGAATTATCAGTTGTTTACGCTCCGTGCTGCGCGTTCGGAGCGTTTTGTTTTCCCAGTCTTCGAGTCCCTTTCGACTTTAGGGGTTGTTGCAAAATCAAGTCATATTTGCATCAGCCTCTTTCTTTTTTAAGGAGGGCAACCCGGGGAGTGCCGAACATTACATTTTTCGGCTCAAGCGAAGCCGGCTCATGCAGAATGCCTTTATCGGTTGAAATGCGTTTTTCTGCTTCATCTTTTTGACGACGCATTGTTTTGAAAGTTCTGTTTTACGGTTCTCGTACTGTCCCTTAAAGCAGTTTTCCCTGCGGGAGCAGCCGGAACAGTCCTCACAAACATAATAACTTTTCAATATCATGCAGCCGTTATCAGTCTTTCCGGTTCTGTCATATGCATGAAGCAGTCTTTTGTCGTTCGGGCATGTAAAGCTGTCACTCTCCGCATTGTACGGCATATCATCCTTGTGGTAGATGTTTTTCTTGAATTTCCTTGTTTTCTTCAGTTCATGATCCGCCGGTTTGATGTATGCATTTTGCTCCATGCTTTCAAGGTAAGTGTAGTTTTCCTCGCTTGCATACCCTGCATCCGCAACGATATTGCCGTGCCTTCGGCCGGTTCCTTCCGCTGTTCGTTCAAGAAATGGTATCAATGTTGTTGTGTCAGTCGGGTTCGAAAATAATCAGAGACCAACTATATACTCGCTTTCAACGTCTATCTGAAGATTGTACCAGGGTTTGAACTGTCCGTTTCCCATGTGGTCGTCTTTCATTCTCATAAAAGTTGCTTCGAGGTCCGTCTTTGAATAACTCTTCCGATTAAATACAGGATCTTTTTCGTCAATCATTGCTGCAACATTTATTGGCATGACTGCTTGATTTTTGCTCGTTTTCATTGTATAATCAGATCGCTTTCCGTTGGTTTTTGAGCAATTTAATTATACACGAAAGCAGCAAACCGGACAACCCTTCTTGAGTTGCCCGGTTTACTGTTTTCGTTGCGTTATCTCGTCCATGCAGTAGAGGAAGTTCTCCCTCTTCGTGAGTCTCTTACGACAGGAATACCCGTAGTCCGAGAAGTTGATCCGGGCAGTCATACCGTTGCGCCCCTTTCTTTGCTGTGGCTATTTTATACCACATCGCGAGAAAATAGAGGAGTTAATCAGTGATTACTTAAATGCTTTCAAACGCCGAAATACCTGCCCGCCTTAATATGTTCTTGAGCATAATTATCCAATTTGTTTAATTATTTGCAGAATTGTCGAAATCACTTCCTTAATCTCATCGCATGTTTCTGCGCTGTCTTCAAACGAGCTGATAAAAAGTCTTGTTTTCACTGTTTCGAATTTCTTCATTTTCTTCAAATCAGCTTTTAGTCTTTCATTCAGTTCTTTTAACTTTGCACGTGCAGCACAAATATCATCGTTTTTAATATTTTCTATGTGCCGCAACATGCTGTTTGATACACCAAGCAACATTTCAAATCGTGTCTTTATCCAATTCACGGTAACCAAGTTATCGTCAAAGCAAGCAGCCGTTTTCTCAAGCTTTTCGATCAGGGACAGTCTTTCCTGTGTTTTCTGCGGTAGAAGCTTAATATACTCAGCCGTTTTCGATAGCCTGCCGGCCAACTGCACGCCTTCAAGCGTGTAACCCATTGGTGTGTCATCCAAAACAATCGGTTCATCAACCCATGCTGCTATTATCTTATTTGCAGCGTTGTGTTGAAAATAGTGAATGGCTCTCTGAAGCTCCTTTTCGACCCAAACAGACCAAACCGCCGACTCAGACAGCATCAAAATGAATTTTTCGGCGTTCTTAATTGATATCTCAATCATATGAGCATAGTTTGTCCCATACGGAATATCTCTCGGAGCCATCCAACACTGCACTCCCGCTTTCTCAATCAGTTCTCGAATTTCATTTACCTTTCTATAGTCCTTCGAACTATAACTTATAAAGTAATAAGTTCTTTTTAAACAGGTTTATTTTTTCTAAAAAAACACTCCTGGTACAGTGCAACTTTGGTTCACTGCTTTCCATAGCCGGAAGAATCATCTCTGCGTAAATACTATCAATTTTACGTTTGGCTGTTCTTTTGTCAATTGAATCTTTACCGACATTAATTGTTGCTCTTATAAATGACGATATGCTTCGTCCGTTTCGGACAATATCATCCATATTATAGGCATAGAAATCATTCAAGATCAGCGATCGATCCTCTTTCAAATTAATCAATAATAATTCGCATTCTCCGCTGTATCTCCACCGAATATTATTATTTTTTTCCAATTCATGAACGCAGTTAATAAACTCACTGAAATAAAAGTGAACACTACCATAATTTCTCACATTTACAGTGTCTGGATAGCCAAAATGTCCCAGTATTCCGGAGATTAATCCACCGTAAGGATTATTTAAAAATCCGGGAATAAAGTATACAACGTTTTTGCCGGAATCCAAATCGAAATAGTCAAGATTATTGATCAGAATTCTGCCTGCCGGGGTTAATTCTCTCAAGTTAAGCAGTATAACATAACACCAATGCTGTTCTCGACAACGTATGTCCTGTTTGCACAAATCCGCATATGATTTAGCACATAATACTGAGAGCTTTTTTCATCTCTTTAAAACTCGTTTATAACTAAGTATATATGACGGCATCATATTTTGTCGTCATAGTGCATTCTGGGAGCTCGTAACCTTTTTCTGCCGTTGGTATTCATCGCCTTATCGTCTTTTGAGTTCAATCCGCCTTTGCAGCAGGGAATTGATATTCATAACTGCCTTGTTCATTGCATTTATTCTTTCTTCACAATCATCATTTTCAAGCTTGCCTACAGCATCGGTTAGGAAGCCAAGCTGTCCGGCGATACTATTCTCACAGGCGATTACTGCATCGTTCCCATAACCGAAGTCGCTTTCAACATACAGTTTTTCTTTTAATCGGTTGACCGCATGCAAGAGGGAGTCCAGCTTTCGACTATTCGAGAGAGTCTTTATTTGCCTAAGTAACTCATATACATTCTGAGTCATCAGATACGGTTCTTTGTTTTTCAGAACAGCGTTAACGCTAACAGCATCCTTCTCTTTAACATTATGCAGCTGTTTTCCGACAGCAAACAGCGATGCTGCAAAGCTTGCAATCCATATCCACCAGAAAACCCTTATACCTACGATACTATATGCTTTAGATAATATGACATTCGAGTCACGTAAAGTATCAATGATATTCTGCGGATCCGAAAAAATCCAATCGAAAAATGAGACAACCTTACCGTATATGCTTGGAACCACAATAAAGAAAGCGACTACTCCGATTAAAAGAACAACAACCGGAAATACGAAAACAAATTTCTTAATTGTTTTTTTATCTATCGCAGGAGGATCTTCCGGTTTTATGTTGTCATATTGCACCAAACCTGTAACTTTTTCGTCTACCGTATGGTCAGGCACGGTTGTTGTGTTTTCACATTTTCCTCTTTCGTCGGTCATTACTGCGTTAACATCGGGAACAGGCTCGGAAACAGCCTGACCGATGGAATCAAACAGGTGCTTGTTTATCGAGCTGCTCTGTTCATCAGTGTCGTTTCCATCGGATTCAACTTTAGGAGGTTCTGCACCCAAGGTGGAAGCATATTGTTTTTGATTTGGTTCATTTGAAGAATGAGCAGACAGGTTCGTTTCAAGTCCTATACTTTCTTTAAGCACATCAACCTGCGTTTTTTCAATTGCAGATCTCAATGCTTCAATGAATTCATCCGCTGTTTGGTATCTATCACGACTTCCTGAAATGGATTTTACAACAACATGACCGATTTCATCGCCTCCCAACGATGGCAGATCCGGAATCTCGCCGCGCATCCTAGTTTCAAATGCATTGTCCTCATCTTGTGCATAGTATTGCTCCGGAAAACTGGGCAAAAAAGGATTCCTGCTGTAATTCAAGAGCCTGTAGAGCACAATCCCAAGAGAGTACAAATCAACGGATTTGGTATAGCCCGCTTTTCCGAGATAAACTTCCGGCGCAAGAAAATTTGGAGTGCCCTTCAGCGACTCTGCTTTCGAGCTGTCTTTAAGAACTTTTGAAACACCGAAATCGCCAATTTTATAGTCACCATTGTCGGACACAAATATGTTATCATCCTTGACGTCACGGTGAATAACACCACTGTCGTGGCATAATTTAAGACCGCTTAAAATATCCAGCCCAAGTTTGCAAACATCTTGCACAAGAAAACCCCTGCGCTTAATATATTCTTCGGCTGGAGTCAGATATTCCATCAATATAAAAATGTCATATCGTTTCGGTTCACTTGTTGTAATTATATCATTTTCATAATATCTTACAACATGGCGTGAGTCTTTTTCTGAAAGAAAATTGAGTACTTTAATTTCAGAGACGATATTATCAAGCATTTGAGAAAAATAACTCTCAGCCTTTGATACATCACCGCCCATCGAATTCAATACCGAATTATATTGTTTTTCCGTCGGAATTGTGATGTGTTTTAACGCACGGATATATTGACCTGCGGCGTTGGACTTAACAACTTTGTAAACAGTGCCGAATGCACCGGAATCAATTTTCTCGCTGACAGTATACCCTAAAATATTTTTGCCAATTATGTTCATTTGCGCCACAAAATTACCTCCTGAGTTTTATTATCATTATCGTTGCATTGTCAGAATATTGAGATGCAACAGCTTCATCAATAAGTCGTTTTCCAGCAGCCTCCGCGGTCTTCTCCAAATTGAAAATTTCCAGTATTCGTTCATTCGAAACAGAGTCTGAAATGCCATCGCTGCACAAAATAACAAACCCTTCATCTGCAATGAGGTAGTATTCGTCAGCTCTTAAAGTATATCCGCTCTGATAAAGTCCAATATATCGATTTAGATTCTTGCGCGCAGGGAAACTCAAAAGCTCTTTTCTGGTCAAAAGGCCCAAGTCAAGCATGCGCTGACCCTCCGTATTGTCTTTTGTGATTTGAGCTATTTGTTGATTATATAAATAATATGCGCGACTATCGCCAACGTTTAATACCGCATACTTGTCACCACAGGCAACAAACAACACGAGAGTCGCTCCCATTCCTCTCATTTCACTGTTCTCGTTGCTCATAGCACACACTTTTTTATTGATAGCTTCAATTACGGATTGAAGGCAAGCAACAACATCTTCGATTGAATTATATTGTTGTATTTTTTTTTGCGCTGCCGCAAGCATTTCGACGCAAACTTGGCTTGCAATCTCTCCGGCATTGTGTCCACCCATTCCGTCACTGACAGCATATAATGCTACTCTAGACGAGCTCTTACCGCAAAAAAAACAGCAATGCCTATCTGACATTCGTCTTTGCATATCGGACGTCAGATAATTATTTTTAATCAGAAAATTGTCTTCATGAGTTAATCGTTTTCCTATGTGAGAAAAACAAACCGCATAGAGTGCATGATCAGTCATACAAACATTATTGCTCTTAATGATGCCTTTTTTTAGTCATTTTTAACTTCTTTTTTGCTGTACAAAATATTAAGCGCTTCGATAAAAATATCCCGTTCAGGGTTTGTATATCCGCGGAAGATGATATCATTAATGTCACCCTGATTAAACAGATAATTGTTATCTGACCCGAGATATCCTTCCGGGTACGGGACAGCCAAATAATCGTACATTTTGTTTTGCTCGGCATTAACTTGCAATACACCAATGATAACGAGTTTCTTTGTTGCGTCTTTCAACAGGACGACGCTTCCTATCGGTAATAAGTCCTTCATGTTTCCTCCTATACTTACGTGGTTAAGCTAATCCACCATTTACCAATCGCATGACCAACTTTTTCGCCCAGGATTTTGTATCCCTCTGCTGCCATTTCATAGTAACTCATTTCGGGATTCCCGTCTCCGCCTGCTGCTTTGTCTACCCAACCGAACACGACATCATCCAGTCCACCTGTTAATGCGTGTGGAATCGCATACAAACCAGCCATCGCAACATCGATTGCGGTTGCTCCGGTATCAGCCGAATCCCATTGTCCATCAGCGAAATAATTACCGGCGCTTTCAAAACCCTGAGAAACAGTTTGAATTCCTGCTTTGGCGATGGCGGTATAAACATCCATAGCACTCCATGGCCCCGCTTTAATTTTAGTTAAGCTGTTTACATTCCCTATATGCTTCAAAGAATAGCCCGAGGATATTATTGAAAACAAATCCTTTCCGCTTTCAACATAATCAGCCACAATGCTTTGCCAGCTTTTGCCGTCTGCTCCATTGTTTGCCGTCATCAGGGTTGACGCAAATCCCAATATATTGGATGCCAGACCTGCTATCATTACATTTCGTTGTGCTAATTTGCCAAAAAAACCTGTACTAACGCCTTCAAACATGCCCTGGAAATAATCGTACCCTTCTTTCCATAAACCAATGCTTGATGTTGTGAGATCGCACAAGTCAATTGCTCCCGTTAAACCCGCTTTATCTCCGTTGAAAAAAGAAGCAAAATCTTCAACATAGGAGATCACCTTTTCGAGAATACCAGCTTCATCGTTATTCTCAAGCGTTTTTCCTCCGCCTAACAGTGCTTGCAGCAAAGAAAGAGAACCACCATTTTCGTCAACTTTTTGGAAAAGCCAGTCAAACTTTTCAATGATGAAGGATTGACAGCTCTCTAACAAGCTAAGCTCCGCTTTGTTTGTATTCAGTTCAATGTATTTTTTGTGGGATTCTTCAATAAATCGCTGATACGCCTTTAACGCTCTTGCATACCGCTCAAGTTTTCGTTCAATGTACCTGGCTGTGTTGGATATATCAGATTTGCATCGAATATCCCAATCAAGTTGACGATGAATATTCTGAATGTTATAACGTAATTCATCCACTTTAGAGGCAGCCGTTCCGCACTCGATTCCGATTCGCTCCAATCCCGGAAAATTCACATAAATCCTTGGCATACGTAAAAATCCTTCCTGTTGATTCTCCTCGGAGAAACAGTTCACTGTTTCTCCGAGGAGAACCGATTATTAATGAGCTAAAGCGATTAGAAAACCTTGCCCTGTTCTGCTGCTTTTTGAGTTCCCTCGCGTTCCGCTGCTTCATACCCTTCTGCTGCTTGATTTAAAAAAGCACTGTATGCTTTAATGTCCTTTACAATAGTGTCAAACACATTCTGCATGCTTGCAAAACGCTCCTTTGCTGTTTCAATTGCCTCGCCCTTCATCCTGTTCGTGGTGGCAGTAACCTCTTGAAGCATCTCTGCATACAGAGTTTGAATGGTTACGGCAGCGTTTTCGATGGTCCTTGCCTTATCTCGCATTACTCTGGAATCTACAACAACTTGTGCCATGTTTTTTCTCCTTTCCGAATCAGTTGCCTACGCTGAGCGCGCCCGCCTTATTCTTTACCTCATTTTCAACGCTCTTCACTCTTGCGGCATATTCCCTAAGGAATTGCACATAGTTATTCAGTGCTTTTTCAGCCGCAGAGAAATCATTTCTGTAACCTTCAATTCTGTGATTGAAAGTGTCACTTGCTTCGCCCTTGTAATTAATACGCAAGTCAGAAACAGCAGCATAAATGCTGTCATAAGCCTTTACGAATTCCTTTGTTTTGTTCTCAACTTTTACCGCTGAGGATTCGATTTCTTCCGGTGTTACATCAAAAATCGTTGTCGTCATAAAAGTTCTCCTTTCGGTTTTAACATTTAATATGGTAAACGATGATCAAGCGAACCGTGCACAAGAGTGATCTTTGCGGATTGCTTGCGCAGAAAACCAAACCGTGCCTGAGTTCCGGATTGACCAGCGGTTGCCTCAACATTTATTGTCCTGACTTCAGCGCAGCAGCTCTCTCCTCTGCTTGCCGATCTGCCGATTGGACTCGATCGGCACAATACTTGATAGTTGATGCTAAATCAGTCATTTGTTTTTGAGTTCGGAGCATTTCCGAACTCAAAGTGTGCAGTTTTCTGATAAACACATCTGCCGCTTGGCCTTTCCATATTGCGTTGCAATCTTGTTCCAATTGCTCCAGCGCCCTAACTTGAGCAGCTAATTCCAACGCACCTTTTTCAATAGAGCCAGCCTGAGAAATTACTTTAGCGTAGTTAATTCTGTATGTCACCGCATAACACTCCTTTCATTACATCAGTAACAGTCGTGCTCCATCAAAAATGCCGAGCTGAGCGAAACTACATTCCGGCCGCAGCACCTTGCTGTCACTAGTATCGAACAGCATTGCGTTGTTGCAACTCTCCGAAATTCCGTATTCTGAATTCAATATTCGGATAATCAAATTTACGGCATTCTTGACTGACATGTTGCACGGAACCGTGAAATCACACGTGATATCCAACGCCGGTATCCTTACTGTTATCGATATTTTTCCCATAGAGCTCACCACCTTATCTCAACGTTTTTTTCTTTGCTGAAGAAGTAGCATCCTCGTGGCTTTACGTTAGCGATAAACGGCAGTGTTTCGATCTTTGCTGAAGCAAGTTCGTAAGTTTCCGAAAGCAACACATAGTTTTCAGCATTTACAACCAATGACATGAATAAACCGTCATTATTTTTGTCCCCTCTCACATTGAATCCGCAAATAAAGCAAATCTGGTATTTGGGAGAATCAATATAGTGAAATACCTTTCGCATAAATGCCGCCTGTTCATCGGTTATCATATTGAAAAATGAATTAAACTCAGCAACAATAATAAACATCCGTTCATGCCGCTCATCATTGCTTTCCAGTCTTGAGTTAAGCTGAGGTTTAAGCTCATCAATGAACAAATCAAGCTCTGAAGCTTGGTTAATATACCGATATGATGAACATTCTTCAACAATATCCTTGAATGAAGCATTGCTGTCATCTATAAAGATGATTTTTCTATCATCGTACTTGGTTAGATTAGCCAGTATTTGCCTGTAGAATCCTTTTAATTTCTCCAACTCGTCTGCACACACGCACAGTTTGTAGTCTTTGGTCAACGTCAAGCCATAAGTCAGTGCACCTGACTTTGATAACCCAATGACAAGATTTTTGCCGTCGTCTGATATCGGTTCAAGTGGAATACACCGCGGAACCTGTAGTCTATCTCCTGCAACTTCGTCTGAATCATCGCCAGAGCAGCCTAAACACACAGGGGCATACCCGTGCCAATTATTAGCAAGTTTTCGGTATTCACGACATATTGCTTCGAGGCGTTCAGCTTCATTCTCCCTGTCAAGTGCAATTGCTGTTTGAAATTCAACAATTTCCTTATTTATTACAGTGATACCACGGCCGCTTATGTCTTCTGGAATAATTGGCGGACGAACGTTATGGATATCCATGTAATTGCTCGGATCATTCATTTTCAATGTAAAATAAGATGATATATATTCGGTTATTTTATAATGTATTGAATTCCTTGTGCTACCCGTTATAACGAAATAAACACCATACGTGCTGCTGTTGCTGATAATTTCAGCAAACTCATCAGCAATATTTATGTATTTATCCCTCAAAGACGCAAAATTATCAATCAAAACCAATATAGCCGGCAATGCTGACTTGCATATAGCACGATAATCGGCAAATGTACTACAGTTTTTCTCTGCGAAAATATGTTTGCGTTCTTCAATTAATTCACGCAGTACTGTTGCCATTTCTGATATTTTATTTTCGTCATCGGCAAATGCAACACCCCCTGTATGCGGAAGAGCAGCCAAATACCCGAGATTTCTTCCACCGAAATCGAGCGCATATAAATTAAGTTCGGCTGGCGTATAACGATACCCGCAGACTAACGAATAAACCAATGTCTGTAAAAATGTTGTTTTGCCCATGCCGGCCGCACCATACAAGCCAACATGACCCGTTTTAACGAAATCGACTGTGAGCGGCTGCTGTTCTTGAGTACGAACATAATCGATCAATCCGACAGTTGCTGTGCACATTCCTTTCCTTCCGAGTTGTAATGAGCTCAAATTCACTTTTGTGGGCAACATGTCAAGCCACAACGGTTTTGCAGCACAATGCTTCTCTTGTCCAAGGGTAATAATTCTCGAAACAATTGCTTCAAGCTGGGTTTTGTCCGAGTTCTCCCTTGACAAGTCAATTTTTGCGCTATTAATCGGGTTAGCTGTGTTATCCGTCATCTCCACGGTGATCTCTTCATCCGGCATATAGGTTTTTGTGGGAACATAGTCAGCCCCGCTGTAACCGGACTGAATGCATTCATAAATCTCATCATATCCTACTTGCAGGTATAACCGCCCGGGATTCTTAATTAACGCAGAATCCGGCTTGTTAATCATATCTATGCTGTCCTGCTTGTCCGCCACTTTTAAGCATACTTTGAATCGCGCATTGCTCATTATCTGCGGGTCTACTATGCCGCTTGGTTTTTGAGTTGCAAGTATTAAATGGATTCCAAGACTGCGCCCGACTTGCGCTACATTAACAAGTTGCGACAAAAATTCCGGCTGCTGGGTTTTCAGTTGGGCAAACTCATCAATAATGATCACCAAGTGGGGCAAAGGTGAAATAAGCCGTCCGCCCTTATAATACTTATGATAAGAATTGATATCCAATTTATCAACGCCGAGGGCGGCGGCCGACTCATTAAATATTCTTTGCCTGGATTTAATCTCTGCATCCAATGAAACCAATGCGCGATAAAGAATATTACCTGACAGATTGGAAATTGTAGCTGCCAAGTGGGGGAGCGCTGGTGAGGACGTTTTTGCTATAAACGGTCTGGCCATGTCACCGCCTTTAAAGTCTACCAGCACGAAAGCAATCTCATTCGGACTATAGTTGATTGCTAACGACAGGACAAATGCTTGCAGGAATTCACTTTTGCCGGAGCCGGTAGTTCCTGCAACAAGTCCATGACAGCCATGATATGCTTCATGTAAGTCCAAACTAAACACTTTGCCGCCCGCCATAACGCCGATAGGCGCAGCCAACGATTTGGCGGAATTGCTGTTATCCCAACGACCCTCGATATCAAGTTCATCAACGTTTCCCGCTTTATACATTTGCAAGAAGGAGATTCGATCAATCATTCCGAGCGAGCGGGAATCGCGCTTAATTGGAAGACGAGAAAGTTTTTTTGCAAACATAAGAAGGTCGCTTGATTCAACAGTATCGAGAGTAAACGGTATAAACCTGTTCCCGTTTTTGTTTTTAATATAGTACCCGGTCCTGTTGTCATCGCTCTGAATAATTGTTTTGCATGCTTTCGGTAATTTTGTAATGTTTCCATATGCAAACAACGCCGTGATACCTACTTTATTGTCTGCATCATGCAAATACCTGCACAAAGCTTCTTTTTCGATCAGCTCCGGTTCAGTAACAATTACAACATAATGTTGAACAGCTATTGCCGATTTAGCCTGTAAATCCTCACGTTCTTGAACTATTTCGTTGATTTTGTTAAATATGAAGTGAACTTCTTCCTGTGTTGTGGCAAAAAAACGTACCTTCTTGTCATTGCTCCATATATGCGGTACGTTTTTAAAACCATCAAAAGAATGCGCTTGTTTAGGCGGAGCAACTATCACCAGCTTCACTTCATCATATGAATGGAGTGAGATTATGTTCAAAATTATCTCACTCAAAATTACACGGATGTTTTTCGGACTGCCGATAATCCCAATCGTATGATTGTTCTGTATATCGAGTGTTAACGGAACATTGCTTAACGTTCTATATTTTTTCGAAAGGTCAACCGGCAGCTTACGAAGTTCATCCTCGTACAGCTGAAAACCTTGTTTGGGAGTTTTCAGTTGCACATCAAACTCTCTGCTGCCCAATCCCATGCGCACAACAAGAAAGTCATCATCCTCGAAGGAACGTTCCCATAAACGAAGTTTATTGTTTTCGCTGTCCAATATGGCGCAGAGAGCCTTGGGGGATGGATATAACGAATCGTTTAAAATGCGAACAGTTCGTTCCTTCTTTGAAATCAACTCTTTCTCAATATCGGCAATATACGCCAAATATCTGTTTTTTCTGTAGCTTTCTTCCGATATTGCTCGTTTTTTTTGATAATTTCTAAGCAAGGAAGGCCACATAATTGAACCTAGCAACGACCCAACCGCCATGGCACCACTGGCAATAATTGTTGACCGCCCTCCGCCGCTGATTGCATTCGTAATTGAGGAGACAAGGCTCACCAACATAACCAAAGACATAGTAAAGCTTGGGCCTATCGCAAGAATTGCCGGTGTTTTATCTGTTGTAAACGGGCTCGGCGGAGCATCAACTTCTATCTCGTCTCTCTCTGCAGACTTGAGAATTCGTGGTGTGCTCACAAAATACTTTCTATCCTCTATGTTGTTGGTAGGCGTTTTGACTTCGAAAGATGTCATTAAAGGCAGTGTACTCTCTGCACACAAATCACGGACAGCAATAAACTCACCCATGTACACTATTGAAAGCCCCATTACGAAAATCTCATCAAAAGGTTTCAACTGTCTGGAATGGACAAGGTGGTTGTTAACATAAATGCCAACGTTCCTCTTCAAGTCCTCAATAAATGCATTTCCGTTACCGTCTGTTCGTAATGCTGCATGTTTATCTCTTGAAACATAATCGCTCATATTGTAAGAAATATCATTAATCTGCATCCGTCCAATATAATAATTTGTTTCTTTTGCTAAACGATACTTTCTATAGCCAGTGCGAACAACCGAAGTGTCAACAAGCAGTATTCTCAGCGTGCAGTCGTTTGTTTTACATTTAAAAATAAAATAGCTACCGTTTTGCACGCTGCAATTATTGCATTGACAACCATTCAATGTTACATTATAGTTGTCGTTGAATCCTTGTTTGAACGTATAGGAAACGCCTGTCTCGCCACTGTCCTGTGAAAATGGTATGGTAAAATCCGCCGGAAGTCCTAAAGTCTCTCTATACAAAGTGTTGTTCTTGTTTTTTAAAACATCACTCATCGTCCTCGAAATCGCTTTATCGTCAACAAAAAAGGTCACAATAAAGTCTGTTTTTAGAAAGTTGCCTGATTTTTCCATATTAATATCACCCTGGTATAATCATGATTATAGCTTTTTTCCACAGTTTCCGCAGAACTTCATACCTGCATTGTTGTCAAATCCACAAGCCGGACACTTCGATCCGCAAAGCATCCCTCCGCATTCGCCACAGAATTTCATGCCCTTCTGAACTTCTTTTCCGCAATGCGGGCAAATAATTGTGTCAGCAAGCTTATTCCCACAATTTCCGCAAAACTTCATTGCTGAGTTATTCAGCGTTCCACACTTTGTACAAGTGATTTGTGCATTTGCAGGAGCTGTGTTCATGTTCTGTTCAATCTCTGCGAACATACTTCCAATATTGCCCGCCGATGCAAGCCCCATGCCTAAACCTATTCCTGCATTTGCCGCTCCGCCCGCAGATTGATTTTCTGCAAACTTTTCAAGAATATCAAGCGAGCGGCGTTGTTGATAGAATTCGTGTCCTAATGCCAGTTCTTCTTTGTATTTTCGAAGTTTTTCGTATTCATCAGGATTTGGAGCAATTGACTCACAATAGAAATTAACGAGTTCAATACCAAACCTGTCAAATTCATCATTCAGGGCATCCTGAAATGCACTTGATAGTTCTGATAAGAATTGTGAAATTTCCAAGAAAGAGATGCGCTTTTGAATCATATAAGCAGCAGTTACGGACTTAATTTTTGAGTTAACCACTCCGTTGAAGTATCTTAAAACGGACATTGGATTCGTTATTGTTCCGCCAGGAACTGCTCCGATAATCCTTGTTACAAAGAGTCTGGAATCATTTATTGTTATTCCATACTGTCCACGTGCACCGATGTTCAGAATCAAACCATACTTTGGGTCTTCAAGTGGGATCGGAGTTGAAGTTCCCCATTTCATTTCAAGGTTGGCCGTCTTGTTAATGAAATACACTTCAGCAGAAAATGGTGTTTTGCCTCCGAATGGCAGATTCACAAGTTTATTTAATATTGGCAAGTTTCCAGTAGAAAGAGTATGCGTGTTCGGGCCAAACAGATCAAGTGCTTTGCCCCCTTTAAAAAACAGTGCTTCCTGACCCTCATTTACAATAAGTTGCGAGCCAATGACAAATTGCTCCGATGGACATTTATAAACAAGCCACTGGGATCCATTCGAACTTCCATCGAATTTTATTCTGTCAATGATAGCCATTTCCACACCTCTCAACCCACTTGTTTAATGCGCTTATTTAATTCAGACATGAACACACTATAGGAATTATCTTTGGATAAAGTACGGATGTATGATAAAACCTTATTCTTGGCAGTTTCACTTTCATTCTTCGCAAGTCGGTATGCATTCATGAAAATATCCAATACCTCTTCAGCATGTGCAGGAAGATGCTTACCGAAAATGAAATTACCTTCCAATTGGCACCACCGTACACGAATTTGCCTGAACTTTGCCATTGCAAAATAAGCACGCCAATCGTCAGGACACAAGTCTACTGCCAATGACGCAATCTCGGATTCATCACAACCGATTACTCCGGCAACAAGCTCAAAAATCTTATGCCGCTCCTTCCGAGAAGCCACATTGAATGCTCTGATAAAAGCTGCTCTCAGATTGCTGTCAGGGAGATATCGTACCATTTCGATATACGTTTCGGACTCTTGCTTTTCTTCGGTTGCGGCATTGTATGCTTTAAGGAAAGCAGGCACAACAGAAAGATAACCCGATCGATCGCCACCGGTTGATGCATAGCCAAGCCATGCGCTCCAGCAATTCGGTTCGACATCAATAGCTTTTCTAAATTTGGCATTTGCTTTTCCGTCATCCCCTAAATCCATCAGTTTATAGCCATCATTAAGCAATTCTTCAACGTCTTTGCCCTCATAACCATAAACGTGCTTTGTGATGTTTTGAGTTATATTTTGAATTATTTGATCTTCTTTTATAACAAATTGCGCAAGACAATGCTCGCATGTCCCGATTTCATGCGAATTATCCAAAATGATATTTCCGCCGCATTGCGTACACGTAAGACTGATCTTTGCCATATTTAAAGCCTCCAATGCGAGAAATGTAAGATGGGATTACTCCCATCTTACACCCTGCTATATTATTGATTAAGCATTATTTGTCGTCATCAGTTACCGTCCTGGTGCTGGATTTATATCCGCTGTTGCTCTGCTTAAGCTGCAGTTGGTTGAACGCAGATTCAGCTGCAGCCTTAGCAGCTACAAAGTACGCATTGCGCTTCTGCTGTTTGAAGGCATTGTCCATCATTGCGGCCAAGCCAGCAAAAATGCTGAGTTTCTCCTGGACCATCAGATAAACTTCCACATACAGATAGGAGCCGACTGTAGTGTTTGAAATTGCAATCTGGGCTTCACTATCGATCTTAACGACAACACACTGCTCTCTAGTTGCGCCGAGTGCACCCAAAAGACCGCCGCCGCTTGCCTTAATGGTGGTAATTGTGGCCTGCAGAGGATACTTCTTCGCTTGGAATTCCTGCAGAATAGCCTGCTCAAGCTGATCTCTCTTTCCGCCCGCTTCATCAAAGATGTAGCATTCACTTATGCCGGTGAACTTTGTTTTTGCCATGATTCGTTCTCCTTAAAATGTATTTATTTTCCCAAACAGTCTAATTCTACAGACTGATTAAGGCTCAATTGATTAAAACTCACATAACATCACTGTTGTGCCCTAAAGATTTTCTAACCGTAATTGTCTTTTGATAGGCACTGCCTGATTAGACTAACATAACGCTCTAGGAATATTGCATCCAGTTGAACTGTTTTATTCTCCCTTAGCACGCCAAACTATTCGTAATAAAATCGGCTTGAATTTGCAATCTCAATAACTAATCTCGTGATCTGAACTCGCACACGCGGCTTCTTCATACTTGGTGCTCAATTTAGACAGACAGTACGAAAAACAAAGATTGTAAAAACACACTCACGTCAAAGCATTTGTACTACATAAACGTCCGTCCCATGCGATTCAGACTTGCTCCACTTAGTGCTACTAGATTTAACCACATTTAGCAACTGCTGTCAACACTGCACACGTAATACTTGCATAAAAAAGTTAAATATATTTGAACCGCTTGTACAACAGCATTTGCTAACATATCATTGTCTTGCTATTGCCTAAATGAATTTTAATTAATTTTTATACTCTTAAAATGGGCAGATGCCACGCGATAGACCTTGAAATCACCCCCATTGTTCCCGATGAAAACCCCGACGCAGGCGTATGTGTTCTTCTCGGTGAAATAGCGGGCAGTCCCGGTGAGGAAATCGAAACGGAAGTCGTTATCGAGGGCGACTATGAAGCAAACAGCTTCGACATGACACTTGAATACGATGCAAGCGACATAGAAGTTCTTGAGATAACGCCGGGTCAGGTGATTCAGGAAATTGTCGAGAACGGCGGAGAATTTGATCTTCAGCAGTCTTCGCCCGGCGGTATCGGCGGCGGGGGCGGCTCGGGCAGTCCGGACGCAAGCACGGGCACGATAGACGCAAAAGCGGAGTCCGGCGGAATGGCGTTCGGCGGAAACGGCCAAATCATGAAGATGAAGGTCAAGATTCCCGAAGACGCCGAAGCCGGTGAAAAGAATATGGATATGACGGTCAACGACCTGTCAAAGAACAACAGCGACGGCACGACAGAACAGATTCCGCATTATGACGTGACAGGAAATTCCGCCACGGGCAGCATAGGCGGAGGCGGGTCGGGCGGTTCCGGCGGCGGTTCCGCAGCCGCAGTGGCCGCATTCGAAGCTCCGCTCGCCCTGGGTACCGACACCGGCGGATCCCACGACTCCCATACCCACGGGAGAGCCTACGCCGACGGGAGAACCTACGCCCACTCCGACCCCCAACCCGAACGCAAGCTTCTTTGTAACCTTTGTCGATTGGGACGGACGGACAATTGCAATTAAAACCGCAAAGTACGGCGAGGCAGCGACTCCTCCGCCCGATCCGGAGAGGGAGAACTTTATCTTTGTCGGTTGGGAAGGTGACTTCTCATGCGTTACGGCAAATATGGCCGTTCTCGCAAAGTACGGCCCGATTCCCAACTCCGGCGATGCCAGCGGAGACGGCACGGTCAACGCTGTTGATGCCCTTGTTGCTATGCGGTATGTTCTCGGAGTTTCAACCGAGAGCCTTACGCCCGAACAGATCGCCGCTGCGGACTTCAACGGGGACGGCGCAGTGAATGCCGTCGATACCCTGCTTATCATGAGATTCTCGCTGGGATTGATCGAAGCCGTCGTGAAGGAGCCCGTGCAAGACGCCTGAAAATTCAATCCGTACGGGCAGAAAACCGAACAACGTAATTAATTAAGTTATACCGGGCGGTTTTGCGCCGCCCGATATAAATAAATAATAAGGAGACAGAAATGAAAAAACTCTTCGCAATGCTGCTCAGTGTCGCTGTCCTTCTGAGCACAATCACGATCCCTGCATATGCGGAAACCGGATCGCCAACCGATAACGACGTTGTTTTCAGTGTTGAAAACGTCACGGCAGCACCCGGCACAGATGTGTCGGTAGCGTTTAATATCGAAGGCGAGTATGAATCTCACGCTCTCACGGCATTCGTGAGGTACGACACAAATATGCTTTCCGTCGTCGGTAACGGTATTGTTCAGGGAAACATCTGGCAAAACATGATCGCTGGCGGCGGCACGATTGTCGCTGATGCTGTCACGCGTCCGGGACAGGTTCCCTTCATGGCAATCATGCCGACCAATCCGTTCAGCGGAAGCGGAACAATATTTACAATGAATTTTCATGTAAATGAATCCGTAGAGCTCGGCACTGTGATTCCTCTTGAACTTGAAATAAGGGAATTCTACTATATGCCCGTGCAGCAAACTTCTCCTACCCTCATTCCGTTCACATCCGACAACGGTTCAATTACTGCTCAGGTTTACCACTCGGTCACCTTTGTTGACTACGACGGTACGGTTCTTTCCGCTCAGAGTGTTGCCCACGGTTCCGCCGCAATTGAGCCGACAGCCCCCGAGCGCGAGGGTTATGCCTTCATCGGATGGGATAAGGACTTCTCAAACGTTACGGAAGACATGACCGTTACCGCTCAATACTCGGCCAACAGCTATTCGATCACCTACACAATCAACGGTGAGGAATACACCGCTCAGACCTATGAATTCGGAGCGGTGGTTTCCGCACCCGAATACACCGTGCCCGAGGGACACACCTTCTCCGGTTGGGATATTCCGGAAACCATGCCTGCCGAGAACCTTGTTCTTGATGCGGCACTGACCGTAAACGAATACACCGTTACTTACAATATCAATGGTGAGATTTACGCAATACAGGTTTATGCTTACGGTGAAGAAGTCTTTGCTCCCGCATATGACGTTCCTGACCATTTCACTTTCTCGGGCTGGGATACTCCCGCCACCATGCCGGCGGAGAACATCGTGCTTGATGCGACACTCGTTGAAGATGGAAAGTATACGGTATCATTCATGGTCGATGGTGAGACGTATTTCACGTTTACGGGATATGAAGGTGATGCCATCACTGTTCCTGAAAATCCGGAAAAGCTCGGTCATACCTTTGACGCTTGGGACGGAATGCCCGAAGACGGTGTTCTTCCTGCTGCAAATATAACCGTCACTGCTGTTTGGATCGTTAATACCTATACGATAACCTATACGGTCAACGGCGAGGGGTACAGCGTCCAAACATATGAATACGGTGCGGCGATTATAACTCCCGCGTATGATGTACCCGAAGGATACACATTCTCGGGATGGAGTGTTCCCGAAACAATGCCTGCCGAAGATCTGGTTGTTGACGCAGCATGCACGATCAACGTGTATGAAGTTACCGTGGTTGACGGCTTGAACGGAGACCCCATTGCTGTTCTTTATGTCGCACATGGACAGGATGCGATACTTCCCGATGCGCCCGAACACACCGGCTATATCTTTGACCGCTGGGACGGCGATCCCACTAATGTTACGGAGAACAGAACCATTACGGCGTGCTATTGGATGATCGGCGATGTGAACCACGATGGTGAAATCACAACATATGATGCTTTGCTGATTATGAGATACGCACTCGGGTTGGAAACCGAGGGCAACGAACTCATTATGGACTTTAACGGAAACGGATGCGTTGACTCACTTGATGCGCTTCTTGTGCTTCGCAGGAGCATTGGCGCAGCATAACCGTATCTGCAAGCACGGTCGTTCGGAGCCGAAAGACAGCGTGAAACTGCTGTTTCAGCCCCGAAAGCCAAGGGTTGCTGCATCAGACCCAAAAACAAAACCGGGCAGCTCACGAAGGGTTGCCCGGTTTGCTGCTTTCACATAATTAATTTGAATGAAACAAATATGATATAGTTATAATGTCAAAAACATTCACAGAGGAGGTTCCCTGCATGAAGAATACTGCAGATGCACATTTTCGTCAACGGATGATTTTGTGCGCTGAGCAACACGATATTTTGACATCAATGATTAGCTGCACTCTGCCAATTCATCTATTCCTTCAAACTCTTGATTTTCTTCTTCAATCGTGATACAATGAGACGTAAAAAAGCTTTAATTGGCGCAATTTGACAAGGATGCAGATTCGGCATGCTTAAGTTTGACTGAGTCGGCTTTGCGGAACGTACATGCCAAGCCAATGTTCGTGGGGCAGGGAGAGAATCGGAGTCAAATAAGTACCGACGTTCTTTGCGGAAAAGGTAACGAGTTAAGTTTCTTTGTATAAAACTCGGATACTGAGCGGGCAAATAAGCAAATGCCGATGCGGAGTCTGCTTACGGGAAGGAACATGTGTGCAGGTCCTTTTGCGTAAAACTCGAATGCGGATTTGATTGCTGATTCGGGACATTAATAATACACCGGCCGAGTAAAGTTCACTTAAATGTAAACGATGGAGTATTCCTTGAAAAGAACAACGGTTTGAATGTCGGGCATATTTTGGGCAAAGAAGCGGAGACATATCTCGACGCGCCATTGCACGCGAGATGAACGTTTTCGATGACATAGAAAATTACACAACTGCAGTCTTGAGGCTGTGGGTGCCGGAGGCATGCCCGAAAACCGATATGGAGGCAGCACTTGAAAAACAGGGCATGAAACGGGGGAGCACTTAAATGAACACCTGTTTGGGATATTTCTGAGGGTGTTCAGCACTTGTCTTGAAAAGTGAGGATAATTCATTACGTTTCAGATGATTAAAAACGGACAGAAAATAAATGAATCATAAAGAGCAGAGAGCGACCGAACTGAAAGAAAAAAGACCGCAAGCGGGATATTGCGGGTTTTACAACAGAATCATTAAGCGCATCATTGATTTTATTCTTTCTCTTGTTGCTGCAGTTGCTGTTACACCGATCGTTTTTATTATAGGTATTTTCATTGCAATTGAGGACGGTTTTCCGGTTTTCTACACCCCGCTGCGCGGCGGGTACCAAGGCAAGGCATTCCGAATTTTTAAATTACGCACAATGTACAAGGGTGCGGACAAAATGGGCGGCACAACGGCGTTGAACGATCCGCGCATAACAAGAACCGGGAAAGCTCTCCGCAAGCTGAAGCTTGATGAGCTGCCGCAGGTGTATAATGTCCTTTTGGGGTCGATGAGTTTCATCGGTCCGCGGCCGGAGCTTTTGCGCTATACGGAGGCCTATAAGGGCGAGGAAAAAATTATTCTTGAAGTGCGGCCGGGTATTACGGACTTCAGCTCCATTGAGTTCATCAGCCTTGATGAAATTGTCGGTGCGGAAAATGCGGATGAAATGTACGAAAAATATGTACTTGAGAAGAAAAACAAATTAAGAATACGATATGCAAAGGAAGTTTCGTTCGGCACGGATGTGAGTCTTTTCTTTAAGACCGTGACTGCTGTTTTTAAAAAAGCTATGCGTGTCGTCGGAAAGAGCAATAGAGAGAAATAGATATGGACTATTTAGTTCTTGAAAATACGACATTGAAAGTATCACGCTTATGCATGGGCGGTTGTCCGATGGGCGGATACGGCTGGGGTAGTGTGCGGGAGGATGAGCTCCTTGCTGCAATACATGCCGCGTTGGATGTCGGCGTGAATTTTTTTGATACTGCGGATACATATGGCTTGGGACAGTCAGAGCGTACTCTTGCCAAAGGGCTTGGCACGCACCGCAAGGCTGCTGTTATTGAAACGAAGTTTGGCGTTCGTGCAGGGAACGGACAAACTTTCTACGATAATTCGCCCGAATACATCCGCAAAGCATTGGAAGGCAGTCTTCGCCGACTGAATACGGACTATGTGGATGTTTACACAATTCATTATCGGGACGGGAAGACACCGATTGAAGATGTATTGGACGAGTTGGATAAGCTGAAAGAAGCAGGAAAAATCCGCTTTTTCGGGTTGTCCAATATTCATGCAAACGGAATGAACGAGCTGCGGCCTTATGCAGGCAGATTTGCCTGTTGTCAGGACGAACTTTCTCTCGCCTGTCGAAAAAATGAACAGGATTTGCTGGCGGCGCGGGATATACTTAAAACAACGCCGATGACATGGGGCAGTCTCGGTCAGGGAATTCTTACAGGCAAATATACAAAAGGAAACATAGATTTCGGCGCGGATGACCGTCGGAGTCGTGATATTTATATAAATTTTCACGGCGAAAAATTGGATCGAAACATGCAAACAGTAGAGGTTTTGAGAAAGATTGCCACAGAACGCGGAAAATCGATTTCAGCCTGCGCCATTCGCTGGATTCTTGATTCAATGCCCGGATCTGTCGTGATTGCAGGCATAAAAAGACCGGCTCAGATTATTTCAAATGCGGAAGCTGTAGGCTGGACGCTGAATTCGGATGAGCTGCGGGAATTGAACGAGGTGTCAAAATGAGTAAAAAGAGCGAGTGTCTTGCCTGGCTGATTCGTCGCCACGGCATTGAAATGACTCATTTATCCGGAGGTAGTCACATTGGTTCGGTGCTGTCCGCAGCGGATATAATTGCAGTGTTGTATGCGGATATTATGCGGTACAAGTCCGAGGATCCAAAATGGGACGGACGCGACCGCTTTATAATGAGCAAAGGTCATGCAGGGGCTGCTGTGTATGCAGCACTTGCGGAATGCGGTTTTTTTGACACGGCAGAACTAAAAACACATTATGCAGACGGAAGCAGGCTGTCCGGGCATGTGTCCCACCATTTGCCGGGAGTGGAGTTTTCAACCGGTTCACTTGGGCATGGGTTGTCCGTTGCGGCGGGTATGGCACTGGCTGCAAAACAGGATGGCAAGCTTCACCGAGTTTTTGCAATATTGGGAGACGGGGAATGCGATGAAGGCTCCGTATGGGAGGCTGCATTGTTTGCCAACCATTACAGACTCGAGAACCTGACCGCAATCGTTGATCATAATCACATGCAGAGCCTTGATACTTGCGAAAAAACATTGGAACTTGAGGATCTCGGAGCAAAGTGGCGCGCATTTGGGTGGAATGTTATCGAACTCGACGGACATGATCATGATGCACTTCAAACTGCACTCAGAGATACGCACAATTCGGCGCACAAACCTACGGCGGTGATTGCAAATACCGTAAAAGGAAAGGGTGTTTCTTTCATGGAAAACGATGTTCTTTGGCACTACCGCTTTCCGCATGACGGTTGGGAGTATGATTGTGCCGTTTCCGAACTGTATGCGGTTAAGCCCGGCGGCGTGAAAGATCCGTACACGCCGAACGGCATTGCAAAACCCGCTCGTCCGGAACCGGGCGCGGATATAGGAATCGATCACACAACTTCTGCCGGATGGCATCCGACATATATTGCGAGGGAGGGTTGGATATGAGAGATACCTTTGTTCGCACATTAATTACACTTGCAAAAAATAATCCGAATATTGAGCTTTTCACCGGGGATTTGGGGTTCGGCGTGCTGAAGCCCTTCTGGGAGCAGCTGCCGGATCAATTCGTCAACGCCGGAATTGCGGAACAGAACATGACCGCTGCCGCGGCAGGAGCAGCCGGGGAGGGAAAAATTGTCTTCACATATTCAATAGGAAATTTTCCGACATTGCGCTGCCTTGAGCAGATACGGAATGATTGTGCTTACCATGATGCAAATGTAAAAATCGTTTGCGTCGGCGGTGGGTTTGTTTACGGCTCATTGGGCATGAGTCATCAGGCAACCGAGGACATTGCCGTGATGCGTGCGCTGCCGAATGTTGCGGTACTTTGTCCGGGAGATCCTGCGGAGGCGGAAGCGGCAACGAAGGCAATTGCGGAATACCCGGGAACGTGTTACCTGCGGCTTGGGCGCGGCGGGGAAAAACGTATCCACAAGGATATTGAAAATTTCAAAATCGGACAGGCCATTCGAATACACAAAGGTGAACGCATCGCCGTCTTTTCAACCGGCGCAATTCTGGATGAGGTTGTCGGTGCGGCGGATATTCTTGCAAAGAAGGGAATTAACCCGGAGCTTTGTTCGTTCCCGACGGTTAAACCTATCGACCGTGAAACCATACTGCGCTGTGCAAAGGATTTTGAAATTATCGCAGTCGTTGAAGAACACAATATTTTAGGCGGATTCGGCAGTGCGGTTGCGGAAGTTCTTTCTGAGCTGCCTGCGCATGCAAGATTGCTGCGTATCGGCCTGGATGATACTTACTGTTCGGTTGTGGGAAGTCAAAAATATCTGCGGATGCAATTCGGATTGGATGCAAACGGCATCGCAAAGCGTATTTCGGAGGCAATCGGATGAAGCGGCTGCTGTTGACCTGCACGGATCTGATGGCGATTCAGTTTCTCGTGCCGCATGTGAAATACCTTTCCGAGCACGGATTTTCCGTTGAACTCGCATGTTCAGAAGTCGGCGGACGTCTACAGGAACTACGCACTGTGCTTTCGGGCATTGCTCCTGTCCATACTGTGCGCTTGGTTCGGAATCCGTTTTCGCTCCGCAATCGAAAAGGCTTAAGCGACCTGAAGAAGATCATTAACGGCCGCAGTTGGGACGTGATCTGGACAAACGAGCCCGTTATGGGCGTTATGACTCGCGTTGCAGCAAAAACTGTGCGCAAAAAAGGCACAAAAGTCGTTTATATGGTGCACGGATTCCATTTTTATAAAGGTGCGCCGCTCACAAATTGGCTGCTCTATTATCCTGTTGAAAAGTATTGCTCCCGCCTGTGCGACATGATCATTACTATCAATGAAGAGGATTATCAGCGCGCGAAAGGTTTTCATGCGAAAAGAACGGAGAAGATTGATGGAATCGGGCTCGACACAGTGAAATTTGCAACATGTTCAGTTGACAGAGCAGAAAAGCGAAGGGAATTGGGGGTTCCGAAAGATGCCTTTTTTGTTGTGTCGGTAGGCGAGTTGAAGAAACACAAAAATCACGAAATTATGATACGCGCATTAGCAAAAACAGCGAATCCACATATCTTTTACGGAATCTGCGGTAAGGGTGAACTTTTGAACAGGTTAATTCGACTTTCAAATGATTTGGATGTTTCGAAGCAAATTTGTTTTTTTGGTTATCGTAACGATATTCCGGAGATCCTTAATACAGCCGATTTGTTTGCTTTTCCCTCCATGCGTGACGGACTTGGACTTGCAGCGTTGGAGGCAATGGCATGCGGACTGCCTTTGTTGACATCGAACATTCGCGGAGTATCGGATTATGTTGCAGACGGTGTGACTGGGTTCAGCTGTGCCACCAATGATGTCAGCGGCTTCGCGGAACGAATGGATCAATATGCTGCTGATGATGTGCTGTGCCGTAAAATCGGTGCAATCAACATGAAAGCCGTATTAAAATATGATATAAGCATAATAACGGAAACCGTTTGCAGACTGATTAATTTTGATGACTGATTTGATTTTTTCGATAATTATACCGGTTTATAACGCAGAAACGACCATACGCCGCTGCTTGGACAGCTTTACAAATCAGCGCTTCTCTGATTATGAGATTCTTCTCATCAATGACGGGTCAACGGACAACAGCGATGCAATTTGCCGCGAATATGCTGATGTGAATTCAAAAATTTGCTATTTATCGAAAGAAAACGGCGGGGTATCTTCAGCGCGAAATTTGGGGCTCGAACAAGCGAAAGGTGAATATGTTTTGTTCGTGGACAGCGATGATTATGTGTCGGAAGATTACTTTGATGTGATTAATCAAGCACTGACTCAGCGCAATCCCGATTTGCTGATGTTTGGATATCGCAACGTTGGCAGCATATCCGCAGAACGGGGTACGGGCGAGTTTTATGAAGATGACGAAGTTGGTGCTGCAAAACGGATTTCTTTTTCCATGCGGCAGTACCTATTCAGTTCTCTCTGGAGCAAGGTGTTCAAAAGGAAGATAATTGAAAATAATGGGTTGCGTTTCAGAACGGATCTTTCCATAGGAGAGGATCAGCTGTTTATTTTTTCCTATGCCATGCACATACGGTCGATTTCATCGATAGATGCTTTGCTGTATAATGTTGATGTAAGCAATGAGAATTCCCTTTCCCGCAAGGGTCGCCACTATCTGACGGAGCAATTGATGGAGGTCAACCGCCGGATGTATGCAGCTTATCACGCAACGGAGCATTCGCCGGAGTCGGCGCATTATTATGAGGCGGGACTTGCATGGATGACCTACCGAAGTGCCTATTCCTGCTGCAAGGAGTTACTGAAGTTTAACTGCTCGGCCAAACAGCGGCGGCGAGAGATACGGAAGATCTGCAAGTTGTACCGCGCGGAAAAAATCAAGCCTGTCGGTTGGAAGTGTTGGTGTATTGCCTTGCCGGTGCGGATGAGATGGAGTCGAATGATAGATTTGTTGATATGCTGTAAGTCGAAGCGGAGGAGTGCGCGCTTATGAGTCAAACCAAAATATTGATTATAGCCGGCACTATGGATGTCGGCGGGATAGAGAACCAGTTGATGCATCTTATACGCAATGCGGACAGAGGTAAGTTCCAAATCGATTTTACCACAACTATGAGCCACCCCTTCTATCAAGATGAGATTGAGGCATTGGGCGGAAAATGCATCCGCATTCCGGCAACGGAGGGTCGGCATTTCATTCGCCAATGCAAAGCACTCTATAAAATCATGAAAGAAGGTCAATATGATATTGTTCATTCACATGAATTATTTCACAGCGGCATGGTGTTGTTCGCAGCGAAAATGGCAGGCGTTAAGCACCGTTTCGTTCATGCGCATAACTGGTCAGATGATGACGGCAGTGGAAAACGGAGCGTAGTTCGCATATTGTATAATGCTGTTATGCGCAGGTGGATATTGCGTTACGGAACTGAGTTCTGTGCTTGTTCTACTCCGGCGGGGCGATTTCTTTACGGTGACAAAAAAACACATGAAGCGAACTATCATCTGATATTTAATTCAGTTGACACAAAAAAGTTTATTGATTATTACGACAAAAAAGAATCAGGAGAATTTTGTGAGGACGATTGGATAAACATAATTCAGATTGGCCGTTTTTCCCCGATTAAAAATCAACTGTTTACGGCAGAAATAGCTCAAGAACTGAAAAAGCGTGGGGAAAAAATACGCATTCTCTGTGTGGGCAACAACGGAAATGCATATGAACAGCGTGTTAAAAACGAAATAAAAAAACGTAATGTAGACAAATACATGCTCCTGCTTGGTGTACGCAGCGATATCGATGTACTTATTCGTAAGTCGTCAACGTTTCTTTTGCCGTCGCTTTATGAGGGAATGCCGTTGGTAATGATCGAGGCGCAGGCAGCAGGATTGCCATGCGTGACAGCGGATACATATTCCAATGAAGTCGATTTCGGAATAGGATATGTTCAATGGCTTAAATTAGACCAGAGTGCGGCGGAATGGGTTGATGCAATTAAGAAAGCGGTAAGCATGAATCGTGCAGACAAGTCTGCAGTTGTGAATGCTGTTGAGAAGTTCGGCTTTGATTCTCGGGTATTTGCGAAACGACTGTGCGACTTATATACTGAATCAATAAACAAATAACAGATTACTATATGAAAAAACAACAAAGAAAAGGTTTTGTCACAATTGCCACGGGTCAGGAGCGTTACTACAAATTAGCAAGAAATCTTCTGCATTCATATCGATTGTTTGCTAAGGACCCGTTTCCGTTTGCAATAATAAGCGATCGAGAGAACGAGTATACTTCGGAGTTTGATAAAGTAATCGTGATTAGCGATGCATCCAACAGCTATAACGATAAATTAAAACTTTTCCGAGAGCTGCCTTTTGAAGAGACGATTTTTATTGATGCAGACAGTCTGGCCTATGGCGATTTAAATACATGGTGGGATATTTTTTGTGACGCAGGTGATTTTTCACTGTTTGGATATGCATGGCGTGATTTGAATTGCGGAAGAGGATGGTTTATTCCATCTGGAATGAAACAGCATGGAACTGATATTTCTTTTATTCCTGATTTTAATGGTGACGTCTATTATATGCGTAATACAGATGCTTGTAGGCATGTTTTTGAAATTGCAATCAATTGTGAAAAAAACTATCATGACTACAGCTTTAACGGATTTGCTGATCCGGCAGATGAACCGTTGCTTGCTCTTGGTATGGCAGTATGCAAGTTTGAACCGGTTGATATGCCTGGCGAATTAGTTTTCGCACCATCAAGAAAAAGATTAGAAGCAGACATCTCTGTTCCGCGTGCGGTGTTTCATTCACCTACGGGATATGACTATTCAACTAAATTAATTCATTTCAGTAACTATCGTACTCAACTTTCTTTTTACCGCAATGAAGTAGTCAAATTGGATAGATTGATTGGACGGGGTGATAAGACATTACACAAAATGCCCAATTGGATGCGGATCACCCTGTTGAGAACAAGTGATGTTGCACCATTGTGTAAGCGAGTAATTAATAAAGTTAAGAGGGTCTTGAACTCGTGATTAACATCCTCTTCTTCATCGAATCCCTTTCCGGCGGCGGGGCCGAAAAAGTTCTTTGCAACCTTGTAAACGCAATGGACAAGGAGCGGTTTTCGATAACCGTTCAGACGCTCTATCCCGAGGCCGTGAAGGAAAAACTCGCACCGGGCATTAAATATAAATACTGCTATCCGGCAAAGAATCGCATGACGAATTTGCTGATGCGGACAGAAGCGGCACTCGGCTTGACTTACCCGCTGCATATCAAGGGCGATTATGATATTGAGGCTGCCTATCTTGAATGCGGTTCAACAAAAATCATGGCGGGCTCAACAAATAAAAAAGCATTGAAATTGGCATGGGTTCATTGTGATTTGAAAAAGAAGGCGGGCAATGTTGACAAGTTCATAAAAAGTACGGCAGTTCATTATCGAAAATATGATTCTGTCGTATGTGTGTCAGAAGATGTTAAGAAGAGCTTTATAGAAATGTATGACATGGCCGAAAAGGTTGGCACTGTTTATAATTGCTATAATGATACTGAAGTGGTGCTGAAAGCTGATATGCCTGCATTCGATCCGATATTTAGCGAAGAAATGACTAAAAAAGAGCCTGTGGTTGTTGCTGTGGGAAGACTGACAGCGCAGAAGGGCTTTGATAGGTTGTTGCGCGCACATAAGCGACTGACAGATGAAGGCATACATCATCGCCTGAGAATACTCGGAGAGGGTGAAGAGCGAAAAAGCCTTGAGACTTTTATCAAGCAAAACGAGCTTGGCGATTCTGCTGCTTTATGCGGCTTCCAAAACAATCCGTATCCTATGTTGAAGTGTGCGGATCTGTATGTTTGTTCTTCTCTGTATGAAGGATTCAGCACGACTGTTGTCGAAAGTCTTATTCTCGGCACGCCGGTCGTAACCACGGATTGCACGGGCATGCGTGAGATCCTCGGCGACAGCGAATACGGCTTAATTACCGCAAACGATGATGAAGCATTCTATGAGGGCGTCAAACGAATGTTGACCGAACCGGGACTGCTGGAGTATTACGCGGGGCAGGCTAAGCTGCGCGGGAAGGACTTTAAATGCGAGAGACTGGCAGGGGAGACGGAAGCTTTTTTTGAAGCGGAACTGCGAAAGAAACGGGGAGAGTAAATGGGCGTAAAAGTCTATTACTATGTTGTTGCGGCGGTACTGGGTTTCGGCTTTTTGATTCCGCAGCACGGCAATAAGAAAAAAATTTATATCGCACTTATGGCGATTCTGCATACATTCATCTGCGGCTGGCGGTATATGTACCTTACAGGCGATTTACGCAAATATGCATGGGGGTATTATAACATAATCGAACCGGGTTGGTTCAGTGCCGAAGTTTTTAACGGAGGCAGGAATTTCGGATTTTTCTGGCTCCAAAAGCTGTTTTCGACAGTATCCGATGGCGATTTTCAGGTATTTCTTATCTTTATCGCAATTGTGACGGAGGCCGCGGTTGCAGTCATTGTATTTCGTTATTCGCCTGCACCTTGGCTCAGCTATCTGCTTTGGAATTGTTTTGGCTTTTATGTGTTCGGATTCAGTGCAATTAAACAAGCATTGGCAATGGGCTTATTAATGTTTGCTTTTATCGGCATTATGGAGGAGAATCCGAAGAAATTCCTTCTTTGGACCGCATTGGCCGGCTGTGTCCATGTTCCGGCGTTGATATTTCTTCCGGCGTACTGGATTGCCAAAAGCCGACTGAATACAAAAAAACTCATACTTTATGCGATTTGTGCGGCTTTGATATTCGTATTCAGAAATCAAATCGTCATGTTTATCAGTAATTTCTATTACGATGAAACGTACTTTATGGTTAATACCCGCGTGGGCGGCCGCTTTTTGATAATTGTGGCACTCGTTATTGCCGGAATCGTGCTGCGCGGTTTCTCCGGAAAGAATTTTACAAAGCTGCTCAATCTCATGATAGTTGCAGCCGTTTTGCAGATGTTTTCCGGGTTTGATAATGTCTTTACGCGCCTTACGGATTATTATTTTCAGCTTCTGATTCTGTATCTGCCGATGATGTTCTATCCGGAAAAGGATACGGAATTGGGCAAAATCCGACGGCTGACCCTCTCGGGGCAGCAGCGGGCTGCCGCACTTTTATGTGTTGTGCTTTTTGCATGTGCATATTACTTCGTTACGAACCTGAATGTAACAATTCAAAATGAGGTTGATAATTATCTGAACTATCGTTTTTGCTGGGAGGTGAAACAATGATATTCAGCGTTATTATCCCTTGCTATAACTGTGTTAAAACGTTGGAAGCCACGGTGAACAGCATTCGGGTCTGCGGATTATCGGATTATGAGATCCTGCTCATTGATGACGGCTCGAACGACGGCACGGCGGAACTGTGCGACAGGCTCTGCGGAAAATATGAGGGAATCAGATGCGTTCATCAGTCGAACGCGGGTGTATCTGCGGCACGAAACCGCGGGATTGATGAAGCACGCGGGGAGTATATTTGGTTTGTGGATTCTGATGACACGGTGGACGAAGATTCGCTTCGCGGTGTTTTGAAAACAGCTTTGCTTAAAAAGCCTGATATGTTATTGTTCGGCATGAGTTTTGATTACTACAACCACGGAAAGATGTATCTGCGGGAAACCCTTAATCCTCCGTCGGAAGGTTCTGTGACACTGGGAGAATTAAAACAAACATTCGCCGAATATTATAATAGTAACTCATTAACAACCGCTTGCAACAAATTGCTTCGCATCGATTTGTTGAAAAAGCACGGAACACGCTTTCATGAGGACATGTTCCTTATGGAAGATTATCTGTTCGTGCTTGAGCTGCTGCCGTTCTGTAAAGAAATTTATTCCTTAAGAAAGCCGATCTACAGATACAGACAGGCGGAGGACGAGAGAAGTGCATACAGGAGACTGCAAAGGATTGAGAATCTTGCGGAGTACATGCAGCCGTTTGAGCAAGGGCTTAAGACTCTCGGAATTCCCTGTGAACACGTGGAAAACTTGTACAGCATGCTTTTGAAACAGAGGATGTACTATGCTTCGTTTTCCGAAATCCGCAGTCTGGTTGCGCAGCATAACAGGGGAAAATACTGCCGCTTAAAACAGCCGCATCCGTTAAAAATTTATCTGTGCAGCAGATTGGTTCAAATTCGGCACAAACTTGCGGTGGCGGTGAAAAGCAGCAGCTTTTATCGAATAAACAGGGCGGACAGAAAACATGACTAAAAGAATTTCCTATATTGACAACACTCGTGCGATTTTAATTGTTTTGGTTGTTTTGGGGCATATTCTGAATTACGCAAACCCGAAATACGATATTGTACCGTATGTTTTGGTGCAGCAGTTTTTGGATTCGTTTCATATGCCGGCATTCTTCATTCTGTCGGGAATGCTTACGGACGGCGATAAATGGCGGGGGAGATCCGTCGGCAGTTATTTTTTGCATAAGGCGAAAACCTTGCTTGTTCCGTATCTGTTTTTTGAGTGCGTTGCGATTCTGTATAAGCATTTTGTGCTTCGTTCCGTATCAATTGCGGAAGGGCTGCGGTTGATGCTGACTTTCCGCTGCAACATCGGCGCGGACTGGTTTTTGCCGGCAATGTTTGCGGCGTGTGCGCTGTATTGTTTATATATACGTTTTCCCAAAAAACTTGCGTGGGGAATCGGCGGCGGTTTGCTCTGCATTGCACTTCGGTTTATGCCGGCAGGACATGTTCCGACATTGATCTTCCGCGGCGCACTCGGCTTTGTGTTTATGCTGGCGGGCAATCTGCTGAATAAACCGCTGACCGAATTTAAAACATGGAGAATCTGCGTTGCTTTTGCACTCACTGCCGCAGCGGCGGCAATGTATTTGAAACTGTCGATAAACAACAGCTTTTTCAGCGGCAAACTGGATAATCCCGTGCTTTATCTTGTAAGCGGAATTTGCGGAACGTACTTTGTTATGGGGATTGCTCGGTTGATTCCGTGGAAATGGGTCGGCTGTATCGGGCAAAATGCTTTAACAATAATGGGCACGCACCAACTTGTACTTTATACCGTGAAAATCGGAAGCAGTCCGCTTTGGGTTGTCGGAAGTTTTCTTTTGATTGCCGCCGTTGAAGCCGTTCTGATTTCTGCGATTAACCGATTTTGCCCAATGCTTGTAGGGAAGAAAAGAAAGGAAAAATCAAATGGCTGAAATTAAGCGTCAAACTGAATTGGATATCCTGCGGCTGCTGGCAACGTTGGCGGTGATAATGATCCACGGCGGTTTGAATCCACTGACAGATAATTTAATGATAAAATATATGTACAGGGGAATGCATGCCGCCATTGTATGGTGTGTTCCTGTTTTTTTCATGATTTCCGGAAGGTTTTTCCTTGATCCCGAAAGGGATGTAAGCACAAAAAAAATACTCACTGTGTACCTTCCGCATATTATTGTTCCCTTCCTTGTTTGGTCAGGCGTATATACGGCATACGGGGTGATCTCCGGGAGCTACAGCCATTTGAGCACTTTCGGTGTTATTGCAGAGTTTATCCACGGTCCGTATCATCTCTGGTTTCTCTATTCGTTGGCAGGCTTATACTTATTGACCCCGATTCTGAGAAAGGCAGCAGCGGACGGAAAAACACTTGCGTACTTTCTGATTATGTTTGCTGCCGTGAACGTTGTGACGCAGTATCTTATCTATGTTCCGAAAATCGGCGGGATGATTTCGGATTTTATTGAGAGAACAGGATTAAGAGCTGTAACCGGGTATATGGGATACTTTATGCTGGGGTACTTTTTATACAGCAAAAAGGACAATATGAGCAAAAAAACAGAGACTGCAATATATGTTATCGGCATACTGATGCTGATTGCAACAATTGCAGCGGAGTGCTTTATAAGCGAAGAACTGCGAAAAACAGACTTCGTAAAACAATATATGAAACCGAATGTTATACTGTATTCAGCGGCGATTTATGCATTTTTTGTTATGAAAATGTCAAAGATACATTACAGCGAAAGAACGCGCAAGGTTTTTGCCGTGTTTACTGAATGCGGATTCGGCGTGTACTGCATTCATGCAATATTGAATGAATTTGTTCCGACTCCGGTTATAAAGTCACTTCCGTTCATAACATCATTGTTGAGGGTGGCCTGCCTTTATGCACTCAGCCTTGCATTGACTTGGCTTATCCGAAAGATCCCGTTTGTGGGAAAAAAGATCACATGAGGTGTGAACATGGACATTGATTTTGTTGTTCTCTGGGTGGACGGGAACGACCCGGAGTGGCGGACGGAAAAGGCTAAATATCAGGGAGCGGTGACGGACGACAGCAACTCCGTCAATCGTTTTCGGGATTGGGGGCTTATGCCCTATTGGTTCCGCGCCGTTGAGAAATTTACGCCGTGGGTGCACAAAATTCATTTTGTTACCTGCGGGCATGTTCCCGAATTCCTGAATTTGGATCATCCGAAATTGAGTCATGTCTCGCATTCGGATTTCCTCCCGCAGGCTGCTTTGCCGACATTCAGCTCCCATGCAATTGAAATGAATATTCATCGGATTCCGGGGCTTGCGGAGCATTTTGTTTATTTTAATGACGATATGTTTCCTATTCGTCCAATGCCCGAAACGGCTTTTTTTCGCGACGGACAACCCTGCACCTGCGGGGAAGAGCATCCGATAGGACTCATTGGTGAAATCGGAATCTGGCAGCATGCGGCGGTTAACGATCTCGGTGTTGTAAATGCGCATTTCAACAAGCGTAAGCAGGTGAAAAAATTCGGGAAAAAGTACGTGAACCGCGTTTATCGTTGGCAGGACAATATTCGTACCAAAGCTGTTGAAAAACTGTTCCCGGATTATTTTACAGGGTTTAAAAACCTTCACGCTCCCGCCGCATACACCAAAAGTACTTTTGAGGCCGTTTGGAATGCCGAACCGGAATTGCTGAAACGCACGACTCTTCACCGTTTCCGCTGCGCCGATGATGTGAACCAATGGGTCTGTCTGTGGTGGCAGATAGCAAGCGGGAATTTCGCGCCGTTCAACACGGATAATTTTGTTTCCTGTGCCGATGAAAGCACCGTTGACAACCTGTGCAGAATAATTTGCGAACAAAGTCATGATATGCTTTGCATAAACGATCCCGAAAAGGCCGTGGATTTCGACAGCTTGTCTTTGCGGCTGCGCAAGGCATTCGAGAGCATTTTGCCGAACAAGAGCGGGTTTGAAAAGTGAAAAAGAAGCTGATTTTTATAACCGAAGCCCTGTGGATCGGCGGGATTGAAACGGCATTGGTGAATTTGCTTAATCGCCTTGATTACAACCGATTTGACGTGACCTGTCTTGTTTTGAGGGACAGCTTGGATGTTGCGGACAGAATAACGCCGCAGTGCCGCCTGATAGTTTCCGACAGACAACACAAAGTGACGTTCCCAAAGGGGTACGGCTGCAAGCGTTTGTACAATATCATGGAGGAACCGCAGAATGCAGCGAAATTCCGCCGTTTAATATGGTACGCGCTTCGCGTCGTTTTTCGCGCCGCGGAGGCAAAATGCTATGCCTCGTACGTGAAAAAGCAGCTCAAAGGCGAACATTTTGATACGGCGGTCATATACAGCGATCGCGCTGCCGAAACGGCTGTCCGTGCCGTCTCGGCGGATAGGTTTCTGATGTTTTATCATCACGGCGCAATGCGGCGGGAGTATCACGATGCATACGGATACAGAAAGGCAGACAAGGTGATTGTGGTCTCGCCTGCATTGGCGGAAAAACTGCGCGCATATCGTTCGAAATATGCTGATAAGATTATTTCGGTCAACAACATAATCGATATCGACGGCGTGCGGGAGAAGGGACTTGACATCCCGACAGTGAAATTTTCTGCGGATTGCTTCAATATCGTTTCCTGCGGGAGGCTGTCGTATGCCAAAGGCATGGATATTGCTGTTGATGCCTGCGCAAAACTTATTGCTGACGGGTTCACGGGATTTCACTGGTACATAGTCGGCGGAGGGCCGGAAGGGTCCGCCCTCAGGGAGCAGATAATGCGGCTCGGATTGGAAGACTGTGTTTCCCTGCTCGGAATGCAGTCGAATCCCTACCCGTATATCCGCTGCGCAGACCTTTATGTGCAGCCCAGTCGGTTTGAAGGACATTGCGTCACGGTACTGGAAACGCGGCTTTTGGCTGTGCCGATAATTGCGACGCGAAACGCTGCGGCGGAGCAGATTGACAATGAAAAAACCGGTTTGCTTTGCGAATCAGATGCGGATTCAATTGCCGCAGCGATAATACGGCTTTACAACGCGCCGAAATTGAGAGAGAACATACAAGCGGAATTGCAAAATCACGATTTCGAACGCGATAATTCCGCAATTTTGAAGCAGCTTTATTCATTGTTATAAGTCAAAGGAGCACTGATGAACGAACAACATTTCACCACGGTCATAAAGCCCAAAAGCGGCTGGTTTGACCTGCATCTCAAGGAGGTTTTCGCATACCGCGACTTGATTTTCCTCTTTGTCAAGCGTAATTTTGTGTCCAAATACAAGCAGACCGTTCTCGGGCCTGCATGGGCGATAATTCAGCCGCTTTTGACAACGGTTGTTTTCACGCTTGTGTTCGGAAATATTGCGGGGTTGGCACCCGACGGTGTGCCGTCGTTCGTATTCTATCTGTCGGGAACGGTACTGTGGACGTATTTTTCAAACTGCCTCACACAAACGGCGAATACCTTTGTTGCCAACAGTGCAACAATGGGAAAGGTGTATTTTCCCCGGCTTGTAATGCCGATTTCAACGGTTTTTTCAGAGCTTATCAGCCTTGCGATTCAATATGTGTTTTTGATTATCTTTCTTGTTTATTATGCAGCAGCAAAACAAGGGGTGCAGCCTAACCTGTGGATGCTGATGACTCCGCTTATCGTGCTGCAATTGGCAATGCTCAGCCTCGGCTGCGGTATCATTATTTCCGCGCTCACAACGAAGTACCGCGACCTTGCGATGCTTGTCGGGTTCGGCACGCAGCTCTGGATGTACGCTTCCCCGATTGCATACGACATGTTCCGTTTTACCGCTTTTGCCCCCGGCGGGAAGTGGCATGCACTGTATATGTGCAACCCGATCTCGCCGATTGTAAATCTGTTCCGCTATGCATATCTCGGAACGGGCGCAATCGAATGGAAGTACTATTTCATCGGCTGGGGGATAACTCTTGCCCTGCTCTTCATCGGCATTGTGCTGTTCAGCAGGGTGGAAAAAACTTTTATGGATACCGTCTGAGGAAAGAAAAATGGACGAAATTGCAATCAGAATAGAACATGTTTCAAAGGAATACCGCCTCGGTGCAATCGGCGGCGGCACATTGCGCGGTGATCTGCAAAGCTTAATGGCGCGTATAAAAGGTCGGGAGGACCCGAACAGCAAGATCGGCTCCGACTCGTCAAAACGCATGGGTGAAAGATTCCTCGCGCTGGATGATGTGTCTTTTGAGGTGAAAAAGGGTGAAGCCCTCGGCATAATCGGGCATAACGGCGCAGGCAAGTCCACGCTGCTGAAGCTGCTTTCACGTGTAACCGCGCCGACAAAGGGTACAATAAGTTATAACGGCAGGATCGCTTCCATGCTTGAAGTCGGCACGGGTTTTCATCCCGAGCTGACAGGGCGGGAAAATGTCTATATGAACGGCGCAATTCTCGGCATGACGAAAGCGGAGATAGACAGAAAATTCGATCAGATAGTCGAATTTGCCGAGATGGAAAAGTTCATAGATACTCCCGTGAAACGTTATTCAAGCGGCATGTATGTTAAACTTGCGTTTGCCGTTGCTGCGCATCTGGACAGCGAAATCATGGTTATGGACGAGGTTCTCGCCGTCGGCGATATGAAGTTCCAGCAAAAATGCCTCGGCAAAATGGGCGATGCAGCAAATTCTGAAGGCCGTACCGTGCTCTATGTCAGCCATAATATGAACACGATTCGCCAGCTTTGTACAAGATGCATCGTGCTTGATCACGGAAAGCTGATTTTTGACGGGGACGTGGAAAAGGCGATAGACATTTATGCGCAAGCTGCCGTTCAAGAACTTCAAAAAACGGTCAATTTAAAGAACAAAAAACACACAGGAGTCCCAACAAAACCTGTTGTTGAAATGGTTATGTTGCAATTCAACAAAGAATATGCAACATATACTTCGGGTGAAAATATGGAAATTATCCTACACATGGAAACGTTTCAAATACGTGATGATTTAATGTTGAGATTAGTTATAAATGCTGCTGATGATACGCCTGTTGCCATGGCAACGACAGTAACTCCGTTTTCAACTGCTAAAAATACTATAAGAATAAAAATGTCGCTGATTGGTCTTGCTCCGGGAAAATACAAACTGAAACCTGCTGTATACCTTATTAACGAATACGGCGCAGAACAACATTTGGATGTAATTGTTGATGCAGCATCATTTCTGATTATTCAAAAGGATGGTGGGACGAAGCTTGCTTGGAATAAAACGTATTGGGGATATTTGCAACTGCCCGATTTGGAGATAAAGAATGTTTAAGCAATACATTAAAAGAATGTGTTTGAAAAAAAAGATTCTTCACAGAACAATATACGAACCCTATTCCGCCCATTGCGAGAAACGCCGACAACGTCTTGCAGACGAACAAGACTACCGCCTAAATGATCCGGAATATTGTTTGCGAGGGCTGCAAAGGTTGCAGGGGGTCAATTTTTGGTTCTTGCTGGAACAAGGTCATAACAATATAGGCGATATTGCAATAGGAATTGCGGAGAGACGTTTTTTTGAAAAGTATTATTCAGATATTCCGAAACACTATATATACGAAGCGGTTTATACCCGCTACAGGCGTGAAATTGCCGAGCAAATTCGGCCCGGTGATGTAATCATACTTCGGGGCGGAGGAAGCATCGGGAATACAGTTCAACATGAGAAACATCGTGAAGAAATAATTCGTAAATATTCGGAAAATTTGATTGTTTCCATGCCGCAAACCATGTGTTTTCCAGACACGAAAAAAGGAAAAAGAGAAAAGAAAACTGCATCTAAGGTTTATGCTGGAAACAGAAATCTTCTGCTTGTTGCACGTGAAGAAAAGTCATATCTGGACATGCGGGATACATTTTCGAAAACAAGAGTAATTTTGACACCGGATATAGTTATGTCTATAGATTGTTCAGATGAAATAAAAAAGCGGGACGGAATACTCCTTTGTTTCAGATCAGATTGGGAAAAAAACATTTCAAAAGACGAGATACAGACCATTGAGAGAATATGCAACGCTTTAACAGGCAATGTTATGCATACTGATATGTATTCCGAAGAAAGATTTGTTTCGCTTAAAAAAAGGGAGGAAGTATTTAAACGAAAAGTTGAACAGTTCAAGCGGGCATCTCTTGTTGTGACGGATCGTCTGCACGGCATGGTTTTCAGTGCGATCAGCGGGACACCATGCATTGCGTTGAGCAATTATAACCACAAAGTTCGTGAAACCTATAAATGGCTCCGAAATTTGCCTTATATAAGTTTTTGCGAAAGTGTTGATGAAGCGATAAACATGATAGGCAAACTCTACGGGATAAACGGTACATACAACAGTGATTTCACGACCCCGTATTTGAAACAGATAACGCGGTATATAGATGCATACTTGTCGACAGGTAAAATTTAAGCAAGTGTTAATTGGATGCATAATATGCTTTATCCTCGCTCTTACCCTTTCCGTTTTGCTATCGGCCGTTTGTCTTCATGTGCAGCACTACGAAATTGAGCTGCGCGGACTTCAATCAAAGGTGCGGTTGGTTCTGCTTTCCGACCTGCATTGCAAGTCATTCGGGAAGGACAACGCGCGTCTGCTTGCAAAGGTTGAAGCGCAGTCGCCGGATGCAATTTGTCTTGCGGGTGATATGATCGACAGGAATGCGGATGCCGAAGATGTGCAAAAGTTTCTTGATTTTGTTAAAGCATTGCGTAAAATCGCGCCGGTATTCTTTTCACCGGGCAATCACGAACTCGGATATATGGCGTCAGATGAGCTGCTTCTTGATCGCATTGAGAAATCCGGTGCGGCGGTGTTCAATGACAGTTATGCGGATGTTATTCTTGCGGGTCAGCCGCTGCGCATCGGCGGCACAATGGGGCATGGGTTTGCGTTCGGCCGCACGGAAGAGGAGTTTGCCGCATCGCCGGAATACAAATTCTTGAAAGAATTTGAAAATACCGACTTGCCGAAAGTCTGCCTTGCACATATGCCGGACACTTTTATTTTCAACGGTGCGTACAGCATGTGGAATATCGACCTTGTTCTGAGCGGACACACTCACGGCGGTCTTATTCGAATGCCGTTTGTCGGCGGGCTGTATGCGCCGATGCAGGGATGGTTCCCGAAATACGACAGCGGAAGCTTCCGATTGGGCGACAATATGCAGATGATCATCACCGCCGGAATGGCGGGACACGGCATAATACCGCGGGTGAACAACCTGCCGGAAATTGCAGTGATTGATCTTGTTCCCGGGGAAGAAAACGCACAGTAAAAAACAAGACGATGACAGAACAAACGGGACTGCCGCAGACGGAATTTAATGTTTGCGGCAGTCCCGTTCTTTTGTCGATATGCCGAGACTATCAGTTGAAATTCAACACGACGGGCTTGCTGTCGTCAATTGTGTTCCGGTCAGCCGTTTTGAAAATATGAAACGAGAACTCGACCGTTTCAAAGTTTTCAATGTTGTTTTCATCAAGTTCGGTCGAACTGAAAACTATGCAGTCAACGGCACTTTTCCCCGCACAAACTTCGCAGGAAAAATAAGTGCCGACCATAAATCCGTTTACCGATTCGTCCCGTGTTTGAACGGTCATGTCTTTTATGCACAACTTTGGCGGAACAATCAAAAAAACCGCACGAATGAAATGCTTCAAATGCATTTCGGGGCTCGGTCGGAACACGCATACCCAAATCTGATATACTCTCCCTTAACTCTTGACTATTTTCGCCTGCAACTATATAATTATTGTTGGGTTGGTATGCGTGTGAGAAAGCGAGAGCTTTTGAACGACTTTCTGCCGCCCGCAAAATGCTTTGCAATAATTTGCCGCGCTGCGGCTTCTAAAAGGAGATTTATCAAATGATAATTATCAACGGCACGAGTTTGACGGTTGAACAGGTTGCTGCTGTTGCCAGAACGGGCGAACAGGTTGCGATTTCGGACGAGGCGAAGGCTGCGGTTAACAAAGCGCGCGCCTATGTTGAAAAGAAACTTGATGAAAAGGCTGTTGTATATGGCTTAACAACCGGTTTCGGCAAGTTTTCGGACAAATACATTCCCCTTGAGGACACTGCCGCCTTGCAGCGCAACCTCATCATTTCCCATTCCTGCGGCATGGGCAACCCCCTGCCGACGGAAGTTGTTCGCGCCGCAATGCTGCTGCGCTGCAACGCACTTTGCCGCGGCAATTCGGGAATTCGTCTTTCCACAATCGAAACCCTGCTTTCAATGCTGAACGCGGGTGTTCACCCCATAGTTCCCGAAAAGGGCTCCCTCGGCGCAAGCGGAGACCTTGCACCCCTTTCCCACATGGTTCTTGTTATGCTCGGTGAAGGCCGCGCGGAATACAAGGGCGAAATCATGAGCGGCAGGGAAGCAATGGCGGCTGCCGGTATCCCCACTGTCGAACTTGCGGCCAAGGAAGGCCTTGCACTCATTAACGGAACTCAGATAATGACTGCCGTCGGCTGCCTTGCGGTATATGACGCCGTTCAGCTCACAAAGACTGCGGATATCGCCTGCGCAATGACTGCGGAAGCACTTTTCGGCATCAAGAAGGCCTATGATCCCAAGGTTCATGCTGTTCGCGGCCACAAGGGACAGATCAACAGCGCAAAGAACCTGCTCACTCTGCTTGAAGGCAGCAAGCTTGCGTTTGATACCATTCCCGGAAAGGTTCAGGATGCATATGCACTGCGCTGCACCCCGCAGGTGCACGGCGCCGCCCGCGACACCGTGGAATACGCGGCCTCCGT
>ERZ779894.103-NODE-103-length-96395-cov-10.492869_pt1 | contig 96395 bp, 96 predicted proteins | sample MGYA00511587_ERZ779894 | MGnify/ENA primary metagenome ERZ779894 (study PRJEB29588, sample SAMEA2160490) | human gut metagenome | biome: human gut; feature: human-associated habitat; material: faeces | place: Denmark | collected 2008/2010 ... | reverse complement strand
CTCATTCACTAACAATTTAATATTTAATTTTGTCTAAACTTTTGGGTTCACTTCAAAAATCGGTGGGATTTCATTTAATACTGATAATGCTGATTACTTATTGAAGATATCGAGAACGGTAGCAAACTCGCCGTCGTCATCATTAGCGCCCGAAACACTGTTGAGGATATCATCGGCAGGGCTTGTTTCTTTCTTGCCGTTGTCACCGAGACCGGTAGCAACAACAGTTATACGCATTTCATCCTCAAGGGTATCATCAAGCTGAGCACCCCAGATAATGGTGGCGTCGGGATGAGCCATATTGGAGATAATGGTGGAAGCCTGTTCGACCTCCTCAAGACCTATATCCATAGAACCTACTATGCTGATTATAACGCCGCGTGCGTTCTCCATATTGGTCTCAATAAGCGGGCTGGAGATAGCCTTCTGCGCCGCCTGCTCAGCCTTGTCGCGTCCGTTGGCGATGCCGACGCCCATGTGAGCATAGCCGGCGTCCTTCATGACGGCTGTGACATCAGCAAAGTCAAGGTTGACCATAGCGGTAACATTGATAAGCTCGGAAATGCTCTGAACGCCCTGACGGAGAACGTCGTCGGCGATTTCAAACGCATTCTTGAGGGTTATCTTCTGCTCCGAAACGAATTTCAGTCTCTCGTTCGGGATAACTATAAGGCTGTCAACATGCTCACGGAGTGCAGCGATGCCCTCTTCAGCCTGAGTCATTCTCCTCTTGCCTTCAAACGAGAAAGGCTTTGTAACAATGCCTATGGTAAGTATACCGAGCTCCTTAGCTATCTGAGCAACAACAGGAGCTGCACCGGTACCTGTACCGCCGCCCATACCGGCAGCGATGAACACCATATCAGCACTGCGAAGTGCTGCGGCTATTTCATCCTTGGACTCCTGGGCTGCGCTCTCGCCCTTATCGGGGCTTGCGCCTGCGCCCTGACCCTTGGTCAGCTTTTCGCCGATCTGGATCTTATGAGTAGCCTTTGATTTGAGCAGAGCAGCTTTATCGGTGTTAATAGCAATAAATTCAACGCCGCGAACGCCTGCGTCAACCATACGGTTAACAGCATTGCCGCCGCCGCCGCCAACGCCGACAACCTTAATCTGAACAACATCCGCTGTTTCGTTATCAATTTCGAATGCCATTTTTATCATCCTTCCAACAGTTATGTAAACAAAATTTATAACTTTTCAGTATCTATCATTGATTTTATCATGAAACAAAATAAAATGCAACACAAATTATTTGAAAACGCAAACTTTTTTTGTAATAATTCCGACAAAATTTATGTATAATCCTTTCAGTTCAGCATATCGGATATATCCTCGTATACCAAAGTCGCTTTTTTGTTGGTCTCGCTCCAACTGCTAAGGTCAATCTTTGCACTTGCGCCCTCTGTGACAGAGCTTATCATGGTAGACAAAAACGAAAGCTTCCGGCTGAGGTTTGTGCCGCTCCCGAAATTCACAAAAAGCCTGTTATCAAGCACGACCGACATTGACACCCTGCTTGAAATATCAATAACGGTTGCACCCATTTCAGCCGACGATGCGTAGGCTATTATTTCCTTTAAATCTTCATATTCCGCACTTTCCTGAAATGTAAGCAGTGTTCCCGGTACTGCTTTGACGTTTTCGCTGCACTTTATGTACAACAGTCCTTCCCTTTTCCCGTCAGTCTGAGCCAGCACCTTAAAATCGCTGTCAACAATATAGTATGCATTTTCTATGCATACTACTGCATACTCCTCGGCAGGGGTAACCTCTACTTTCACCTTGTCGGGAAATTTCCTGCTGACCTTAGCCGTCTTGACATAAGGAAGCGAGGCTTCAATATTTGATACTGCCTTTTCTGTGTTTATCCTCAGAAGATTGTCGCCGACCGCGATACCGGTGCGCGATGTTATTTCATCCGCTCCGTACACGCTGGAACCCAGAAGTTCGAAACCTGTGACATTAAAAAAAACGGTAAGCGACAGCGCCGTCAGCGTTCCGAGCACTATCATGGCAAGAAATATGTAAAACGCCGGTTTTAAGTGGCGTTTTTTGCGTTTTTTTGTTTTCTTAGGAGATCGCCTTGGCTCTCCGTTATATTCGACCTTCATTGAGAATACTCCTTAATTCAAACTATCCTTTTAATGTCGGCGCCGAGAGCGCCGAGATCATTTTCTATACCTTCATATCCGCGATCGATATAGCATGCATTTTCAACCACCGATGTGCCCGATGCCGAGAGCGAGGATATGACGAGTGCCGCACCTCCCCTGAGGTCATGCGCAGCAACAGTGGCACCGCTCATGCGCCTTACACCGGAAATGACAGCGACCCTTCCTATCACCTTGATATTCGCGCCCTGACGTATCAGCTCACCGACATATCTGAAGCGGTTGTCAAATATATTTTCTATGAATACACTCGTACCGCGCAGCTTAGACGCAAAAGCGACCAGCAGCGGTCCGGAATCGGTCGGAAAGCCCGGATACGGCTCGGTCGATACGGTATCGAAAGCCCCTAACCGTTTGTCTGATGTAAGTAATATGTCATTGTCAGACGCCGAAACGGTGCATCCGCAATCCTTCAGCACGGTAATAACCGGGAGAATAAGATCCGGCTGCACATTTTTAAGCCGCAATTTTCCGGAGCATGCAGCGCCGGCAAAAAGATATGTTGCGGCAACTATGCGGTCGGGCATGACCGTATACTCGGTGCTGTGGAGCTTTTTTACACCGTTTATTATTATTGTATCGCTGCCGTCGCCCGAAATGTCTGCCCCACAGCCCCTTAAGAAACCGCAAAGATCAGATATTTCCGGCTCACGCGCCGCGTTTCTGATCGTAGTGGTTCCCCTGCCGGTCGCCGCAGCAAGCAGAATGTTTTCGGTCGCGCCTACACTCGGGCACCGCAAATGAAGCTCACATCCGACGGCGCCGTCCGGCATATTGCAGATTATATTGCCGTAAGACTGCTCTATTTCCGCGCCGAGACGTTTCAAGGCGTCGATGTGGATGTCTATCGGTCTGGGTCCCAGCTCGCATCCGCCGGGCAGACTCATCACCGCTTTGCCCGTACGCGCCGCGACAGCACCCATAAACACTATGGATGACCTCATTTCGCGCATAAGTCCGCCGGGTATCTCACTGCATGTTAGACTGTCACCGCACACCGTAACGGTATGCCCTTCACGGCATATGCGGCAGCCGAGCCGTTCAAGTATTTTAATCGACACATCCACATCCGAAAGATGCGGACAATTATGTAGTACACATTCTTCTTCGCAAAGGCAGGTTGCCGCAAGCAGCGGCAGTACACTGTTTTTAGCACCATGAACGGACAGCTCACCGTTCAGGTGTTTTCCACCGTTAATAACAAAGCCGGACATAGCATGCACCTCAGTACATACTATGCCGAACATTAAAAAATGCTATTTGGTCTGTAAATTCATAAGTATATCCGCTATTCTGCGGTCGGCGTCAACTATCGCTTCCCTGCCGGCATTCTCGGACATCCGGCAAAGCTTCTGTTTATCACCGAGCAGCGAACGAATCGTGGAAAGCAGCCGTTCTCCAATCAGATCCTTTTCCTCTATTATCTCAGCCGCACCGGCATTTTTAAGTGCCATTGCGTTATGAAACTGATGATTTTCGGCTACATAAGGTGACGGTATGAGCACCGACGGCTTTTTGCATACCTCAAGCTCATTTATGGTCATTGCACCGGCACGGCAGACCACTATGTCAGCCGCCGCCATAAGCACATCCATATTATCGATATATTCATAGATATTCACATGGCAGTCGTCCGCATTGCCGCCGGCAGACTCAAGGTCAGACATAAACTCGCCGTATCCCGACCTGCCCGTTCCATGGAACAGGTAGAAAGATCCGCTGTTTGCAGCGGCTTTTGCCAACGATACGACCGCTTTGTTTATGTATTTGGCGCCGAGGCTTCCGCCGAATGACAGAACCATATCTGCGTCATCCGGTATGCCGAGCTTTTTCCTTGCCTCATTACGGCTCAGGGCTGTGAGCTGTGATCGGATAGGATTGCCGGTAACGATCGGGGGGTTCTTACATTTCAGTCTCTCTTCAGCCGCTTTCATACCGAGCATTACTACATCGACGTGCGGTGCAAGCATTTTGATGGTAACTCCCGGAAAGGCGTTTGACTCATGTACTGCCGTTTTTATTCCGAGCTTTGCCGCCTCCATCACAACCGGTCCGCAGACATATCCGCCGGTGCCGATAACGACATCGGGCTGAAGCTTTTTGAGCAGCTTTCTTGATCTGCCCGACGAAGTGACTGCCTTAAATGCGGCACTTATATTTTTAAATATGTTTTTAACGGTCAGCTTACGCTGAAAGCCGGCAACGTCTATGGTATAAAAATCATATCCCGCCATGGGTACAAGGCGGCTTTCCATCCCCTTTTTCGTACCTATAAAGCTGATACGGCAATCGGGGTCCGCCTTTTTAAGATATCCTGCAACGGCTATCGCCGGATTGATATGTCCGGCAGTTCCGCCGCCGGCAAAAAGATAATGCATGTGTTTAATAGCTTCCTTTCGCTACAAATTCTTTTTTGTGCTGCAGCTTCTTGACACCGACAGCACCAGTCCCATTTCCATAAGCAGTATAACGAGCGACGTGCCGCCGTAGCTGAAGAAAGGAAGACTAATCCCTGTGTTGGGTATCGTGTTGGTGACAACAAGAACATTAAGCGCCATCTGTACTCCGACCTGGAATGTAAGTCCCAAAGCCAGCAGCGAACCGAAGCGGTCGGGCGCGCGCATCGCGATCACAAATCCGCGCCACATAAGCATACAGAACATTATAATTATTATCATTGCGCCTATAAAGCCAAGCTCCTCGCAGACAATGGCAAATATAAAATCGTTGTGCGGTTCAGGCACCCACAGATGCTTCTGATTTGACTGACCGAGACCGCGCCCCGTCACTCCACCTGAGCCTATCGACAAAAGCGACTGTATGGTCTGCCAGCCCTCGGCTGACGGTGCTGACCACGGATCGAGCCAGTACGTTATTCTGTCCTGCGCGTATTTGATAACGCCGCTGAAAACGGCAAATGCACCTGCCGCCGCTATCGCCCCGCCTATCGCGAGATACCGAAGTTTTATGCCGCCGACCGTCATCATTACGACACCTATCAGAAATATTAGTACCGTAGCCGAGAGGTGCGGTTCGAGAACGACAAGCACACAGACAAGTCCAACCAATGATCCTAAAAACAGAACGCCGAATTTAAAGGTTTTCATAAGGTTCTGATTTGCCGCTATAAGGTGTGCAAGAATAAGTATGACCGCCAGCTTTGCAAGCTCTGACGGCTGAAAGTTTATAGGTCCTACCGAAAACCAGCGCTTGACCGATGTGTTCGGCACCATAGGCGGCAGAATCAGCATCACGCCGAGGAATATCACGATAATTATATAAAACGGTATCGCAAATTTTCTGACAAAATGATAATCGATGCGCGATATCAAAAGCATCATTAAGACGCCGAACACCGCAAACACCGCCTGCTTAGTTATGAAGTAATAGCTGTTATGATACCTTGTATCGGCATAGACATAGCTTGCCGAAAACAGCATGACAAGTCCCGTAAGCAGAATTATAAGCAGCAAAAAGAAAAAGGTGAGATCCATTTTTCCGCCGATAAAGACGCTTGACCAAAAGCCCTTTTTGTTTTTCTCTATCTTTTCGGACATATGCACCTCTCCTTTTTTGATTTTAATACAGAATAAATCCTATCCCAGCAGGACCGCTGCCACACACGCACCGCAGCCCAAAAGTGTCACAAGTGAAAATACGGCGACTATCTTCACCTCGCTCCAACCGCATTTTTCAAAATGGTGATGTATCGGACACATTTTGAAAAGGCGTTTGCCGGTCCTTTTATAATGCGCGACCTGCAATATATCAGACAGAGCCTCAATAAGATATATAATGCCTGCGAGCAGCAGATATACCGGTCTGCCTATGCAAAATGCAAGCGCTACAACTGAACCGCCGAGGAACATCGAACCGGTATCGCCCATAAACAGCTTGGCAGGATGCCAGTTCCAGACAAGGAAGCCTATAAGCGCTCCTGCAAGGGCGGCGGACATTATATTGGCGCCCTCAAAGCCTAAAAAGCCTGCCATAAGCATAAAAGCGCAGGCAACTATCATGGTGACCGATCCTGCAAGCCCGTCTATTCCGTCGGTAAGGTTTACGGCGTTTGTAAAGCCGTAGATAAAGAAAAATGCAACCGGCCAGAATATGAGACCGATACCGGAGGCTATGTTTACATCTCCTACGAACGGTATCCATGTTGTTTTAAGTCCTGCAAAAGCGAGACTGCAAAGATATCCTGCAGATGCAATGGACTGGAGCAGCGTTTTCTGCCAAGCGGTAAGACCGAGGTTACGCTTTTTAACGACCTTTATGTAGTCGTCGAAAAAGCCTATCAGTCCCATACCTACCGCCAGTCCGATACCGGCAAATATCTGTGTAAACCGCACACTGCTGTCAAATTCGGATCTCAGCGTGCCGCCAAGCTGAGCGTTGAAGCCGAAGGCTATAGCCACGCCCACCGCAAAGCCGGCTACTATAAGCAGGCCGCCCATCGTAGGCGTACCCTGCTTTGATTTGTGCCATTCCGGTCCGTCCTCAAGTATAGTTTGACCGAATTTCAGCCTTTTAAGCAGCGGTATCATCGGCGCACCCAGTGACCACGCCACCAAAAAAGCCGCAAGTGCCGCAATAGCCGGAATGAAATTTCTCATTTCTTTACAGTCCCTTCATTTAAGCATAAGGTGAGCATCAGAGCTCGGTCAGTGCCTCGGCAACGACCTCTCGCTCGTCAAGGTGGACAGCACCTGTTTTCAGTATCTGATAGGTCTCATGTCCCTTGCCTGCCAATACGATTATATCACCTTTTTTCGCAATATGCACGGCTTTTTTTATAGCGTCTATTCGCGACTCGATCACCTCGTACGGCTTTTTGCAGTCCTTCATGCCTTCCAATATGTCATTTATGATAGCCATGGGCTCCTCTGTTCTCGGATTGTCGCTCGTTACGATTATATAATCGGCAAGAGAAGCGGCTATGGCTCCCATCTTAGGACGCTTGGTGCGGTCCCTGTCGCCGCCGCAGCCGAAAACGACTATAAGTCTGTTTTTCTCGCAATCCTCAAAGGTCTTAAGTATATTTTCAAGACCGTCCGGAGTATGGGCATAATCGATTATAACGGTAAAATCTTTACCGGTCGGCACGACCTCCGCCCTGCCCTTTACACCGGTCATTTTTGCAAATCCTGCCGCCACGGTCTCAATTGATATACCGAGTTTTATCGCACAGGCTGCTGCACACATCGCGTTATACGGTGTGAATTTTCCGCCTATCTTGGTCTTTATCCTGCCGATTATACCTATTCCGGAGAATACGAAATCAACGCCGTCAGGTCTTAGGTTTATATTTTTGGCTGTGTAATCGGCAAGATCACTTTTGCACGAATAGGTCGCAACCGGACATGAGAGTCCCTCGCTCATAGCGCTGAAATAGCTGTCATCACTGTTCATAATCGCAATCTTACTGTGCATAAACAGCTTCTTTTTCGCACGCATGTAGTTGTCCATGGTGATGTGGTAATCGAGATGATCCTGAGTAAGATTGGTAAACAGACCTGCTTCAAAGGTTATGCCGTAAACTCTGTCCTGATCAAGTGCATGTGACGAGACCTCCATAACGCAGTAGTCACAGCCCGATTTCTCCATAAGCGAAAACATTGACTGCAGCTCATAAGCGCTCGGCGTAGTATTTTTTGACGGCAGTATCTCGTCACCTATCATGTTCTGTATTGTGCCGACAAGTCCCACCTTGTGTCCTGCCTGTTCGAGTATGGCTTTGAGCATATATGATACCGAGGTCTTACCGTTTGTGCCGGTAACACCGATAATTTTGAGCTTATTTGCCGGTTCACCGAACCACTTTGCACACATAACGGCGTATTCGGTGCGCGTGTCCTCGACAAACACCTGACAGTCAAGCCCCACGTCCTTTTCGCAGATAACGGCTGCAGCGCCTGCTGCCACAGCAGCTCCAGCAAATTTATGCCCGTCAGCCGCGGTACCCCTTATGCATACAAAAGCATTTCCCGGACCCACATGACGCGAGTCGCAGGTAACGCCGGTTATTTCAACATCGGCAAGTCTGCCTGCCTTTTCTCCCATAAGTTCTGATAACTTCATATGATTTACCTCTATTCCTTTCGGTGGGGTTATTCCGCCGTCTCGGTCGTTCTGAAATAGACCGTTATTATCGTTCCTGCGTCGGTCTCGGTGTCCTTCTGGATACTCTGTTTATAGGATACCACTCCGGACTGCGTCAGCGACGCACCCGAGAACTGAACGTTTATATTGTTTTTGGCAGCCAGTGTCTTGACGCCGCTTACAGTCAGTCCCGAGAAGTCCGGAACCGTTACCTTTTCGGCGGTATCGGGGGATTCTGTATACAGTATCACAACGCCGTCGCTGTATATCGATTCAGCCGCCGTCGGAAACTGCTTAACTACAGTATCGCCGTTTCCGATGATCTTATATGTGAGTTTCTGCGATTTTATCATATTTTTTGCGGTCTCAATGCCCTGACCTGTGACAGACGGTATTCTTACCGCCATTGAGGCAAGCTCCTCGTCGCTGTATTTGGGGTCTACTCCGAGATACGGCAGTATCTCTGACAGTATCTGACCGCCGACAGGGGCGGCTATGGTACCGCCGTAGTAAGCGTCGCCGTGCGGTTCGTCAAGCATGACGAGAACGGCTATTTCCGGGTCGTTTATCGGTGCTACGCCGCAGAATGACGCTATATAAAGCCCCGACTCTCCCGTTTCAAGCATCTTGGAGACCTTCTGTGAGGTACCGGTTTTACCGCCTATTCTGTAGCCCGAAACATATGCGTTCTTACCGCCGCCGCCGTCAACAACGGCTTCCATGAGCGTACGCAGCAGGTTTGATGTCTCGCTTGATATGACCTGTCGATTTACCGTGTTATTCATAGATTTGACTGTATTGCCGCTCGAATCAACTATTTTGCTGACAAGATGCGGAGTTACAAGATATCCGCCGTTCACCGCGGCTGACACCGCCGTTATCATCTGTATCGGCGTAACATTGAAGGTCTGACCGAATGAGGATGACGCAAGCTCGGTCAGTCCCATTTTTGCGTAGGTGTGATACACCGGAGACGCTTCGCCCGGAAGATCGATACCGGTCTTCCCGGTCAGTCCGAACGCCTCAAAATACTTTGAGAAGGTCGCGGCTCCGAGCTGCTGACCAAAGGTGATGAATACCGGGTTGCAGGAATTCTGCATTGCCTGCGTAAGGCTTTCGCCGCCGTGTCCCGACCTTTTGTGGCAGCTGTAACGCTGTCCGGCTATGACTATGTATCCGTTGCAGTTGTAGTGACTGTTTATATTGGTTACGCCTTCCTCAATAGCCATTGCAGCCGTCACGACCTTAAAGACCGAGCCCGGCTCATAAGTGTCGGAGACCGCCTTGTTTCTCCATTGCTGATTGCGGAGTTCGGAAAGCTTTGCGGTTTTTTCGCCGCCCTCAAGCGCGTCAACCACCGCCTGATCTGTTTCAGACAGCGCAAACGGATTATTAGGGTCAAAATCGTCCTTTACCGACATTGCGTATATCTCGCCGGTGTTGACATTCATACATACAACGGCGCCGCGCTCGGCGACCTTGTTATCTGCTATTGCCTGTGTAAGATATTTGTCACATACATGCTGTATGTATTCATCAAGCGTACTTACAAGCGAATTGCCCGGCTTTGCCTCGATCTCGACCTCATAGCTCAGCGGCATGTCGTTGCCTCTGCCGTCCTTGGCAGCCACAACACGGCCTGGGGTTCCGGTAAGATAGTCGTCATAGTATTTTTCGAGACCTGACAGTCCCTGATTATCCGATCCGACAAAGCCAAGCACTACCGATGCCAGGTTGTCGTTGGGATAATACCTCTTGCTTGCCTCATCAAGTCCTATATAGTTGCCAACCTTGTATTTGCTGTTTGAGATGTACTCTCTTACTTTATCAGCCTCCGGCTTTTCAACATTGGTCTTTACCTTGACGTAGCTTGTGTTTTTATTGGTATAGTCAAGCACCGTCTGATAGTCAAGCCCTAATATCGATGAAAGATTTTCGGCAATCTCATTTTTTGTTGCCGCCAGTTCATCCTCTTTGGTTATTTTTTTGAAGCTGTTTGGCGTTATGTAAACCGTCCAGACCTGTGCGCTGGTTGCAAGCAGTTCCATGTTGCGGTCATATATCTCACCGCGCGTCGCGCTGAGCTCGGTATCATAAAGCTGCTGTTCGGCTGCCTTCTGCTGATAAAAGTCATTATCTATCATCATGATATAGGCAAGGCGCGCACCTACAACGCCGAAGGTGCATATAAGCATGCACAGCCAAACGACAAGTATTCTTATTATCATACTTTTATTCGGACCTTTTTGCACGCTTTGCACCCCTTTTCGACATTTCTCAATAAACACCTTGACGAGAGCCGGACAAAAGTCCGACCCTCGCCGATCAATTTACCTTTTCATACAAGTATATTTAAACATAAGGCTGACTATTCAATTTCCGCAGTAATATTGCCGCCGGAATTCTGAGCGGTGTCGGCACCGTTGGTCTTTATGTATGTAACCTGGCTTTTTTCGCACTTTTGCATACCGAGTGCTTCGGCTGCTTCCTCAAGGTTTGACAGGGACACCTTGCGTCCCAGTTCAACGTCAAGTCTCGTTGACTCGCTTTCAAGCTCGGTTATTTCTTTTTTGACGCTGTTAATCTTTGAGTTGAGCGACGATATTTCAGCCCTTAAATAAAGGCTGCCGCAGACTGCCGACAGCACAAGCGCCGACAGAATGAGTTTCTTTACAAGTGATAATATTCCCTTCGCGGACGCCTTATTCTTTACTTTTCTTTTATCTTCGGGATATTCAAGTATAGTGGCTTTGCTCTCTGCACTCTTCGGTGCAAATATCTCATAATCGTAAGCAAAGCTGTCGTTATAATACTTCAGATTATCCATTGCCGCTTTTTACTCCCTTGAATTATTGTTACAACTTTTCGATAACACGCAGCTTGGCGCTGCGGCTCCTCGGATTTTCGTTTACTTCCTTTTCGGTCGGCACGATAGGCTTCCTTGAGGGCAGCATACCGCGCGGCTTCCTGCCGCACACGCAGACCGGTATGTCCGGCGGGCAGATACAGCCTTTGCAGAACTCGGCGAACAGTCGCTTTACCAGCCTGTCCTCAAGCGAATGAAAGGTTATCACGCAAAGCCTGCCGCCTGTTTTCAACCGGTCAAACGCCGCACTGATTCCGGCTGTCTCGGCTTCAAATTCGCCGTTTACGGCGATGCGTATAGCCTGAAAACTTTTTCTTGCCGGATGCCCGTCACGCCTTGCGGCTGCCGGCACCGAACGGCTTATTATATCTGCAAGCTGCAGCGTGGTGGTTATAGGAGTCTTTTCCCTTTCCCTCGCTATGCTGCCTGCTATTTTACCGGCGAACTTTTCCTCGCCGTAATCTCTTAGTATCCTTACGAGTTCATCTTTGTCCCAGCCGTTTACAATATCGGCAGCACTGATGCCTTCCTTGCTCATCCGCATGTCAAGCGGAGCGTCCGCGTGATACGAAAAGCCGCGGTCACCGTTGTCCAGCTGCCACGACGAAACGCCGAGGTCGAGCAGTACACCGTCAACAAGATCAATACCGAGACCGTCAAGCACGGTCGCCATATCGGCGAAATTTGACCTTACCACCTCAGCAGGTAAACCTTTTAACCTTTCAGTCGCGACCTTTACCGCGTCAGGATCGCGGTCAAGAGCGATAAGACGGCCGCTTTTCAGCCGCTTGGCTATTTCGCGCGAATGACCGGCACCTCCGGCGGTACCGTCCACATATATTCCGTTTTCTTTTATGTTTAAATTTTCGATGACCTCACAAAGGAGCACCGACTTATGTACAAATTCCATATCCTATATCAGAAGCCGAGAAGCTCAGCGAGCTGTGCGATAGACTCCGGCGTTTCCTCAGCCTGTTCAGCCTTAAAGGCCTCACTGTCCCATATTTCAAGCTTGGACGACATGCCGATAATGGCGGCGTCACCCTTGAGATCGGCATACTCCCTCAAATTCTGAGGGATCAGCACCCTGCCCTGACTGTCGCAGGTCGAAAGCTCGGCACCTGAGTACATGAATCTTACAAGTTTACCTGCCTGAACAGCCGGAAGTGACTTCAGTTTCTCATCTATCTTCTGCCACTCGCCGATGGGATAAACACAAAGGCAGCGTTTACCGTCCGGACTGCGGCTTAGCATGAATTCCTGTCCCAGTTCCTCGCGGTACTTCGCCGGCACAAAGACGCGGCCCTTTTTATCAACGCTGTGATTATGCTGTCCGAAAAACATGCAAGCCGCACCTCCTTTGTGCTTAATTACTCCACTTTTATGGTCTATATGTGGTTTTTCACACCACAATTCACCACTGCAAATTTATTATATAATGCATCTTACAAATATGCAAGAACTTTTTTTATAAAAACTTAACAATTTTTTGCCAATAGTATTGTGACATTTTTGCATATACAAAATATTGTGCAGCGGTCAAATTTGTATTGACATAAGCCCAAAATAAATATATAATGTTTCCTGTGGCAGGCTTTGCCCTTTTGTGCCGCTGTGGTGAAATCGGCAGACACAAGGGACTTAAAATCCCTCGGTAGAAATACCATACCGGTTCAAGTCCGGTCAGCGGCACCACAAAAAAGCGACCTTTGTCCTGTAGACAAAGGTCGCTTTTTTGATATTCCTATTTTAAGGAGATATTTATGAGGTCTTTCACCGTAAACAGCAACGATGCCGGTCAGCGGCTCGATAAATTTGTGACAAAAGCGGCTCCCATGCTGCCGCAGAGCCTTTTGTACAAATATATAAGGTTGAAACGCATAAAGCTCAACCGCAAAAAGGCGCTCATAAGCACAAGGCTTTCGGTCGGCGACACGGTAGATATGTATATAGATGATGAGTTCTTCGGCAGCCGTGCACCTAAATATGACTTTTTGTCGGCGTCCGGTGTACTCGACATTGTTTACGAGGATGAAAACATACTTCTTGCCGATAAAAAGCAGGGGCTTCTTGTTCATCCGGACGAAAACGAATACGGCGACACGCTGATAGCAAGGATACAGCGCTATCTTTACGAAAAGGGCGAGTATGATCCGGAAAACGAAGCCAGCTTCCGTCCGGCGCTTGCCAACAGGATAGACCGGAATACCGGTGGAATAGTGATAGCCGCAAAAAACGCCGAGGCGCTGAGGATACTCTGCCAGAAGATAAAGGACCGCGAGATAGACAAATGGTATCTCGCCGTTGTGCACGGGGTTCCGGAAAAGCGGTCTGATATCCTGGAAGGCTATCTTGAAAAGAACGAGCAGAAAAATCAGGTATATATAAAGGACAAGATGTCTGATCAGACAAGGACGATAAAGACCAAATACACCGTGCTTGCCGAAAATGACGGCTTGGCACTTTTGAAGGTCGAGCTGCTGACCGGGCGCACCCATCAGATAAGGGCGCACCTTGCGTCCATAGGTCACCCCCTGCTCGGCGACGGAAAATACGGCAAAAACGCGGCAGATAAGGCAAAGGGCTTTAAGCATCAGGCGCTGTATTCATACCGCCTGCGGTTCAGTTTCACGACCGATGCCGGAATACTTGAATACCTTAACGGCAAAACGTTTGAAGTAAAATCGGTCTGGTTTGCCGACAAGCTGTTCCCCGACTGCAAATATAAAAGAAATTGACCTTTTATCCGATCAGAGTACCTAAAAACATAAAAAACAGGAGACGAGCAGTCCCCTGTTTAAGTTTGTCTTTAAGTCTAAAATTTTCTTTTGCGGTATTATTGGCGCATTTTTGTTTTTTCGCTGACATGTGCGGCGGAAAAACGTTTTTCGAGAGCATTTGAGTGTAATATCGGCAAAGATAGATTGCGGTCCTAAAAAACCTTGATTTTAGAGCGAACACACTCAAAACGTGTCAAATTTTCGGCACGCTAAAAGCCCCTGTCCGGGGCTTTTATTTTTTATCACTGCACTTCGTATCCAGCCGATACTATCGCGCTTTTTATCATTTCATCGGTGACCTTCAGGTCAGCGGTTACAACCGCTGTGCCCAAAACGTGGCTGACGACTGCATCCTGCACGCCGTCTATTGCCATGATCGCTTTTTTTACAGCCATCTCGCAGTGCTGACACATCATGCCTTTGACCTTAAATGTTCTTTCCATTTTAACATTCTCCTTTTGTATATTATCGTTTGCATCCGAATGTATCTTATTCTTAGGATGCAGTTTCGCAAAATTGAGTCTCAGTGCGTTTGTCACAACGCACACGCTCGAAAGGCTCATTGCCGCCGCTCCGAACATGGGATTCATCGACCAGTTGAGCAGATGCGTCCATGCTCCTGCCGCAAGCGGTATGCCGATGACATTATATATAAACGCCCAGAAAAGGTTTTCATGTATGTTGCGGAGAGTATATCTTCCGAGGCGTATTGCAGCAGGCACATCGGACAGTCGGCTCTTCATCAGCACAACATCGGCTGCATCTATTGCAATATCGGTTCCGGCGCCTATTGCAATTCCGATATCGGCACGCGCCAAAGCCGGAGCGTCGTTTATTCCGTCGCCCACCATCGCGGTTTTTGAGTTTTCGGACAGCTTTTTTACGACCGCTTCCTTGCCGTCTGGCAGTACGCCTGCTATGACCTCGTCTATACCTGCCTGCTTTGCTATTGCCTTGGCGGTACGTTCGTTGTCACCGGTCAGCATGACTACCTTAAGACCCATACCTTTAAGTTCGGCAACGGCATCGTGGCTGTCGGGCTTTATCGTATCGGCGACGGCTATAAGACCTATAAACTTCCCGTCGAGCACAAAGAACATCGGTGTTTTGCCCTCTGCCGACAGACTGTCGGCTGCCGCCTTGACATCGTCGCCAACCGCTGCGTTCTCTGCGGCAAAGGAAAGATTTCCACCTATTATACTTTTACCGTCTATAACGCCTTTCAGTCCGTGACCCGGCACTGCCTCGAAGCCCGATACATCACCGCGCGCTATCTTCATTTCCTCAGCTTCCCGGAGTATTGCCTTTGCAAGCGGATGCTCGCTTTTTCCTTCAAGCGCCGCAGCCGCAGACAACAAACCGGTCTCATCCATTGCACCGAACGGAATAATATCTGTCACCTTGGGAGCTCCTTCAGTGACCGTTCCGGTCTTATCAAGCACCACCGTTCCGATACGTCCGGTACCCTCAAGCGCTGCTGCAGTTTTGAACAGTATACCGTTCTTGGCGCCAACGCCGCTGCCCACCATTATAGCCACAGGAGTTGCAAGTCCCAGCGCGCACGGACAGCTTATGACCAGCACCGATATAGCGCGTGCCAGTGCGAAGCCTACTGTCTGACCGACAAGCAGCCATATCACTGCGGTAATGACCGCTATTGAAATGACCACCGGCACAAAAATGCCGGACACCTTATCCGCCGCCTTTGCGATAGGCGCCTTTGTTGCGGATGCATCGCTTACCATTTTGATTATCTGAGACAGAGTAGTATCCTCGCCCACACGGACGGCACGGCACTTTAAAAATCCCGACCTGTTGACCGTTGCGGCTGATACACTGTCCCCTATGCCCTTTTCGACCGGAACACTTTCTCCGGTCAGAGCCGACTCATCGACCGCGCTGCTGCCGTCAAACACCGTGCCGTCGACCGGAATACTGTCGCCCGGTCGCACTATGAATATATCCCCGACCGCCACTTCGCCTATAGGAACGGTCACTTCCCTGCCATCTTTAAGGACGGTCGCGGTTTTGGGCGACAGCTCCATAAGGCCCTTTATTGCGTCGGTGGTTCTGCCCTTTGATATCGATTCCAGCATTTTGCCTACCGTTATAAGGGTAAGAATCATGGCTGCTGACTCAAAGTAAAACTCATGCATATAGTGCATGCCGGCGTGCATACCGTCGGTCATTACAACATCGGTCATTTTAAACAGCGCATACAGGCTGTAAACATATGCCGCTCCGGCGCCGAGAGACACGAGTGTGTCCATATTAGGCGCGCGGTGCAAAATACCCTTTGTGCCGTTTATAAAGAATTTGCGGTTTATCACCATGACTGCGGTGGTAAGCAGCAGCTGGATAATACCAATGGCAATATGGTTTTGCGCGAGCCTTTCTGGCAGCGGCCAGTTCCACATAGTATGACCCATTGAAAAATACATCAGCACAAGCAAAAAGCCGACCGACCATATAAGCCGGTTTTTAAGAGCCTTTGTTTCAGATTTGCCCGGATCACCTTCATCGTTTTTTTCTTCCTGTTTTCCCTTGACCGACGCACCGTAACCGGCTTTTACGACTGCGTCGATTATGACGCCGCTCTCAACATTACCTTCTACCGACATTGAACCGGTAAGTAAATTGACCGAGCAGTCGCTGACGCCCTTTACAGCCCTTACCGCCTTTTCAACCCTTGCGCTGCAGGCGGCACAACTCATTCCGGTAACATTGAACTGTTGCATATTCACCATCCCTATCTCATAAGCTTTTGAAGTATATCTGTAAGTTCATCCACAGTTTCAAGTTTATCCGCTTTTATATCGTTTATAACGCAGGTCTTGATATGCGTATTGAGTATTTGCCTGCTGAACGCGGCAAGCGCGGCAGAAGCGGCAGCAGTCTGTGTCAGAATATCGGTACAGTAGGCGTCGTTTTCAACCATTTTTACGAGACCTCTTATCTGCCCCTCAATACGGTTGAGCCGATGCACCAGTGCTTTTACCTCTTTTTCATCCCGTTGCTTGCTTTTATGGCAACAGCATTCATTCATATCTTGCACTTCCTTCCGGCAGGTTACATACCCCTTACCGGTATATTATTATATACCCTCACAGGGTATATGTCAAGAGGTAAATAAAAAAATGAATTTTAGTTTATCTGCCTAATGAAATATTGACAGACTGAGCCGAATGACACTGGGGGTTCGTTCCCTACAAAAATTCAATTAGCCATTTGTTTTTTGTACACCTATAAACTAAAATTTATCATACCTTACACATAAAAACGACAGGAGAGCATCATGCTCTTCTGTCGTTTTGTTTAATTAAATATATGTTGTTTTCTGCTTTTAGCACCATGACTTATTATTCAACCTCGTCTGCGCTGTGCCAGCCATCATGCTCGCACTTGGCAAAAAAGCTCTTTACCGCTTTTTTGTACGCCTTAGCATCGGTCACGAAGCTCATACCGTGTGCCGCCCCCGGTACTATCAGCAGATCCTTCGGCGCCTTGCACGCCTGATAATTCTTAAATGTCATATCAAGCGGCACAAATTTATCATCCGATCCGTGCACAAAAAGCACCGGCAACTTATTTTCTTTCAATGCATCAAGTGTCGAATACTCCGACGGATCGAACTGAGCCTCCTGCTTACACATGAGATTGACTATTGGATAGGTCAGCTTAGGATTGAGGTGAAGATTATTTGCCAATATGTGCTCCCAGATTTCCCTCGGAGAAGTAAATCCGCAATCCGCAATTACGCCTTTGACATTTTCGGGCAGTTCAAATCCCGTTGTCATAAGCACTGTTGTAGCGCCCATGGAAACGCCGCAAAGGTATATCGGTATATCCTTTCCAAAGCGCTCGACCGCATAATTTATCCACGCAAGACAGTCATATCTTTCAAGCACACCAAAGCCTATATAATCCCCGTCGCTTTCGTTCTGACCGCGCTGATCGGCGTACAAAAGACTGCATCCCTCGTCGTGATAAAAGCCAACCGAGCAGCCGTAGTCCATCATCCAGGTGGAACGCCAGCCGTGCATTGCTATAATAACCCTTTTGGGTGACGCCGCCGGATAATAATGACCGGTAAGCGTCAGACCGTCCCTGCTTTCAATCTTAACTGTTTCGGTCTTGAGCGACATAGCCGCCTCACTTGCATCGACCATTACCTTGGTTCTCGGATCGGTTTTGAGTCCTCCGGAAATTTTATCCTGAACGCTGTCGGGAAGCGTTGCTATTTTCCGGCGTACCGCTATATTGGTCAGAATTTTCATGAATCCGAGCGATGCAGCGGTCGCGGCAGCCACAATGGCTGCACCTGCAACAAGCAGACCTGCTGTTTTCTTTTTCATAACGATACCTCTCCTTTACTCAGAAAAAATGAACAGTGATATAAAGGCTTATTTATTTTATAAATCTGACCGCACGGTGGATATTGATGATGACAGCCTCTTTGCCGCTTTCGGCAAATTCGCCGTCAAGCGTCCACTTCAAGCCCTCGTCTGATATGACCTTTATTTTCGACGATTTGTAGAACTCGACACCGCCGTTTTCAAAATTCGAACTTGTAAGTGCCTGAACTATCTTGTTAAGTTCAACGATGCTGCGCGGCTTTTTTATCAGCGCGACCTCAAATTTTCCGTCACCCATGTCGACAAGCGAATCATGCAGCTTGACAACGCCTGCGACAGATGTCGAGTTCGCGACTGCGCCGAACATATAATCGCCCTCTACCTCGCGGTCATCAAGCTCCATTCTCACATGATAGCTTCTTAAGTTTCCTATTTCCTTTACACTGCCCATAATGTAGGCAAGGTGACCGAATATATTTTTCATACCCTGCGGAACACTGTATGAGGTCGCGGTAAACACGCCGAAAGCCGCAACATATGTGAAAAATCTTTTGCCGTCGAAGCAGCCGACATCTATCTCATGCTCCGTACCGTTTCCTATCACGGCAGCCGCCTTTACCGGAACGCCGGGCAGCTTCATACTTGTCGCAAAGTCATTGGTGCTGCCTGCCGGAATGTACCCGAGCGGCAGCGCGCTGCCGTCCGCCATCAGTCCGCAAATGGTCTCGTTTAAGGTACCGTCGCCGCCAAAGCAAAGCACCACATCAAACCCGTTCTGCTTTGCCGCCGCGGCAAGCTCGGTCGCGTGACCCCTGCGTTCGGTAACCGCCACGGTAACAAGCATATCATGGCTTTGCAGTTCCTTTACTACATCAAGCAGAGTCGATTTTGCCTTCATTTTTCCCGATACGGGATTTATAATAAGCAATGCCCTTTTCAACGTACGGCACCCCCTCACTGTGCTGTGTTTTTGAGTTTTTTATTGTTATAAATTTTTACCGCAGTATTGACAATATAAACAGCTAAAAATCCGAATGCGATACCAAGCAACGTGCCTGCAAGCACATCGGTCGGATAGTGAACATAAAGATACAGCCTCGACAGCGCTACGAGTATGGCTATAACAAGCGCAGGTATACCAAATTTCTTTTCCCTTATCATAAGCACGGTCGCAGCCTCAAAGCAGGCAAGTGAGTGACCGGACGGGAAGGAAAAATCATGAAGCCTTTCCACCAGCAGATCTATCTCAACGCCAGGCATGTCATACGGTCTTGTGCGTGCAACGAGCGGTTTCAATGTTGCGTTTCCGACTATAAGACCAAGCAGCAGAGCCACTCCCATCATAATTCCGGTCTTACGATACTTCTTTGTTATAATAAGTATGAGCGCCACGGCGATCCAGAATATTCCCTTGTCGCCGAGCCGGGTCACAAGCGGCATGAACCAGTCAAGGAAGCCGCATTTGAAGTGCTCCTGGATGTAATCAAGGATTTTCAGTTCCGATATATTCATATTTACCCTCCCTGTCAGCTGTTTGTTACGATATCGTATATAAGCGTTTTGCCGTCAACGTTGCGGCAGTAAAGCACAATATCGATGTTTTCGGTATGATTCGGGTATCCCGGTCTTGTAAGGGTTTCCTTCAGTGTCACACGGCAGGAAAAAACACCGTCGGCGTACTTATAGAATTCGGACGCCTTTTCGTTTGATATCTTGTAACCGTTGTGGTCGCGCACCCAGTTAACTTCGCTTGTTCTCACGCGGTCATATATTTCAGCCGGGCTGTCAAGATATTTTGAAACATCCGTGAATTTCGCATCGTTCGACATGTAAGCCGTGTAAACAGAGGCAGCCTTTATGATGTAATCCTTCATTTCTGTCTCTAATTCGAAATCGTAAGCCAAAGCGGCGGTGTAGATATTGTTCGTTTTATCAAGCGTCACCGCGACCTCCTGCTGATCCTGAGACATTACCTTTAAAGTCGGTTCGGAGAACAGTCCGCTCAGCTTGTATTCCTTATATTTTACTCCCTCAACACCTTCGGGCATGTACTTGCATGAGTCGCCCTTAATACCGCTGGCGGTCACATATTTATCGCCCACCGGAACATCGTTTACAAAAAGCGTGTAGTTGTCCGGCACCCTTACAGTTACGCTTCCGTACGGTGCAAAAAATATTTCCGCATCGGACAGCTCATAAAATTCAAATCCGTACTTTCCCTTTTTGTCGGTCTTTCTGACCGTAAAATAGGCAATACGGTTGTTGTCCTCGGTAACCGCGTATTTGGCTGAATTTTTGTCGTCTGATGTAACGGCAAAGTATTTCAGCTTTTCTGTATCTATAAGCTCCTTTGCCGCGGAATTTATAGTCTCTGCACTTTCGAAGCCTTCACTGTCCGGATCAGCAGCCGACATCAGCCCTGCGATATCGGAATTCAAGAAGTATTTATTGAACACTTCCTCGGCGACATGCTTCGGTCTTGTCGTTTCATATGCGTCGAGCACCGTCCACAGAACGACCGCTGCAACTACCAGAAGCGCGACAAGCCCCGCCATTACGCCTATGTAAATTTTGAAAAATGAGGATAATTTCTTTTTCATACAGACTCCCCCGTCACTTGCTGACACAGAAGTAGGTCGGTATTCTTCTCGGCGGAGTAAACGCCTTGTATTTGTTGGTGAGTCCCTGCAGCTGGTACTCGTCAAGTCCCGACTTATCTATATCGTATTTGTCATAATAATCCTCATAATAAAGCATAGCCGACGATCCTCCGTCAAGCATTCCGGCAGTCACCGCGCCGTAGCTTACCAATATATCTATGATCTCATTATAGGTAGCACCGAGGCTGCTTGCCGTCCTGCCGTCGGTCACGACAAATATAAACGTACCGTCGGCACGCTGACCGATCGCCGATCTCTGCGCGGCTCCGGTGTTGCCCTCCTTGTAATGGATGTGTACGCCTTCGGAATCATTATCTATAAGGAGGTTTCCTGTCTGGAAGGATACTGCGTCCCTCATACCGAGACTATCGGCAGTCGCCTTGCTCATATCTTCTGAAACAACCAGCTTGTTTTCATTGGTTATTCCGATAAAAGTGCGCTTGCTGCCATCATTCCAAACGCATTTCCCCTTTGAATAGGTTAGTCCTATCGGTCTCGCGCCGTTGCCGACGCCGCCGTTATCGGCAAACTCGCCGCCATTCATAAGCGCCAGCGCATTTTCCTTTTTTGCCATTGCGAAAATACGCATGCCCTCTTTAGCCGAATTATAGTTGTCGGACGAAGTGCCGACGTATACCCTTGTAGGATCGGGGATAAGCATGATGTATGCCTTAAAGTTGGTGTAATTTGCAGGAATATATTTAACTCCGTCTTTGGCTTTATCAAATTCACCCTCCTGCGGCTTGTTGTAGTTGTCAGTATTAATAGTCAGCTTGCTGTCAACATAGCTGTTTGCAACAATCTCCTTTACCTGATCATCTGACAGGAAAAGTCCCGGCACCCATTTGGTAGCACTTGCCTGCATTGCCGAGAGCACCAGCGCGTCACGCAATGTTGTGCTCGGTCCGTTGGCTACAACAGCAACGAGCACAAGCACCGAAACGATAATGTAAAGCAGTCCAGAACCTATGCAGCCGAAGGTCCTTCTGACTATAACAGCCGGGCGCAGTTTTTTCTTTTTTGCAGGCATCTGTGCGTTTTCCTCCGCAGAACTATACTTTTTGGGCGGTGCGAACACCCAGTTCTGCTGAACGCGGAAACTGACAAAGAACAGGAGCGTGTCAACCACCATTTTTATGAGCGTAATCACAAAGTCGCTCTTTACGCCCAATATAAATTTCAGCAGCCTTATAGAACCGCTCGACGCAAGCACAAGCGGAACGGCAAGTATGGTATATCTCAGAAGTGATCTTGCGAAGCTGTTTCCTTTAGGGAACACGCCGTTGCGGTTGACAAGGAAATTGACGACCGACGAGCATACCCTCGCAAGGACGGTTGCAAGCAGTATCTCATACTTTGCGCCGTTAAAGAAAAAGTGAATGCCGAGATAAAACAGTATTATCTCAACAAGCATACTGAACATTGAGCTGAAAACAAATGAAAGTATCAGCTTGTATATCCTTAAAGAGTCAACAAACGGTCTGAAATGTGACGTTTCGTTGTCGTTTATATATACGGTATCTATAGGCACCTCACAAAACGGAATTCCGTTCTGCTTGAAAGCTATCAGCATATTGGTCTCATACTCATACCTTGTACCTTTAACCGCCAGCATATCGCGCAGAAAGCGCGCCGGAATGGCACGCAGACCGGTCTGCGTATCTGACACATTTACACCGCAGAAAAGGCTCAGCACGCGTCTTGTCGTCTTGTTGCCGAAACGGCTACGCGGCGGAACATCCGGGCGCGAAAAATCACGGCAGCCGAGAACGACCTTGCCTGTCCGCTTCATTTCCGAAACACAGTTTACGATATCCTTTGTAAGATGCTGACCGTCGGCATCGATAGTCACAACCCCGTCAACATCGTCGCGGTACTTGATTATGTACTTGAACGCCGTCTTGAGAGCGGCGCCCTTTCCGCGGTTGACGCGGTGATGTATGACCGTGCAGGCAGGATGCTCCTCAACATCGGGAAAATTGGCGGCATAAGCCTTATCGCTGCCGTCGTCAACTATTATAATGTCGTCAAACCCGTACTTTTCAAGCTCCGTTACGGTGTGCATAAGCTTTTCGTCCGGATTAAGCGACGGGATTATGACGGTGCATTTAAAACCATCCAATTAAAATGACCTCCCACAAGTATGCATTTCAATGGCATTTCTCCGCGTATAATTGTATCACTGACCTTGTGTCTTTACAAGAAACAAATTTGTCACAATATATGGCAGAAGGTGTCCCCCAAAAAATATTTTTTAAATTTTAAATGTTGTGATTGACAAATATATCACAATATCGTATAATAAATTAAGCGAATTAAAGCAAAACATCGTTACAAATTTAACAATGTTTTGCTTTATCCGTAATTTTCTGACCTTTAGCGTCGGATACATCACGGCATACCGCTGCCGGAAAAGCGGAAAGCGTTCTGAACTTACGGTCGGCAATCAAAGCCGCAGGCCGACCTATAACAGTCCCGACGCGCAAAGCGGCAGATAGGGAGACTATTTATGTACGACCGTATTTATAACTTCTCAGCCGGTCCTTCCATGCTTCCGGTACCGGTCCTCGAAAAAGCAAGAGACGATATGATGAACTATGGCGGTTCTGGGATGAGCGTCATGGAAATGAGCCACCGTTCAAAGGTATATGATGTCATTATCAAGGACGCCGAAAAAATGATGCGTAAGGTAATGGACATTCCGGACAACTACAAGGTCCTGTTCCTGCAGGGCGGCGCTTCGCTGCAGTTTGCAAGCGTACCGATGAATCTTTTAAAGACCGGCGTTGCCGATTATATCGTAACCGGTCAGTTCTCGGGCAAAGCTTACAAGGAAGCGCTCAAATACAGCGACAAGATAAACCTTGCCGCAACCACCAAGGAGGAAAACTTCACCCGTATACCGCGTCAGGAGGAGCTGAAGCTGACCCCGGGCGCCGACTATGTGCACATCTGCTTCAACAACACGATATTCGGAACAAAGTGGGACTATATACCCGAAACAAACGGCGTTCCGCTTGTCGCCGACATGAGCTCCTGCATACTTTCCGAGCCGGTCGATGTTTCAAAATTCGGTCTTATATATGCCGGTGCGCAGAAAAACGTAGCCCCTGCCGGACTTACGATAGTTATAGTTCGCGAGGATCTTCTGCGTGAGGATCTGCCGTCTTATGTGCCGACCGTATGCAATTATAAGGTAATGGCTGACAACGATTCGATGTACAACACCCCGCCCTGCTGGCCTATATATATCTGCAAGCTGGTGCTTGAGTGGATCGACAGCATTGGCGGTCTTACCGCACTTAAAGAAAAGAACGCCAAAAAGGCGGCGCTTCTTTACGATTATCTTGACAATAGCCGTTTGTTCAAAAACCCCGTAAAGCCGGAATGCCGCTCTATGATGAATGTCACATTCCGCGCCGAGGATGACGAGATAAACGCGAAGTTTGTCAAGGAAAGCTCGGCTGCCGGCATGTCTAATCTCAAGGGTCACCGTTCGGTAGGCGGCATGCGCGCATCAATCTACAATGCAATGCCTTACGAGGGCGTTGAGACCTTGGTTGAGTTTATGAAGAAGTTTGAGGCTGAAAATCTCTGACAGACCATTAAAGGTATGCAGACGAGAGAAATGGCACCGTACGGTGTTCTTTCTCTCGTCTTCCTTATCAGAATATATCCGTCATGGAGCTGTGATCTATGAAAATTAAGGATCTTATAAACGCTGTTGAAGCATTTGCGCCGGGAGATTATAGTTCGACCTGCGATACATATAAGACCGGGTCGGGCGAAAACGAGCTGACCGGCGTTATAGTTTCGATGTTTGCTACTCCTGATGTTATAAAAACCGCAATAAACAGAGGTGCGAATCTGATAATCGTCCACGAGCCGATGTTTTACAATCATATGGACGATCATATCCCCCACAAAATAGGGCTTATGAAGAAGGAACTTGCGGAAAATAACGGTATCACCATCTACAGATATCACGATCACGCGCACACTGCGGTTCCGGATATGATATGCGAAGGTGAACTGAGATATCTCGGCTTTGACAAAAGCTTCGGCAGGTTTGAACGGGGAAAATATTATGCCGTCAACAGGTTTTATCTTGAAAAGGCAATAACCGCCCGTGAGCTTGCCAAGCTTATTGAGGAAAAACTCGGCATCGGTCATGTAAGGATCGCAGGAGAAATAGATAAACCGGGTACAAAAATTTCCTGCTGCTTCGGGACGCCGGGTCATATCACCGACGAGCTTGACGAGTGCGATTTTGTCCTTACCGGAGAGGTTTGCGAATGGTCAACCGCTGAGATCGCACGCGATTATTCGCAGTTTGGATACAACAAAGCTATACTTGTTTTGGGTCACATAGGCAGTGAACGCGCCGGAATGATGTATTTAAAGGATATCATTTCCGGGAAATTTCCGTTCGTTCCGACTGAATACATAGAATGCGGCGAGGTATATTCCTACACCGACCGATAATTTGAATAGTTATTGCTATAAAACGCCGCATAAGGTCATACCTTCTGCGGCGTTTTTTCCGTTTAGTTTTTATTGATCCTCAAAATCAAGGCAGACTCTCAGCTTTGTAAATGGTCTTACATATGTATCGGCTGCCTTTACATGCAGCGGATGCACCGAATAGCCTTTTAACGCCGCCTCGTCGGTAAAGGATGTCTCAAGCATCATATCGGCGTTTGAGCTTTCCAGTCCGTTTATATGGACCTTTACAGACAAAAGACCGTCAATCTTTCCTGCCAGCCCTTCAAGCGCCTCTTTTGCGTTTTTCTTTACCGATGCTTTGTCGGCATCGTCCTTTATCTGCCACAGAATGATATGCCTTACCATTGTTTTTCCCCTTACTGTCCCAATATTTCTTTATACAACTTAATATATGCGTTGGCTGATTTGCCCCAGCTGTTATCGCACTGCATGGCGCGGCGGACAAGTATCTGCCATCCCTCGCGGTTTCTGTATCCGGTCACCGCACGCTCAACGGCATAAGCCATATCCGATGCGTTGTAGGACTGGAAGGTGAATCCGTTGCCCTCGCCATCGCCGCTGTCGGTCACGGTGTCCTTCAGTCCGCCGGTCTCTCTTACCACCGGTATCGCACCGTAGCGAAGCGCAATCATCTGTGACAGTCCGCACGGCTCGCTTTTTGACGGCATAAGGAATATATCGGCGCCTGCATAGACCTTGTGGGCATAGTCCGGTATAAATCCAAGCTTTAGCGCCACCCTGTCCGGATGAGACTGGGCCATTGCGTGGAAGAAGGTCTCAAACTCCCATTCGCCGCTGCCCAATATCACAAACTGCACATCATATGTCAGCATCTGTTCGAAAACGAATTTCACGAGATCAAAACCCTTATGGGTCACGAGTCTGGAAACGATGCCTATAATCGGCACATCGTCCCTGACCGGCAGACCAGCCATTTTTTGCAGTTCTCTTTTATTCACCGCTTTACCGGAAAGATCGTCCGCACTGTAATTCTGCCATATATGATCGTCATTTTCCGGGTCATAGACAGATGTGTCTATACCGTTTACGATTCCTGTCAGCTTGAATGCGCGGTCGCGTATTATCCGGTCAAGACCGTGTGCGTACCACGGATCCTTGATCTCGTCCGCATAGGTGGGGCTTACGGTCGTTACCCTGTCGGCACATTCAATGGCGCCCTTCATAAGATTGACACAGCCGTCATATTCCACAAGGTGCGCCGCGCCGGACGGCAGTCCGAGCACATCGCCTATCAGTTCGGTGCCGTATTTGCCCTGATACTGTATGTTGTGTATCGTAAATACCGTTTTGATATTGCGGTACGGGTCGGCACCGCGGTACATTGAGTCAAGGAACACCGGCACCATGGCGGTCTGCCAGTCGTTGCAGTGTATTATGTCAGGCACGAACTCAATATAAGGTATTATTTCAAGCACCGCGCGTGAGAAAAACGCAAATCGCTCGGCGTCGTCATAGTATCCGTAAAGTCCGCCGCGTTTAAAATAATACTGGTTATCGAGCAGATAGTATATAACTCCGTCGTGCTTGGCTTCGAATATTCCGCAGTACTGCCTGCGCCACGACACCGGCACGGTAATACTGGTTATAAACTGCATATTTGCCCTTAGTTCATCGCTGATACATTCATAAAGCGGCATTACTATCCGGCATCCTATAAGGCGCTTTCTGAGTGCCTTTGGCAGTGCGCCGGCAACATCGGCAAGTCCGCCCGACATGGCGTACGGATATGCTTCGCTTGTAGCGTAAAGTACCTTCATTTCGGTTTTTCCTTTCCTTTGTCAGACCTCGGCGTTCTTCCTTATATATATCGGGTATATTGCGGTTCCTTTTAAGGTCTTGCCGCTGCCCACCTTCACCCGTTTGTCAACGGTCACATACTCAACATCGGTGTTGCTGCCTATATAGGAGTCCTGCATTATTATACTGTCTTTAACAACCGCACCGGCTCCTATTCTTACGCCTCTGAACAGCACGCTGTTTTTTACTGTGCCTTCGATCACGCAGCCGTCGGCTATTATACAGTTGGAAACAGAGCTGTCAAGTCCGTAAATAGTGGGCATGTCATCGCGCGTCTTTGTGAAAACGGGACGCTCTTTGGCAAAAAGCTCTTTCCTTATATCAACGCCGTCCAGCACCTCTTTTGTTATGCGGACGTAGCTTTCAGGACCGTCCATAACGGCAGCATAGGTCTTGACCTCATAGCCGCGCATGTCATAGGTCTTAAATGTCCTCTGGAATATGTTTCTCGCAAGGCTGGTCATGTTGTGCTCATGACCGTATTTTACTATGTCGATAAGCCTTTCGCGCGACATTATGGTAATGTCGAGACTGTAGAGGCAGTCCTCCTTGTCGGCTGATGCAAAAGATATATCGGTGATCTTATCCCCGTCAAGCGTAAACGACATGACGTCGTGATGATTGCAGGGCATTTTTCCGCGCTTGTACGCTATCGTTATATCGGCTTTGCTGTCGATATGCTTTTCTATCATATCCGAAAGATCGAAATTTGAAATAACGTCGGAATCGCACAGCACAACATACTGCTCGGTTGAATTTTTAAGAAAATCCATCGCCCCGAACAGACCGTCAAGGTGTCCTACATACACCCTTGCTTCGGTGTTTGAATAGGGCGGCAGGAAAAACAGTCCGCCCGATTTGCGGTCAAGATCCCACGCCTTGCCTGAACCGATATGGTCCATAAGCGACTGGTAATTGTTCTTGGTCACAACGCCGACCTTTGATATACCGGCGTTTACAAGGTTGGAAAGCGAAAAATCTATAAGACGGTATCTTCCGCAGAACGGCAGTGAGCCCATTGATCTTTTTTCGGTCATCTCCCCCATAAGCTCGTCATGCGCGTTTGGGAAAACGATGCCCATTATAGTATTCTTTCTCACCTTTTCTCACCGTCCTTAACATCTTCTCTTATCATGACTCCGGCGCCCACTTCGGCTCCGGTGCCGACCGAAAGTCCCGCGCCTATAACGGTAACGCCCCATTTTGTCAGGTCGTCAACGTCCTCGGGACGCTCGCCTATCAATGCATTCTCGCCGATAACGGCATTTTCGGCTACTATCGCATACTGCACCGACGCGCCTTTTTTAATGACAGCGCCCGGCATTATAAGAGAATCCTTGACTACCGCGCCCTCCTCGACAGTAACATTGTCGAAAAGTATCGAAAAATCGACCGTGCCGTAAACGTTGCACCCTTCTGTTATGAGCGAATTCTGCACGGCAGCCGTATCGGCTATATACTGCGGCGGAGCAGACGGCGTGCGCGAATATATACGCCAGTTAGGATCTGAAAGATCAAGCTTCATCTTAGGATCAAGCAGGTCAAGATTGGCTTCCCACAGCGAATCTATAGTTCCGACATCCTTCCAGTAATCAGAGAAGCGGTATACCACCATTTTTTCCTTTGCAGCAAGCATATTGGGTATTATATTCTTGCCGAAATCGTTTGACGATGTGCGGTCAGCCTCGTCCTCTACAAGATATTTTCTCAGCTTATCCCATGAGAACACATATATTCCCATTGAGGCAAGATTGCTTTTCGGATGCTCGGGCTTTTCTTCGAATTCATATATCACGCCGTTTTCATCGGCGTTCATGATACCGAAGCGCGAAGCCTCCTCCATTGGCACCTCGATAACGGCGATCGTGCAGTCCGCTCCGCTGTCCTTATGCTGCTCGATCATGTCGCTGTAATCCATTTTGTATATATGGTCGCCCGACAATATCAGCACATATTCAGGATCGTAGCGCTCAATGAACGGTATGTTCTGATATATTGCGTTTGCGGTTCCCTTGTACCAGTCGCCGCCCTTGTTGTTCTGATAAGGCGGAAGTATATGCACGCCGCCGTTTGACCTGTCAAGGTCCCACGGCTTGCCCGAACCTATATAATCATTCAGCTCAAGCGGCTGATACTGGGTAAGTACGCCCACCGTATCAATACCCGAATTGGTGCAGTTGGATAACGGAAAATCAATAATACGGTATTTTCCCCCGTACGGTACCGCCGGCTTTGCTATGCGCTGGGTCAGAACGCCGAGTCGGCTTCCCTGACCGCCTGCAAGCAGCATGGCGACACATTCTGTCTTTTTCACTTTCCTTCACTCCTTGCTTTAATTTTCGGTATGTGCTTTACCGGTAATTTGCGTTTTAATTTCAAAAACAGTGCCGACAAAGGCGGCAATTTAAGCTCCAGTGACTGGTCGTATCCGTGCATCGGTACAAGCGCGGTTATATAATCACTTTCATCATACGTTCCGCTGCCGCCGAATTTTTCATCATCGGTATTAAACAATACCGAATATATTCCGTGCTGCGGCGCGCCTATTCTGTACTTTTCACGCGCGACCGGCACAAAATTGAATACACATATTATTTCATCGCCGTTTTTGTCGATACGTCTGAACGATATCACGCTCTGATCTCGGTCGTCGTTCGATATCCACGAGAATCCCTCCCATGAATAGTCTATCTGCCAGAACTCAGGATTTTCAAGATAGAACCGGTTGAGCGTTTTGACAAAATACTGCATCTTTTTATGCTTATCGTATTCAAGCAGCAGCCAGTCAAGCTCCTGTTCATAGTTCCACTCAATAAACTGGGCAAATTCCGAGCCCATGAACAGCAGCTTTTTGCCCGGATGCGCCGCCATAAATGCATAGAACGCTCTGAGCCCATCAAATTTCATACCGTAATCGCCCGGCATTTTGTTTATCATCGAGCATTTTCCATGCACGACCTCGTCATGCGACATAGGCAGGATGAAGTTTTCTGAAAAGGCATAGAAAAATGAAAATGTCAGCGAATCGTGATGGTATTTGCGGTTTATGGGATCGAGCGACATATACCTCAGCATATCGTTCATCCAGCCCATGTTCCACTTGAAGTTAAATCCAAGTCCCCCGGAAAAAACAGGCTTTGTGACCATCGGCCATGCGGTCGACTCCTCTGCTATCATCATGGTACCGGGGAATTTTGCAAACACCGTTTCGTTGAGTGTGTGAAAAAAATCCACCGCTTCAAGGTTCTCGTGTCCGCCGAATCTGTTGGGTATCCACTCACCGTCCCTGCGGTTATAGTCAAGATAGAGCATGGATGCCACGGCATCCACCCTGATGCCGTCGACGTGGTACATCTCGTGCCAGAACATGGCGTTGGAGACAAGGAAGCTTACGACCTCGCCCCGTCCGTAATCAAACACACAGGTGCCCCATTCCTTATGTTCTCCCTTTCTCTCGTCGGCGTACTCATAGCACGGACTGCCGTCAAATTTATAAAGACCTGATCCATCCTTCGGAAAATGTGCCGGCACCCAGTCAATGATAACTCCTATACCTGCTTCGTGCATGATATCCACAAAGGTCATGAAGTCCTTCGGCGTGCCATAGCGCGAGGTCGGAGCATAATAGCCGGTGACCTGATAGCCCCACGATCCGTCAAACGGATGCTCCATAACGGGCATAAGCTCCACATGCGTGTAGCCCATTTCCTTTACATATTCCGACAGTTGACGTGCCAGCTCTTTGTAGTCAAGCAGGTTCCCGTCCTTATACCGCCGCCAGGAGCCTATATGTACCTCGTAAATATTCACGGGGCTGCTGTAGATGTCGCCTGCTCTACGTTTTTCGAGCCATTCGCCGTCATGCCAGTCAAAGCCATCGATATCGTAGGTTTTGGATGCCGTTGCCGGCGCTGTTTCAAAATGATACGCATACGGGTCGCTTTTCAAAAAGCGATGCCCGTCCTTAGATTTTATACTGTATTTATAGGCAGAATATTCCGGCAATTCATCGACAATAGCTTCATAAATTCCGCCGCCTATATGCATCATATGATATTTTGTATGATCCCAGTCGCAAAAATCTCCCACAACGCTTATTTCTTCGGCGCCCGGTGCCCACACCCTGAAAACCGTCTTTCCGTCTTCATTGTGCGAGCCCAAAAATCTATAAGCATCGGCGCATGTTCCGTCTGCAAATTTTCTTATATCCGTTACTCGATCCATTTTCACGACTCCTTTTACTGGACTATTTATATTTTAACAGTCTTTTGTGCTTTTTTCAACTACTATTTTAGTATATTTTCATTTGTGCGTGTAGTATTTTATTTAAAAATTTGTTAAAAATATACAAATTTTTGCTAACCTATACCAAAATGCGGCAAAATAAGTCTGTTTTTTCTGACTTTTGACGGTAAAATCAGTAAAAAAAACGATACAAAAAAGAACCGTCTGATCTTTAAAAGACCAGGCGGTTCTGCCGTTAATTTCTTGTATTTATTCCGTGACCGGCGACACGACATCGACGGTAAAGCTGCCGTCTTTCCAATCGACTGTGACGGTCGATTCCGGTTCGATATCCTTTTCGATCATCATACGGGCAATAAGTGTCTCGATATTGGACTGTATGAATCTCTTTATAGGACGCGCACCGTACTGAGGATCAAACGACTGCTCGATTATCTGATCGACAGCCTTCTCAGTCACCTTGATATGCACACGCTTTTCGGCAAGGCGGTCGGATATCTCGGCAACCTTGAGCTGCACTATGCCGCGGATGTTATCCTTAGTCAGCGGACGGTAGAAGATTATCTCGTCAAGTCGGTTCAGAAATTCCGGACGGAAGCTGCGCTTCAGCAGCTCGTGCACCTTTGTCCTTGCGTCGGCACTTATGTCGCCGTCGGGCGTGATGCCGTCAAGTATTATATCCGAACCGAGGTTTGAGGTAAGGATTATTATGGTGTTTTTGAAATCGACCGTTTTGCCGTGACTGTCGGTTATTCTGCCGTCGTCAAGCACCTGAAGCAGAATGTTAAACACATCCGGATGCGCTTTTTCGATCTCATCGAAAAGCACAACCGAATACGGCTTGCGGCGCACAGCCTCGGTGAGCTGACCGCCCTCGTCATAGCCGACATATCCCGGAGGCGCTCCAATAAGACGTGAGACCGAGTATTTTTCCATATATTCGCTCATATCGATACGGATAAGATTTTTCTCATCGTCAAAAAGCGAGGCGGTAAGAGCCTTTGCAAGCTCGGTCTTGCCGACGCCGGTCGGTCCTAAGAACAAAAACGAACCTACAGGACGTTTTGGATCCTTGATACCGGCACGCGAACGCAGTATTGCGTCGCTGACCTTGCGGACAGCCTCATCCTGACCTATCACACGCTCATGAAGGGTCGTTTCGAGGTTTAGAAGCTTATCCCTTTCGCTTTCGACAAGCTTTGATACCGGAATACCGGTCCAGCGTGAAACTATTTTTGCTATTTCGTCGTCGGTCACACGGTCACGCAGCAGCGTGTTGTCGCTCTGCTCGGACAGCGCCTCCTGCTTTTCAAGCTCCTTCTGAAGCTCCGGCAATTTGCCGTACTGCAGTTCCGCTGCCTTTGCAAGGTCGTACTGTTCCTTTGCGCGTTCGATATCGCGGTTTACGTCCTCGATCTTCGAACGTATCTTCTGCACCTTTTCAATGTCCTGCTTTTCGTTGTCGAGCTTTGCCTTCATGGCGTTGAACTCATCACGCAGCTTTGCAAGCTCCGCCTTTATTTCGTCGCGGTGCTCGACAGTCAGCTTGTCGGTCTCCTTTGAAAGAGCCTGCTCCTCGATCTCAAGCTGCATTATCTTATGCGATATCTCATCCATCTCGGTCGGCATTGAATACATTTCGGTCTTTATAAGTGCACACGCCTCATCAATAAGGTCGATGGCTTTGTCAGGAAGGAAACGATCCTCTACATACCGGTCGGAAAGCGTTGCTGCGGCAATTATGGCTTTATCCATAATCTTAACGCCGTGATAAACCTCGTAGCGCTCCTTGAGACCTCTCAATATCGCAATGGTGTCCTCAACACTCGGTTCTGCGACCATTACCGGCTGGAAACGCCTTTCAAGCGCGGCGTCCTTTTCGATATACTGGCGGTATTCGTTGAGCGTGGTGGCACCGATACAGTGCAGCTCGCCCCTTGCAAGCATAGGCTTCAGGATGTTTCCGGCATCAAGCGCACCGTCGGTCTTGCCTGCTCCTACTATCGTGTGCAGCTCATCAATAAACAGAATGATACGGCCTTCAGCCGATTTGACCTCATTCAGCACGGCTTTGAGACGTTCCTCAAATTCTCCTCTGAATTTTGCGCCTGCTATGAGCGCACCGAGGTCAAGCGAAAAAATCGTTCTGTTTTTAAGGTTATCCGGCACATCGCCGCTGACTATACGCAAAGCAAGCCCCTCGGCTATTGCCGTTTTGCCCACGCCCGGCTCACCTATGAGGCACGGGTTGTTTTTGGTCTTGCGCGACAGTATCCTGATAACGTTCCTTATTTCCTCGTCCCTGCCTATAACAGGGTCGAGCTTGCGCTCCCTTGCCCTTTCGGTAAGGTCGGTGCCGTATTTTTTAAGGACATCATAGGTTCCTTCCGGGTTATCCGTTTTTACAGTCTGATTGCCTCTTATCTTTTTAAGCGCTTCAAGCACCTTAGCCGAGGTGACACCCTGCTCGGACAGCATACGCTTTACGGCATCGTCCGGGTGCTCCAGAATGCCGAGCAGCAGATGCTCGACCGATATATAATCGTCCTTCATCTTGCCGGCAAACTGCTCCGCCTCGTTAAGTGCTTTGTTGAGCTGACCTGAAATGTATATGTTGGAAGCATCGTATCCGCTGCCGCTCACCTTCGGGAATGCGGCGACCGCTCTTTCTGCGGCATTGCATAGCTCTCTCGGCGATGCTCCTATATTCTTTATTATCTCGCTGCACAGCCCGTCCTCTTTGGAGAGAAGCGCGGCTAAAAGGTGTTCCTCCTCTATGCTGTTGTTGCCGTTATCGGCAGCCATGGTCTGGGCACCCTGCAATGCCTCGACCGATTTTTGTGTGAATTTTTCTATATTCATAAACAGTACTCCTTTCCTGTCAGACGATCTCGCTGTTTTGTTTTAAGTAATTGATATACGCTTGGCGTATTTCATCGGTACCGCCCCCGTTGCTGCTGAAATAATACTTCATGGAACGGTCAAAAAGAGATATATAAGAGGCTATAAGCGTTCCTGCCGAAGCGTCCAACGCCTTGCCGGTAAAATAAGGACTAATGCGGTGCATGATAGGTCTTACAAACACTCCGTTTTCATATGATTCCTCGCCCTTAAAGCCGCATTTTGCCTCCGTATCAGCCCAGAATCGGTAAAACATAAGCAGTGCCGACATAAGCTCCGGATTGGTCGTTCTGGTAGACACCTTTATAACTCCCTGCTCGTCCCCGGGTTCACGGTAAAGCTCGACCGTGTACCTCACGGTCGGATTATACTTATATGCAAGCGCCGAACGTATCGACATGATCGACGGCGTGGGCGGCGCAAGCTCACTGAATGTGTCGTCGGAATAAAGACAGCGTGCAAGCTCCTCAAAAATACTGCTTATACGTTTTTCGGGGGTCGTCAGTGAAACATATTCCGCAAGTATCTGATTTATCATATTGGAACGGTTGGTATTCTGCATATACGCCAGCTTATCGATCTTTGATATAACGTCATCTGCAAGCACCACCGAATACACGCTCTTTTTCATGTCTTTTGCCTCTTTTGCTATCATCTTTAAATAAATTGTATCACTGATTATATAATTTGTCAAGTGTTTTATATAAATATTTTTACAAAGTTTGAGTAAGAATTCGGGCTGTCCCGAAATTTACGGGGCAGCCCTCAAAGCAAAACTTACAGGTTATGCTATCAGAGTGTATTGTCGCCGGCACAGCCGCATCCGCATTCACTGTCAATGTCGCACGGACGCGGCGGGAAGAAATCGTCGGTCGGGAATTTGATCTTACGGAAAACGTCGCACGGCGTGTCTGTCGCATCGTCGCACTGCTTTTCCGGAATACAGAAATCGTATACCGGCACAAGCATCTGTACATTGCGTATAAGCTGTATGATCGTAAACAGACCGAGAGTCGCGAATACGGTCCTTCCGTCTGCGCAAAGAGACGTGTCTATCGTTCCGCCGATAGCTGCTGCAACACTTGACGGAATATAGCCCGGAAGCTCGCAGCATGATCTTACGCAGCCGAGCTTTGCCGAAAGTGCTATCGGATCGACGCACTGAACAACGCACCTTGGACTGTTGCTGCCGCCGACCGAGCGTCTGCCGCAGTCGTCGTCTGCCACAAAATCGTTCGTAAAGGTCTTGACATTTCCTTCACTGCCGTAAAGTATCGCCTTTTTGTTATAGAAGCATATACCGTGGACGACTGCCGGGCAGGTATGCGGTGCGGTGTATACGTCGACATCCACAAGGAAGAAGAAGGTGAGGTCGCAGGAATAGAATCCGCGGTTAAATGTCACCTGCTCGACATCTATGTTGACGTCTATTACCTCAGCCGAGCGTATCCTTACGCTTACGGCATTGCTTACCAGCTGCTGATCGGAAGGTGAGAAATAGCACCTCATATCGGTGACGCAGTCACGGTCGCAGCACGAATCGTAAACTCTTCCGGCGTCGATGCAGACCGCCTCTTTAAAGCCTGTGGAGCCGGTCGGGCAGTTTTGTTTTATATCTGCCATAAATGATCCCCCTAAAGAAAAAAATTCAAGCAAGCGGCGACTTCCTATAAGCGGCGCACCGCTTACTTTTGAGCCGGCTCAACTTCTATATCAGTTTATTCAATACGGCACATTTATGTTACTGACCCGACCGTAGTGGTGTTGTGTTATGCCGATGCCCTTACAATATAAATCAACACTTATGTAATTAGATTGACAAAGCGGCGCATATGTTATAAAATACAAGATGTCAGAGCCGATGTAAAATCAGCCCCTTTGATCAGGGCTTAGAAGGTGCATATATGTCTTTTCTGGTTGAACTTTTAAAAACAATATTATACGGTATTATTGAAGGTATAACCGAATGGCTGCCGATCAGCAGCACCGGACACCTTATACTTTTCGAGGAGCTGTTCTGGAAGAGCACCGATCCGGCGTTCATGGAGATGTTCCGCGTCGTTATCCAGCTCGGCGCGATACTTGCCGTTATCGTGGCGTTTTTCAGAAAGCTAAATCCCTTTTCGCGTCAGAAGGACGCCATTGCGAAAAGAGCCACATGGGAATTGTGGTTCAAGGTAATAATAGCCTGTCTGCCTGCGGCTGTCATAGGTCTGCCGTTTGACGACAAGCTGGATGAGGTCTTCTACAACTTCCCCACCGTTGCAATAACGCTGATACTTTACGGAATAGTATTTATAGTGATAGAATCGGTCGATCGCAAGCCGCCTAAAATAAAGACCATATCAGCCCTTTCCTATAAGACGGCGGCGCTGATAGGCGCGATCCAGCTTCTGGCACTGATACCGGGCACTTCGCGTTCGGGCGTAACCATTATAGGCGCCATGCTGCTTGGCTGTTCACGCCCGGTAGCTGCCGAATTTTCATTTTTCCTTGCAATACCGGTCATGTTCGGCGCAAGCCTTTTAAAATCGGCAAAATATGCTATGCACATCGCGTCCGGAGAGGCCGCCATGATAACCGGCAGCCAGGTAACCGTTCTCGTCATCGGCATGGCTGTTGCCTTCATAGTCTCAATAGCGGCTATAAAATTCCTTATGAGCTATGTCAAAAAGCGCAATTTTAAGCCGTTCGGCTACTACCGCGTCGTGCTTGGCGCCGTGCTGCTTGTGTACTATTTTGTATTCAGATAAGAGGAAGATTTATGCTTATTTGCATTGATATCGGAAATACTAACATAACAATAGGCATTTATGACGGAGACGAGCTGAAGGTCACCGCGAGACTTGCCACAGATTCGCGGCGCACGTCGGATCAGTACGCCATAGAAATACGCGATATAATACACATTTATGAGATCGAGCGCAGCGAGATAACCGACGCGGCGATATGCTCTGTAGTGCCGACGGTCGGGAACGCCGTGGAACGCGCCGTGGAAAAGCTGTTTTGCATAAAGCCCATGGTGCTTGGACCGGGGATACGCACCGGACTCAATATTAAAATAGACAATCCTGCACAACTCGGTGCAGACCTTGCCGCAGGTGCCGTTGGTGCTCTGGCAAAATACAGCATGCCGTGTATAATAATCGATCTCGGCACCGCGTCGACCATCAGCGTGCTCGGCAAAAACGGTGAATTTTTAGGCGGCGCTATTGCCGCCGGAATAAAGCTGACCCTTGAGGCGCTGACCTCAAAGACCGCCCAGCTTCCGATGGTAAGCATTGAAGCACCGTCACATGTTATCGGTTCAAACACCGCTGACTGTATGAAGTCGGGACTGGTCATAGGCGCGGCTTCAATGATCGACGGCATGATCACGAGAATAGAACGTGAGCTTAAAGAGACTGCGACCGTCGTCGCGACCGGAGGGCTTGCTCCGGAGGTGGTCGGTTTCTGTGACCGTGAGATACTGCTTGACGATGATCTTTTGCTTGACGGATTAAAGCTGATCTATCAAAAGAACAAGCAGCACGCCGTAAAGTAGGTTTCAATAAGCTGCCGCCGCGTTACCTTTTTTTGGAACGCAGGCAACAAGGCACGCATTGAAATATATTAAAATTTGCGCTGTATCCTGCCGCGGCAAAGGCGGCAAAAACAGAACAGCAGCAGGAGGAAAATCATGAAAAAAGCAAAAGTCTTTCGCATCGCATTGTCGGCACTGTTTGCAGCACTGCTTGCAGTTATGGCATTCACGCCGCTCGGCTACATCCCAACCGGCGCATTCAACATCACGCTGATGTTTCTGCCGGTCATATTCGGCGCCATTGCCATAGGTCCTGCGGCAGGTGCCGTTTTGGGTCTGCTTTTCGGTCTTACAAGCTTTTTGCAGGCATTCGGAATAGGATTTATAATCGATCCTATGGCGTCTGTGCTCTTTGAGATCAGTCCGCTTTACTACACCCTTGTATGCTTTGTACCGCGCATTGTAATGGGTCTTTTAGTCGGTCTCATATTCAAAGGTATGAAAAGAATAGATAGGACCAAGACTCAGGTTCCGAGCTATGCAGTCGCTTCAATTTCGGCAGTTGTACTCAACACCTCGCTTTTCATGACCGGCTATTACCTTGCCTACCGCAGCACCGCCCTTGCAGAAACTCCGGTAAACGTAGTTATCATGTCGGCATTGAGTCTAAACTCGCTTTGCGAGCTGCTTGTTGCCCTTTTGATCGGAACACCTGCAAGCATGGCGATAGTTCATGCAATGCGTAAAATGAAATAATCATCCGATATATAAACTGCCGCTGTGTCAAAAGACGCAGCGGCAGTTTTTTACTTTAATATCTTATTTTTGCGCGGTTAATATAAATATCGGAGCGTGATACAATGGACTATATAAAGGTGATATACAGCAGCATAATTTCAATAGCGGTGCTGTTTTTTCTTGCAAAGCTGATCGGCAACAGGCAGATATCACAGCTGTCTCTCTTTGATTACATCAACGGCATCACAATAGGCTCGATAGCCGCCGAAATGGCGACGTCGCTTGAAAAGCACTGGACGCTGCCGCTGCTTGCAATGGTCATTTACGGACTTGCCACGGCATTTATATCATACATCTGCTGCAAATCGCAGAAGGTCCGGAGATTCTGCAACGGCAAGGCGATAATTCTGTTTGACAAGGGTAAATTCAGATACAACGCATTAAAAAGATCAAAACTTGACATGAACGAATTTCTGATGCAGTGCAGAGCCGATGGGTACTTCGACCTTTCTGAAATAGAAACGGCGGTCATGGAACCGAACGGCAAAATAAGCTTTCTGCCCAAAGCCGAAAACCGTCCGGTCACACCGAACGACATGGCGCTGTCAGTGCCAAAAAGCGGGCTTTGCTTTAATCTCGTCATTGACGGCAAGGTACTTGAAAGCAATCTCATATCGGCAGGCAAGGATAAAAAATGGCTGTCGGGCGAGCTTTCAAAAAGCAAGTGTAAAACAATAGAAGAGGTACTGCTTGCAACGCTCGGTGCAGACGGTACGGTTTCGTTTTACAAAAAAGAAAAAAGCAAAATCGGCAACGATGTGTTTGCATAAAACCTGAAAGCCAAAAAGGAGGTGAACGGTATGCCGGAAGAAAACAAAAAGAAATACGACATGCAAAAAAGCAGCTATTTCAATTCACTGCCGCCGTATGTAAGGGAAACGCTTGTACAAAGCGCAGGGCTTATTGAGAGCGATGAGGATCTTATAAACGCAGCAGATAAAATAATGGGCGCTTACTGAAATTGAAAGCAAAAGAAAAAAGAAAAAGAAAAAGAGAACAAGTTCACACTTGTTCTCTTACCCTTTTCTTTTCACCTTAGATAGCGCGGGTCACTTTGCCTGAACGCAGGCAACGGGTGCAGGCATAAATTCTACGGGGCGAACCGTCAACAATAGCCTTAACGCGCTTTACGTTGGGCTTCCAGGTACGGTTTGAACGCCTGTGTGAATGAGATACCTTGATACCGAAAGTGATTTCTTTGCTGCAGATGTCACACTTTGCCATGAGTCTGCACCTCCTTTGAATTACATACAATCGCAAATGCTATGATAACAGATAATGACGGATTTTGCAATAGTTATTTTTAAAAATATCAAATTTTTTTAAAGCACGCCCCTGCTGCAACAAATTTTCACAATTATTTACTCTTTAAGTGACGCAAAATCTTGCTTTTCTTAAAAAAATATGTTAGTATTGGCTTGATAACACCACATATTTGAGAGGATATGGTCACAGTGGCAGTCAAAGCAGTGATATTTGACCTTGACGGAACGCTGCTCAACACGTTAACGGATATTGCAAATGCAGTTAATTACACATTGAAAAAGAACGGATTTCCGACCCATCCAACCGAAGCATTTAAAAGGTTCGTCGGCAACGGAACTGATATCATGATATCAAGAGCGCTGCCGCCTGACGCAAGGAATGACAAAACTCTTGACGCACTGCGTCCGGGGTATCTGGAGTATTACGACGCGCACTCAAACGACAACACAAGACCGTATGACGGGATCCCCAAGCTGCTGCGTGACCTGAAAGCACGCGGTGTAAAACTTGCGGTAACGTCAAATAAGATAGACTGTATGGTGCAGCTTATCGTGTCGCAGTATTTCAAAAACACATTTGATTATGTAACGGGTCAGAAAGAACACGTTCCCATAAAGCCCGACCCTGCAATGGTATTTGCAGCTATGGAAAGCTTAGGAGTTACGCCGACTGAATGTGTATATGTAGGTGATTCCGGCGTTGACGCCCGTACCGGCTCAAATTCCGGCGCGTTTACGGTCGGCGTTTCGTGGGGCTTCAGGACGGTCGGAGAACTGCTTGAGGGCGGTGCCGACGCAATCATATCAAAACCGGCGGAGCTTCTGCGTTATGTAAGATAAGTGCTGCGCAAAGCCAGCCGCGGCACAATATTTGTTTTTATTTTTTCCGAAAAGGAGAATTTATATGAAACGCAAGGATTATCTCGGATGGGATGAATACTTCATGGGTATAGCGCTGCTTTCCTCTCAGCGCAGCAAGGACCCCAACACCCAGGTCGGCGCCTGCATAGTAAACAGTGAGAACCGCATTATGGCTGTCGGCTACAACGGTATGCCGTACGGCTGCAGCGATGACGATTATCCGTGGGACAGAGAGGGCGACTCGCTCCAGAGCAAATATATGTATGTCTGCCATGCCGAGCTTAACGCGATCCTGAATTTCAACGGCGGTTCCATGCGCGGCTTCAGACTGTATGTCACTTTGTTTCCCTGCAATGAATGTGCAAAAGCGATAATCCAAAAAGGCATAGCCGAAGTAATATACCTGTCTGATAAATACTCCGACGCCGAAATGACCAAGGCAGCTAAAAAAATGTTTGATTCCGCCGGCGTAAAGTACCGCGAATATGATCAGACGATGAAGACAATTGAACTCAAGCTGTAAAAGCTTTACATAACAAAAAAACGGCAGGTCCCTGCTGTTTTTTGTTTTATAGACCAAAAGATAAATTTAAGTTTATAGGTATAAAAAAGCCGATAAATCTTTGCCTCCCTTGCCTTTACACCATGACCCTTGAACATACCCTGTTCACCGCTACGGCGGCGGCTGATAATTTCACCGCATCGGGTATCAGAAACGGCAATACGCATTTTGCAATGGCAGAGGTTATGCCGACCGAACTGCCCTTTGATGTGTAAACAATTATGTACCACGCGGTACCTATCGAATAACAAAGCGCAAGTCCCACTATCATTGACAATATAAGAGGCAGAAGCCTTCTCCCGAACGCCTCGGACGCCGATCCTACAATGGCTGCCGTCGCAAGAAATCCTACAATGTATCCGCCGGTAGCACCGGTTATTATGCCTATTCCACCTGTAAATCCGTGGAAAACGGGCACGCCGACCATACCGAGAAGTATATAAGTTGCCGTCGCGGCAACTCCCCTCTTGAGACCTAAAATTCCGGCAGCACACACCACTGCAAATGTCTGCATGGTGAACGGTACCGGACCTATCTGAACCGATATCCATGAGCATACGGCTATCAAAGCCGTAAACAACGCCGTCACCGAAATGTTATATATTACCTTTGATTTTGCTTTTGCCATGATCATTCCCTCCACTTCGGTATATTATCATTTTCAGCGTCTATTGTCAACCTTTATTTGGTATAAAGGTGACAATTAAAGCAACATTTTTTGTTGCATTAAGGGACTTTAAAGGTTATAATGAAATAAAAACTTTTGGAGCATAAAACATGAGAATGAAAAGATTGAAGCACCTTGAAGAGCGTAAGAACGCCTGCGGTGATCTTTTGATATCGGCATACAGCGAAGAACTGAATTTTGCCAAGGCAACTGATACAAAGGAATACATAGATCTGACCGGTTGGTTCGGGGCTGACCGTCCTTTGCTGCTTGAAGTCGGCTGCGGAAAAGGCAGGTTCGCCTGCGATCTCGCCGAGCGCTTCCCCGATCACAACATACTTGGTGTTGAAAAAAACAGCAACGTGATAGTTCAGGCGTGTGAGCTTGCAAAAAGAAGAGGGATAAGCAACGTAAGATTTTTGAAAAGCGGTGCCGAATATCTTACAAAATATATTCCGGACAACAGTGCGGAACTTATATTTTTAAATTTCTCCTGCCCTTTTCCTAAAAAAAGCCATGCAAGTCATCGGCTGACAAGCCCCGTATTTTTAAAGCAGTATAAAGCTCTGCTCGCAAAAAACGGCGAGATACATCAAAAGACCGATAACCGCGGACTTTTTGAATACTCTTTGGAGCAGCTGTCAGGGTTTGGCTTTACCTTGAAAAATATTTCCCTCGACCTGCACGCAAGCGATTTTGATGGCAATATCATGACCGAGTACGAGGAGAAATTCGTAAATCAGGGACTGCCCATATACAGACTTGAGGCATACATAAAAACGACCGGAGATGACCTCGCCGATGGCGGATTATAATAAATATAAGGATTTTTTCGACAGCTACGGCGGCGATCATGAATACGATGCAGAAGCCGAATACCGGCGCCGCAGGCTTGCCGCGAAAAAGAAAGCATTGAAAAGGAAACGCCGTTTTATAAGGTGTGTGACCGCACTTTTCCTTGCCGTCATTGTAGCGGTGGCTGCCGTGGTGACCGTCACGGTCAAAAAGCATTCCAAAAGCAATAATGCATCATCAGACGCATATACGTTACATGAGATAACGAGCAGCGGTCAGGAAACCGGGCAGCAAAGCGAACCTCAGATCACGGCACCTGTTTCAACATCTGCAACCGTAAAGCTCGGCAGCCAGATAGACAGCCAATATGCCATACTTGTCGATTGTTCAAACAATAATGTTCTTGCCGAAAAATCACCGGATGAGCGGATCTATCCGGCTTCAATGACCAAGGTCATGACACTGCTTGTCGCAGCCGAAAATGTTGACAGCATAGATGGCAGATTTACAATGACCAATGAAATAATAGATCCTCTTTATAAGGAAGGTGCCTCGCGCGCAGGATTCTGTGCAGGCGAAAATGTCAGAATAGCTGACATGTTTTACGGCACGGTGCTTGAATCCGGCGCAGAAGCAGCTGTCGGTCTTGCCGTATATGTATCGGGATCAGAGGAAAAATTTGTTGAGCTGATGAACCAAAAAGCTGCACAGTTGGGGCTTAAGTCAACACTCTTCACCAATGTCACCGGGCTGCATGATAAAAATCTTTACACGACCTGCCGCGAGATGGCAATAATAATGCGTGCAGCGCTTGAAAATGATTTTTGCAAGACCGTTCTTTCAACAGAATACTACACCGTCGCCGCAAATGATTTTCACGATGAACTTAAATTTCACAGCACTATGCTCAGCCGCATGTACGGTACCGAGCCGGGCGTTGCGACTATAAAGGGCGGAAAAACCGGTTTTACTGCCAATTCCGGCAACTGCCTTGTCAGTTATGCAGAAACCGACGACGGGCGTGAGATAATATGCGTCACGGCAGTCGGCGGCGGACGCTACAAGCCGATATTCGACTGTATAAACATGTATAAGGACTATACTCACCCGTCACAGACTGCAAGTGCGTCCAGCGGCACTGCATCTGCGTCTGAAAAATAACTTTAAGGCAGAAATAAGTTTTACACAAAACAGCCGGCGGTTTTTTCATAAACACTTGACAAACCTCCGGCTTTGGGTTAAAATATCTCGTACCGATCAAAGAATCGGTTGTTAGATGTTGCGTAATAACATGCTTGATAAACAAGCACCACATAGTGCCTGACAGATACTGCAAGTATAAAACTTAAATAAATCCGGGTGTGGCGCAGCTGGGAGCGCGGGTGGTTTGGGACCATCAGGCCGCAGGTTCGATCCCTGTCACTCGGACCATATCGAGTGTTCATAAGGGATTTCACTTATGAATACTCGATTTTTTTATCATGATACGGCTTTATGTATGAGCAGTCGGAATGCCTGCTCTTTTTGTTATGCCGTTTTAGGCACGGTCAGATACTGCACGACAACGCCTTTTCGGGTTTCCTCACGGTAATTGTGCTGTCTTGCAAGACTCGGCAGTTCCAGATATGCAAAAACACAATACAAAAAAGATATGAGCCGAGAGGTGTTATACGCCGAAGTGGACAGAAATTTGAAGTGAAGGAAGGTGTGTGCCGGTGAAAAACGAAAAGTGGACAGAAGATTTGTATTTATACCGTATGAAGCCAGCACCGCCGAAAATGGAGGATTTTCAGGAGTATATTGCTCTTTACTTTGCTGAAAAGGACGAAAAATACCTCGGTTGGTTCTTCCACTATTATGAGCCAAGGCTGAACACAATTATTATGGAGACGGTGCAAGAAACCGCTATGCAAGGGCACTTTGCAGATTTGAAGCAAGCGTATGTTTTCGGTATCTACAAGGCATTGCAGAAATACGATATTTCTACAGGCGTTCCCTTTCTCGTTTTCAAAGAGCATTATGTAAAAAACGAAATCGACAAATACATCAGTACCATGCGGACGGGCTATTCCGTACAAAGCGTGGACGAATACCGAACACTAAGAAAGGCAATGGCGCTGTATGCAAAGTATGAGTATAAATTCGATGATGAAACGATAACCATAATCGCCGCCGAAATCGGGAAAAGCGTCAAAGACACCAAAGAGATTATCCGTGCCGGAATTGACAGCACGCATTATACTGATTTTTACCGTCAATACGCTGACGAGGACGGAGAAAGCACGGCGGAGGAAGTGACGGTTGACACTATCTCCAATCCTGAAAGGTTATTTTTTAAACAGTGGCAGGCAGAAGCACTGTTTACCGCTTACGAAGCACTTGATTACCGTGAGCGCACGACGGTTTCCGATCATCTTGGTTTTTGCCCGGAATGTTACGGTATTTATGAACTCAGTAAAGACGAAAAGGGTAATTCGGTCAAGCTTCTCCGCAAAGGGAAAGCCTACATAGACATCGCCGCCGAGCATATGTTATCGTCTCCGGATACCGCTTTTCAGATCGTAAACGGCGCTTATGATAAAATGCTGATTGAGCTTGCGATTGATGAGTACATCCATATTGTATAGCTGCGGTTGACATCCGCTGACAATAACTCAGTCACCTATGAATACTGTGCCGATCATAACAATGACTGGGGCAAAATCCACTATACCTTCGGCGAAGACGATTACGATGTTTTCGATATATCTATGTCGACAGAAAGGGCGATTTCTTCTTCGCCACCGCAGGAGAATGGATTATGCGCAATACTGGTAGAAAGCACATACCGAGATATATGGTCGTATCTTTGTAACCGCATAAAATGAAACAGCCCCTATAAGACAGACAAAAATCTGAAACTCATCAGGGCTGTTTGTGTTTTGTTTATGGTATGACAGAAAATTGTAATATTTTGCGAAACAATAACAAAATGTAGATATAATCTCTCGCATTTGCGATGTAAATGTAGTATAATGAAACAGTGTTACTTGTGGGGTGCTGAAAAATGTCTTTAACGGTCAGTTACAACAAGCTTTGGAAGCTGCTTGTCGATAAAAAATGAGTAAGGCTGAAACGCAAAGCCATGATATCTAAACGATTTTTCGCATGACCGACCGGCTGCAAGTTTGCACACGGAAATGTGTGAATTTTGCAGTCTTTTTATGAAAAATGTTAAAATATCGGCTTCCGGTTGGCGTGCGGACAATCCATTTAATGAGGTATTATCTATCGCTTAAATCGGAGGATCAGAAAGGAGTGGTTGCGTATGCGGTATGCTAATAAAAAGCAGATAACAATAGCAACTGAAAGTCTGCGTACGGTTATTGCAATGATCTGCATTATAGCGATAGCCTTCACGGGAATCGTATATGCAGCCACGGAAGAAAGTAGAAAGCTGCTTAACGGCAGCTTTGAGGAAGGGCAGACTTTTACAGGCAACTATTCACAGCCTAATCAGAGCGCTGTTCCCTCATGGAATACAACGGCTTTTGAGGGTAAAATTGAGTTATTCAGAAGCAATAAAGGCACTTATATAAATGGTGTAACATTAAAACCCAAAGACGGAACTTATGCCGCGGAGCTTAATGCGGACGAGGAAAGTACCCTTTACCAGAATGTAAAAACAACTCCGTCAAGTGTGTATGAATGGGGACTGGATCACGGCGGTCGAAACGGAACGGATATAATGGCGTTGGTTATAGGACCTAAGCAGGGCGTTGACCCATCAAAGCCTAACAAGAACGGACGCGACCAGTTTATGCAGATGGTTGACTGGCTCAATATAGATGTCAGCACGATTACAGCGGGAGCAGAGCCTAAGCGGTACACCGTTTACAGCAAAAAATTCGCCACAAGCGGCACTTTTGAAGACAACGCGGGAAACAACGCGTTCAGCCTAACGCCCAGTTTAATCTATACCGAAGAATGGCATGTATGGATTATGGCGTCCTCAAGGGCTAAAACCGGTACCAATCCTTGGAATTCCTATGGCTCTAATGCCACGGGTACAGCAGGTTCAGGCAACGGCTCGGGCAGTACAACTGTAGATTTCAGTAAGTATTATCTTTATACCGTTCCCGCCGGTCAAACCGATACTGTGTTTGGCTTTGTTTCGGTCGGATATATCGATTCTACTGCACCTGCGGGCAAGGAAAAGACCTACGGCAACTTTCTTGATAACATTAACTTTGAGCTTTACCACCCCCTGTCAGGAAGTACTTCTAACCACGGTAGTGCGGTTGTCGGTGGAAGTGACGGAACGAGCGGAGGTGCGGGCGCTACGGCGGGTCATAAGGTAACGATTGACAATAAGCTTTCAGCCTTTGTTATCGACGGTGAGTCCCTTAAAATTCAAGCCGTTGTAAAGAAGTCAGATGTTGATGACGGCTGTGAATTTGTAGGTGTGTATCACACAGAGCTTGATAAATACGGAACTCCCACAACCGAATTTTTGAAATTGGCGGGAAATGTAATTTATGACACGGGTAGCTTGACCGAAGAGGAAAAAGCGGGTAAATGGCTAAAAACCACTAATGCAGACGGCGATATTATTTACACCTATTACCTTGGTAATATTACTTCGGCAACCGACCTGCACTTTGTATTTATCAAGAGCCCTACCGTTACCTACGACCCCAACGGCGGTAAGGAATATGTGGTTGAAAGGATGTATAATACAGACGAAGCGGCGAATGTTTACAGCTTTAAGCCTGCTTCAAACCATAACGAGGCGCAGGCAAACACAGGCACAATATTTATTGATCCATATGTATCCCATGCGGCAGAGGGACAGAATGACGGTTGGAAATTTATGGGCTGGAAGCTTACAGGTGACCCCATAGAAGATGTTCCGGTAGATATAAGTAAGGTGAACGCAGATCAATTAGGAACTCTGATACTTCCCGCCCAACATACCATAGCCTGCGATTACCGCTTTGACGGAGTAAACGGGGACACAAAGGCGCAGTATTTTAAGATTTATAACGGCAATGTTCCCTTGACCAAGGTGATCGTCAAAAAAGATCTTGAAGAGGCTGCAGGTGTAACCTGGACCGATAACGGCGAAACAAAAGCCTATGCCAATGTCCACAAGGGTATTACCATGATTGCTCAATGGCGCTGGCTGCAGGCGTTTATTCCACAGGTGCATAACGCCGCCGACGACACATACATAGCTTCCAATTTGGGCGGAACGGTCAATATTACAAGCGTAATCGATCCATCGGATACAAATTACAACGGCGCATATAATGCGGACGGCGGCAAGTCCTACCACGCGGCCATTGACGAAAGGATAACCGTCAATGCGCTGGCAAACAGCGGCTATACCTTTGAGGGCTGGTATGACGAAAGCGGAAAACTGATTACAACCAACGCCGAATACACCTATGTTGAAGCGAAGGAAAGCGTAAAAACCTATTATGCACGGTTTTCCAACACCGTTACACAGACCTATATCCGTCAGATAAAGAGCGGCGACAGTTGGACAAACACCGACGATGATAAAATAGGAACGCTTGACAGATACACCTATACCGACGCGGTGGGCAAACCGATAAGTTCCACTGCGAAAGCGAGTAATGGATACAAATTTGTCGGCTGGTACGATTCCGAGGGCAATACGGTTGACGACATTATGCTTATAAACAACGGTGAGACAATAAGCTACACCACAACGGGAAACGCAATCTATTACGCACGTTTTGAAGATGCTTATACCCTTGTAGTCAGCAAAATTGACGGTGATAATAAGATTCCTCTTGCCGGTGCGGAGTTTACACTCTATCAAAAGGATGAAAACGGTAGTAAAACCGTCGCTTATGACGGTAAAAGCATAAGGTGCACCGTTATTGGCTCTGCCGTTACGGCTATGAACAATGGCGGCACAAAAGCCACTGCGGTTTTTCAAGACAAGCTTGATCCCGAAAAGGATTACTACCTTGCCGAAACAAAGGCGCCTGCAGGTTACCGTCTGCTTGACGCACCTTTAAAAATCACCATTGACGGTTCGGGCAACACCGCCCTGATCGATAAAATATCTAAGGAAATTACAGAAAAGAAGGTGAATGTTGAACTTGCAAACTATTTGACGCTGCATATGCCCACTTCCGGTTTAAATATTACCGGCGGCTGGTTTGCGACGGCGGGACTTACGCTGCTGTCTGCAGCGGCAATCGGTTTGTTTGGTCTAAAAATAAGCCGACTTAAGAAACAAAAATAAATAACGAAAGGAAAATCACTATGAAAAAAAAGCTAAAAAATTGGTAACTCTTATTCTTACAGCACTGCTTGTGTTGTCCATTCTGCCGATGAACGTTTTTGCGGCACAGAGAAAGGTCACCACAAGCTCAACCGCTTCTATCACAATCAATAACGCAGTAGAAAATGATGTGCTTTCGGCTTATAAGGTGGTAGATATCACCTACAATGCAACTGAAAACACTTTGAGCCATAAGTGGAACAGCGATTTTGACGATTATTTTAACGGCACTACAACTTATAACAATACTGCATACACCGTTGACCAATTTGCAGCTCTTACAAATGATTCCGCTGACCTGAAAACACTGCTTGCACAGCTTCCAAACTACATTATTGACAAAGGCATTGCTCCTGTCGGCACTCAGACTGTTGCCGCAGACAAAACTGCTACCTTTGCAGGCCTTGCAATGGGCGAATACTTTATCCGTCCTACCTCTACGGCCTCGGTTTACCAGTTGATGCTTCAAAAGGTTGAGCCGACTGTAGCTGAGGTTGACGGAAAGCAAACCTATGTTATCGACGATGTTACCTTTAGCGCAAAGCACAAAGAAGTGTCTGTTGATAAAGCCGCCGATAAAACCAGCGTAACCAAGAACGAAAAGGTAACTTATACAATTACGGTTGAAATTCCCACCTATGCGACAGGGGCGGTAGACAAGTCTTTCTATGTTTCCGACCTTCTCCCCGACGGACTTACTATTGATACCGATTCAATAAAGGTTCAAATTGATGCGACAGACGTTGATGCATCAAATTATACTCTTGACAAAACCGCAACTAACGATTACACCTTTAAATTAAGCGTTGATACAGATAAGTATGCCGCAAGCTGGTCTGCCAATGGCGGAAAACAGCTTGTGATTACATACACCGCAACCCTTAACGACAACAATACAACCGCAGTCAATGTTGAGGAAACCAACACGGTTACCTTTGACTATTCCTTCTATCCTTATGTTGCAAATTCTCATAAGCAGAAAACGGATACTGTTGATGTAACAACCTTTGCCATTAAGATTGATAAATTCGTAAAAGACCAAGAAGCTGATAAGCTTGCAGGTGCGAAATTTGATTTGTACAGAACCGCAACACAGGCTGAAATTGACGCAGGAACATCCGTAGAAATTCCGCTCACAAGCATACAAGGTATAAAGCTTGAAGGCGATAAAGTAACCGACGCTAACGGCGCCGCAACCTTTGAGAAATACGAGGCAAACGGTACAAATTATGACTACTATCTTGTAGAGACTCAGGCTCCCTCGGGTTATAACCTTCTCGACGATGCCGTAAAGGTTAACTTTACTGACTCTGATGTTGCAACAACCGAAGGTATTTATACCGTTAAGGTTCCTAACAGTAGCGGTATTAAGCTTCCTATAACCGGTGGTACAGGTACTGTAATATTCACAGTAATAGGTATAGTGCTTATGGTCGGCGCAGTTATACTTTTGGTTGTTTCACGCAAAAAATCAAAAGCTAACGTTAACAAATAATTAAAAATTCTATAAAATGGGCGGCAACACGTGCCGCCCCATTTTTTAAGTGTTTAGAAAGGAGGAAAACAGTGTGAAAAAGGCATTGCCTACCTTATTGATTATATTTGTATTTCTTGCCGGAATCGCTGTTTTCCTCTATCCGACAGTTTCCAACTATCTTTACAAAAAAAATAGCAGCAAAGCAATCACAAGCCACGCTGAAAATCTGTCAAAATTATCTCCTGAGGTGATCGCCGAGGAGAAAGAGGCGGTAAGGCGCTATAACAAAAGTCTTTTTGAAAACGCTGTGGTACTGACAGACCCTTTTGACCCTGATGCTTACCCCATAACTGACGGCGAATACACCGAGCTTTTGGCTTTTGATGATGTGATGGCATATATTGAAATTCCTGCGATCGGCGTGTATTTGCCGATTTATCACGGAACTGAAGAGGAAACGCTGTTAATCGGCGTAGGGCATTTGGAAAACACCTCGCTTCCCGCCGGCGGTGAAAGCACCCACGCCGTACTCTCTGCTCATTGCGGTCTGCCGTCAGCACGGCTTTTCACCGATCTTAATCTGCTTAAAGAGGGCAGTCTTTTCCGTATTCATGTTCTTGATGAGATATTAACCTATCAGGTATATGAAATTGAAACAGTCAATCCCGATGACAGCTCCTCGCTTTTTATAAAAGAAGGCGAAGATATTGCAACCTTAATCACCTGCACACCTTACGGCAAGAACACTCACCGTTTGCTTGTTCACGGAAAACGAATTGAGGAAAACGAGGATACCTTGATTGAGGAACCGAAAATCGAAAAGAAAATGACTTGGGAGGACTATACAAAGATTGCGGCAATGGCTATTACTGTCGTATTTGTTCTGCTTCTCTCAGGCGGTGCAGTTACAGCCTTGATACGGAGGAAAAATAAAAATGAGAAAGCTGATTAGAATAATTGCAGTTATTATATTAATTGCCGGTATCGGTTTTTTCACCTATCCTATTGTTCTGAAGATTGCTTTTAACATGCAGGCAGATAAAGCGATAGTTCAATTTGAATCGATAATAACGGATGAGTTGCCAACGAATAATGCCCTGCCGTATGCGGAGCTTCGCAAGGCAATGTTTGCTTATAACGAGGAACTGTATCTTAGTGGTCAAAGCGGGCTTATTGATCAGTTGTCGTATGAAGTGCCTGATTTTCTTCTCTCCGATTATGGGATTAACAGTGATATACTCGGTTATATTGCTATCCCCAAAATTGACGTCAAGCTCCCGATATACAATGGCGCAAGCGAAAAAAATATGGCTAAAGGGGCAACATATCTTGCCAACACCTCACTTCCTGTCGGAGGAGACAATACCAATTGTGTAATTGCCGCCCATACGCGGTATAAGGGAATCCATATGTTTAAAAGGATTACCGAGCTTGAAATCGGAGATGAAATTTATATAACCAATTTGTGGGAGACGCTTGTATATAAAGTGGTGGAGACAAAGGTTATCGACCCTATTGACAGTCAGAATATTTATATTAAAACAGGCAGATCTCTTGTAACCCTTTCAACCTGCCATCCATACCCTAAGAATTATCAGCGGTATTTGGTATATGCCGAGCTTGTCGAGAATTAGACTATTTTCCAAAATAAGCCTTTAAAGAAATTTGCAACATATATGAGTACGGAATAATTATTGTTTGGATATATGAGAAAATAGGTGTGTTTGTGCCGGTATTTCAATACTTTTTAATCAAATCCGCTATGAACAAAAAGATGCCCTCCGAAAAACTCCGATTTCATCGGGGTTTTTCTCGTTTTTGGGGCAAGTTATTTGAAGATAGTTTTAAAGATGCCAAACGACAAAAATCCTATTCAGATACCTTTTAAACCGACATAACCGAAAATACGAGTAAAAGCAAGCACATGGACTCGAAACTGCATTTTATTTATAGATTGTTTCTGCATTGATATACGCAGAATAAGCAATAACAATGGGGACGGCAATCAAACCATCCCCAAGTTCATCTATGCATTATATATAAGCTCACGTAATACGATTTCGTTTGCTCTGATTCGTATGTTATTCATTTGGCGAACCCATTACATTTGATTCTCTGCCTTGAGCTGTTCTGTTATATCTTCACGATCTGCCATCTGCTTAACCAGCCGGGAACATATTTCTTCTGCCTGTTTGTCAATATCAGCAAGGTAACTATTCAATTTGCCACTGAGCTGCAAGCCGGAGAGAAGAACCCGCTTGTTTTCTCGCAGATAATTCAAGTGCCGCTGCCCCCCATATACCGATAGTAACCTGATTCTCATCTGACAATTTCAGGCAGGGAATGTAATAGTCGCCTTGCAGTTCGTACCAAAGACCGTTGCCTTCATCGTATTTGTACTTTTCCATAAAAATTAGCATCCTAAAAATATTGTGATATGATCATATCAAAGAGGAAGCAAATCGGCAAATGTACGGGGAAATATGTGTGCCATCCGCCGGATTCTAAGTGTGAAATTTAGGTTGGTTAAGAACATCCGTACCACTATTGGACCGGTAATTGATACAATGTGTCGATTACCGGTCCGTTTCATTTTCTCCCGAAAAGCCTTGTAAATAGGCCGTTTCTGCAAATTAGCGGGTGCATTTGAGGCGCCGTCAGAGGGTTAAAATGGGACGCTTTTCTCCTTGATGGACCTGCCTTGGCGGTATCTGCCGGAGGCCCGTATCCTATCGTTTCAAAAAACGGCTACCGTTTCACACAAAGAATGCCCGTTATGAGGACCGGCTGATCCCCGTCACGGGCTGTTTTGCTTTTCGGCATCAGAGCGTTTCCGTGACCTTTGTGCCGTTCTTGAAGCGGAATACCATCCGGCCATCATGGTAGACAGTCACCCGGTCGATCAGGTTATTCCAGAAACGATCCGTGAATTCCAGCGGTAGCGTGGTGTCGATGGCATTTATCTCGAACAAGAAGCATTCCAGCTTATCGGCCTGAAAGCTCCGTGTGATTTTCAGTTTTGAAGTTCGTCCAGCCGGTCCTGCGCCGCATTCAGCCCGTTTTTCAGCCGCTCAAAAAACTCATGTTTACTCATTACCGTCATCCTCCCTGATTACAAATCTGTAAATAGCCATGATCTCGCTCCATTCTGCTTTAAATGACTCAATACGCTTTAGTCCCTCATCGGTGATATGATAATACTTCCTCAGCCTGCCGCCATGCTCGGCAGTACGGACGGTCAGCATATCAGCCGTCTCCAGACGTTTCAGAATGGTGTATAATGTTGACTCTGAAAGCTCAATGTACGGCTTCATATCCTCGATGATCTTATAGCCGTAAGAATCTTCGTTCTTGATAGCCGCCAAGACGCAGACATCTAAAAGTCCCCCGTTTCAAGTGAACATCCATATGATACATCCCTTTCCGTAATACATCGTATCACGAAGCTTGCTTTTGTAAATGGTTTTCTAAAAAATAAATATAGCAGCGGCATTTGTTTGCTTTTGGATAAGACTTCTGCTATAATGTAAAAAAGTATTAATTTAAGTATCGTCAGGAGCAAGCCATGGAAATAAATATAAGTACAAAGAACAGCACTTATCAGAAGTTTGTTGTGCTGCAGAACAACCGCAACAAGCGTTATCGCTACAACGAATTTCTTGTCGAGGGCGTCAGGAGCTTAAATGAAGCCGTAAAAAATCATTGGAAGATAAAATCGCTGCTGTATTGCAAAGACAATCTGTCGAATTGGGCACAGAATATGATAAAAAGCGTTCGCACCGAGCAGAACTATTGTCTCTCAGCCGCACTTTTGCAGGAGCTGAGCGGAAAGACCGACCCATCTGAGCTTATGGCGGTCATTGAAATGCGTGAGGACCGTCTTGATACCGTAACGCTTTCAAATAATCCTTTTATTGTTCTGTTTGACCGTCCCTCCAATAAAGGAAATCTCGGCACAATGATCCGGTCGTGCGACGCGCTCGGGGCGGACATGCTCATCCTAACGGGTCATTCGGTCGATCTTTATGATCCTGACGTTGTTGTCTCCGCTATGGGATCGTTTTTTAATCTGCCGGTGGTCCGCATTGCGGATAACAATGATTTGTTTTCGTATATCGAAAAAATAAAGTTGACCTACCCGACCTTTAAAACGGTCGGCACCACAGCTCACCACGAAAAGCCGGTCTACGGCGAGGATCTATGCGGTCCGGTTCTCATAATGATCGGCAATGAGACTATGGGACTCAACAAGGCGTTCAAGGATTACTGTGATGTGCTTTGCACCATTCCTATGGATGAAAAATCCTATGCGACCTCGTTCAACGTCGGCTGCGCCGCTTCGATCATTATGTATGAAGTGACAAGACAGCGGAATTTTAAAAAATAGTCTGTTAAAACTGCAGCGGCTTTGCTTTTTGCATACAAAAAAAGCAAAGCCGCTGTTTTCTATTCGATATTATTGTTTTAGCATGTCCTCATATGTCAGTTCCAGAACTTCGGCTATAACTATTATTTCAATATCCGTGACAAAGCGCTTGCCGCATTCAATCCTTTGAACAGCATTTTTATCAACGTCAAGCCCCGCTATCTGCAGCCTGTCGGCAAGCTCTCTCTGCGAAAATCCGAGAATTTTGCGCTTGGCACTTATATTCTTTCCGCAGACGTTGTTTAATCCATCACTGGTTTTATTTATAAACATTTTTTCTCCTTTTTGACATTTAGTACTTGTCAACAGAAAAATTATATGCTACAATTACAGAAAATATGACATTTAGTAAATGTCAAAAGGAGCGGTAATATGGCTAAAACATTCAAGTGCAAAAAGTGCGGAGAAATCTATACTTCTGATTTGGGTGTATGTCCGAGGTGCTTTACACCCAACAGCAACAAAAGCGACAAATTAAAGAATGTATTGAAATATGTATTAATTACGGTCTTTATAAGCATTATCATTATATTCACCGCAATTTTGATCAATGTTGCGTTAAGCGACGCTGTACCGACCGTTGATGATGCTCAGTCTGTCACATCCTCAGTTTCCGGCAACGATTATCGCAACATTGCTATAGGGCAGACTCTTTCAGCTGACGGGTTGAAAATCACGCTTTCCAAGGTCGAGGACTGGACGTCGAACAATATGTTTGTAACACCTAAGGACGGATATAAGTTTATAAGGGTATATTTCACTATGCAGAACACAAATTCCTCCACAAAATATCTCGGCTCATTTGATTTTGACTGCTATGACGACAGCACCAAAATGGAGATGTCGATTTTTGGCGACGATATGCTGCCTCTCGGCACTGATATCTCAGCCGGCAGGTCGGTGCAGGGATATATATATTATGAAGTGCCCGTTAATTCTAAGAGTATTGAAATAGAATACGGGTCAGATTGGTGGGGCAAAAACAAAGCAATATTTGTGGTGAAATAAGGAGTAAGACATGGCGAGAGTAGTTATAAAAAGGCTCAATAAACTTAGTGGTTCAGCAGTGAAACACAATGTTTATCTGGATAATCAATACATAGGTATATTAAAGAACGGCGGTGTACTGCCGTTTGAAGCTGCTGCCGGTGTACACACTATACATTTTGAAACTGCATCGGGACCGCTTGTAAAAAAAGAGGATGTCGATTTTCGTCTTTCGGTAAATACCGACGATGAGCTTATAGAAATTAAAGCCTCTTTTAATTTACGCGGAGAATATGTCGTAGAATACGCAGACGGTAAGTACCACACCGCAAATTACGACGCAAACGCTGAAAGCGGCGGTATAAAGTGCCCCGCATGCGGAAGTACAGACCTTACAACGATCACTGAATCGCATACAACAGGGCGCGATTTCAACTCGTCAGACGCATGCTGCGGTTACCTGCTCTGCGGACCGCTGGGTCTTCTTATGGGAGTGGACAAGAAGGGCAAGCAGCAGCACACCGATGCATTCTGGGTATGCAAAAACTGCGGCAACAAGTTTAAGATGTGACATGTATCAATATTTAATGAAGTTATTCAAAGTAATATTCAACTGCCATCAGATCCCGGAAAGAAGCTTTTTTATTGCCGGCAGACAGCTGCCGCTTTGCGCGCGATGCACAGGCATTCTGACAGGTTTTATAATGTCACCCATTACTATACTTTTGAATTTCAGAATACCGATGTTTTTATCATTTGCATTTATACTTTGCATGATAGCCGACGGCACCATTCAGCTGCTTTTTTGCATCATGTCAAACAATATAAGACGATTTGTGACCGGTATTCTGTTTTCGGCAGGAATCGTAAACATAGCTGCTTATATTATACTTTGATTTATTTTCACCCGAGACCGGAAATTTTCGTTTGCATTTTTAATAAAACCGTGTTCAACTGATCATTTTTCCGGTGCCTCTGCAGTAACACCCAAGCCTGCCGGAATGCACGAAAACGGCGGCGCACATATAAAGAGATACTGTAAACGGCAGTCACATAAGCAGCAATATTTTGCCTGTACTGAAAGGTGAAGCCGATATAAATGTCATAACCGAATAATAAATAAAGACCTCCGGTGTTTACCGGAGGTCTTTTGCTGTATATTGCAGCTTTTATTAGAATAAAAATTTCAAAATATCAGAATAAACCGCCGCTTCCTGCAAAAAACAATTACAGATGTTTTGCATCTATTAAAACAACGGAGGGTCAAATATGTCACCAAAAGAATTGCTTTATATTGAGGACGCTTTAGGCCACGAAAAGCAGCTTTCAAGCTGCTGTAAGGATCTTGCCGAGCAGCTGTCCGACGGCGAGCTGAAAAGCTTTGTAAACGAATTATCGGGCAAACATCAGGCAAGCTTCAACAAGTTTTACGGTCTGCTTACAAAATAAAGGAGGTGTTTTTATGGACGACAAACTGATAATGGACAATATACTGACATCGACAAAAAGTGTTTGCGACCTCATGATGCACGGCACCATAGAATCGTCAACGACCGATGTACACTCTGCCTTTGCAGAGGTGCTCAACGATTCGCTCTGCATGCAGAACGAAATATACAAAAAGATGTCACAGAAGGGCTGGTACCCGTCTGAACAGGCGGAAAAGCAAAAGATCGATGCTGCAAAGCAGAAGTTTGCTGAGAACTGACAAAAAACGGATATCAGAACCTAAAACGGATCGGCATTACATTATCCAGCCGATCCGTTTTTTATTTGATAAATTTTAGTTTATCTGCGTAATGAAATATTGACAGACTGAGCCGAACGACCTATGAGTCGTTCCTTAAAAAGTTCATTTAGACCGCACGGAACGACACTGGGGGCTAGTTCCCTACAAAAATTCAATTAGCCATTTGTTTTTTGTATACCTACAAACTAAAATTTACCTGTTATATATACAAAACCGACCCGGCAGAGAATAAAATGTTCCTGCCGGGTCATTGTTATTTATATTCCTACTCAATCAAATGCTATCGGATAGTCTGTATGTTTATAAAAATCAAAGCACATAAGGATCTGCTCTCTTGTCGTCTTTCCCACGACAAGCTCAAAAGGCAGACCGTCGATATCAAAAAATCCGCTTTCGGTCGTTTCTATGTTTTCTTTAAAACTCCCCTGCCCATATTCGCAAATCATAAAGATTTTTATTACGCCGTAAAGACTGTTGACCCTATTATGCCTGCGCCAATCCTGCACGGCAATAACCTTTCTGCCCTGACAGCAATTCCTGCATCCTCGAGCACTTCCTTTTCGGTATTTGACGCCACCGACTGGTCAACATCACACCAGCCGCCATGAGCGCCACAACGGTGATAATGCTTCTGATCTTTAAATCGATATCGCAGTTATTCCAGTTTTCACCGAAAATCACATCGTCGTTAAAATGAGCAAATTCGGGAGCAAACTGCGACAGTGCGTTTCTCCCTGCCGTCTGAACTATTTTTTCAATTTGAACACCTCATTTTATTAAAGACTTTTTCCAAGCTCGTAAGCCTTTTTCATTGTATCGGCGTGACCTGCCGCCTCTCCTGCGTCGTTTATTCCGCCGCCGGCGACAAGACCTTTAAGCGTCGCCCTTTCAAAGCAGTCGACCCAGCCCAAAAGCCCGTTATACGCCTTGTCGAAGGTGTGTTCCTCATCCTCGGCGGCTGTCGCTATCATGTATATATCGCGGAATTTGTAATCGGTCCCGTATAAAGGATTCAACCTGTCAAGCAGCGTTTTCATCTGACCGCACATCTCATAATAGTATATCGGCGTGGCAAATACAATAACCTCAGCGTTTTTCACCTTTTCCATTATCAGAGGTACGTCGTCTGATATTACGCAGCGTCCGGTGTTCTGACATGACAGACACCCTATGCAATACTTAATGTCCTTACCTTTAAGCGATATTACTTCCACATTGTTTCCGGCTTCTTTTGCGCCCTTAGCGCACTCATTTGCGAGTATATCGGAATTGCTGACGCCGCGAAGGCTTGTGGATATTATAAGTACGTTTTTATTCATAGCAGTATCCCCTTTACATTTTATAGGTATATTATAATACTTGGAGTTTGCTCCAGGTCAATACTCAAAACGAAAGTTCAATAAAAATTCACATTCTTGCCCTCATGTTGCAACAAACATCAAGGACAGCGGTCAAAGCCGCTGCCCTTGATGCACTTGGGGAAATTATGAAAGTAGTAGTATAGGCTCATCAAATAAATTATCGATCATTGCGTCACAGCAAATTTTGCAAAATTATAAAGCACACGGACACGGTGATATTACCGCATTGGCTGATTAAGACTAAAACCAACATCAGCCTAAAATCAACTGCATGAAAAGAATTATAAATTTTGCGACTATATTGCAAACAAGCGACAATACAAACAATAAAACGCCCTGTTTTATAAGGAATTTTTTCAAAAGACCCTTATCATTAATGTTTTTGCAAAGCATCAGCCATTCGGTCAGACACAGCGCAGCGATCAATATCAACAATACAACGACCCTTATAAACAGCTGTAGATAAAGAGAAACCGCGGGCAAATAAATGTATGCGGAAAAAGAATTATAAATACATATGCACGCTTTTTCAAAGACTCTCACCCTTCTAAAGCAAACCTACATTTATTCTGATTTTATGTTTTAGAAACTTTGCAAATTGTTGCCGCTCAAACAGCTTTGCATCATATCAGCCTGCATACAAAGCAGTGTATCAGGCAGACAGCGGTACCAGAGATATAAGCTATAGAATATCTGAGCCTGCCCATCATATTTTCGCCAGACCTTATGATATGACGTATTTCAAAAACCAACACAGCCGCGACTGCGGCAAGCACTATAACACCCAGCAGAACACAAAGCGCGCCATCCGCATTTTTTACGTTCAGGACTTTGGTCGGGTTGGTAGCCAGGGCAATGCCTAAAAACGAAACCGGTATCAAAAAATACCCAAGTGCCAGATTGATAAGGCACTTTGCAATGTCTTTTATAGCAACCGCCCCCTATTTCGAATTTATGTTTATATTACGAAAACAATCCGGATTTTTGCCGGATTGTTATTGTTATAATACAATAATACACATAATAACGGGTTTCTCAAGGGGTATTCGACAAATTTTGTCACAAAATCTAAATAGTCCTTTTTTAGAGCATATTTCATGTTTATACATTTTCTTTTACAAAAATAAATCCCGACCGCATATGCGTTCGGGATTTGATTTTAATAAACCGATATATACTTAATAACTGCAAATATAGTATTTTCCTTTCAGGACAGCCGAGATTTTGCCTCTTACCTCATCGACCGCTCCGTTTTCAATCGTTGACTTATCAACAATAAACGCCTTGGCTTTACTGCTGAATAGCAATAAATATTTTGAAGTTTCGTATACTTTTACAAGTGCGTAATAATAGATTTCCGTTTGGCTTAGGCTGACAAGAGTCGAACACCGTACGGTTTCGCTCGCCGCCTTTGTTCATGCAGCTTTGCGCTTATTACCCGTAGGCGTCAGCCTTACGGGCAATCTCACGTTTCGCTGCCTAAACAAATTCGCCGGCAGAAACTCTCCGACCTTAAAATCGAAAAATTTCGTGTTTTTGAAGTGGAGAAGCGCAGATATACTGGCGTATTTCAAGATTCGACACAATAAAAGCCGGGATTTTTCCGTTTTTAAGGCGTGCGGGGTTCGACTCTTGTCAGCCTACACACCCCTCGCTGATCAAATTATCTTTCAGTTTGTCGTCATAAAATACAATATCATTTTTTGCACCTCTAAGATCCGACCTTGAGTTGTATTAAATTATCGGCACAATAAAATGAGAGTATACATTCGTAAAGATAATGAATAAATACGACATGGCAGCAATCAAAATTACTCTGTCAAAATATTCGGAATCGATAAACAGCGCAATAAGCCCCACAAAAACGCCCGAAGCCAACAGTATTCTGAACAAAAAGGCTGCCGTCGGCTTGGCTCCTTTATAAATGCACACATGGATTAATGCATCAAACGCATCCCTCTCGTATTTGCAGCTCGCTTTAATTTCCACCGCATTACCCCCTCTTGCTCGAATTATACCATTATCTGTCGTGACAATCAACAATAAATAAAAAAGCAAGCATCGGACGACGCTTGCTTTTTTGTCTCTCGTGTCCGAAAAAGAACTGGGTAAAAACCGAGGATTTTCTTTATAAACACATTATTATTTTTGCAATACTGCATGAGGATAATTTATCTTGGACGGGAAATAACATTCCGTAAAAACATGGTCATCATGATTGCGGAAGAAAATACCGCAGGAGTGATCCTCGTAAATATGTAAAAATACACTTCTGCATTTTAATCCACGGATATGCTCAAAGCTGGACACATTGATTTGCGGAATATCATGAAATTCCATCCAACTGATGCGCTGATATGGCCTGTCACCTGCCCATGCAAAATCGCCGATATGGGCATGTCCATAAAAATGCAGTTTCACATTTTGCGGTAGTGGCATGATATTTTTGAACAGCTCTGAGGGTCGGCTTCCTCCCGGAAACGAATAATGAGACGCTGTGATAACCGGACAACCGTCCTCTTTCATTTCATCTTTTATTTTTTGCAACAGTTCTATATGAGGATACGCTTTCTTATCACCGCGTATAATTCCATGTGTAGTGAACCAGGATCGATCTGCAGCAATGTGATCCGTAAAGAAGTATATTTTAAAATCGCCTAAAGCCACCTTAAAATATGGGTCCGTATAGTTTGATGCCATGTACCAATCCTTGTGCTTCTTTGCCATCTCATAAAACGGGATATAAATTTCCTTTTCTTTTTCACTGACAACTCGCACGTAATCTAAATCGTGATTTCCGGCCACAAAACAGAGTGGAATACCAGTTTTGACAAAAGCCTTTTCCTGCATTTCACACATTTCTTCCAATTGAGGTCTATTGCTTCCTTCTACGCAGTCACCTAAAAACCATATCATATCAGCCGGTGCACCCAATAAATAATAGTCCTCCATAGAAGCATTCAGACATTCTTTTGCATTTCTCGGATTTTCCTGCTGTAAATCCGAGAATATCCACACCTTATGCTTTGCTCTTTTTAAAGATTCATGATAAATATAATCGTACATAACATCTATCCCTTTCAAGATATAAACATCACCTTTCGTTTATTATAACATATCAGTAGTGTGGGCGCAAGAATGAAGAAACTCACCTCTCTTTATTTATGTATAGCATACTTCTCTCAACAGTGTAATACTTTTCTATTTGAAACTTGTATATTTTTATGTTTCAAAGGTGTTTTTAAGTCAAACTCACCCATTTGGCATAAAAAAAGACCGTTTTTGGCTAAAAAACAGCTTAAAAACAAAAAAACGCCCAAAAAATTGGACGTTTTTTCTTCTGGAGCTGTTAGGCAGACTCGAACTGCCGACCTCATCCTTACCAAGGATGTGCTCTACCACCTGAGCCATAACAGCACACTGACAACATCATGTATTTTACTATATCGTCACTCAGTTGTCAAGGATAATTTTAAAATTTTCGGATATTTTTAATTTATTTGTCGGTAAGCAGTTTGTTGAGCTCCTCCATAAATGTGCTGATGTCCTTAAACTGGCGGTAAACCGATGCAAACCTTACATATGCGACCTCATCAAGCGCTTTAAGCTTTTCCATGACAAGCTCGCCTATATACTCGCTTGTGACCTCGCGGTCAAGCGAATTCTGCAGAACGGTCTCGATATCGTCTATGGCATGCTCGATATCGCTGACCGACACCGGACGCTTTTCGCAAGCCTTGAGCATGCCGTTGAACAGCTTTTCGCGGTTGAACACCTCGCGCGATTTATCCTTTTTAATAACAACGACCGGAAGGCTTTCGATCACTTCATATGTAGTAAACCTTTTCTGACATTTAAGACATTCCCTGCGGCGGCGGATACGCTCGCCCTCATCGGTAGGACGCGAATCAATGACCTTGCTTTCTTCATATGAGCAGAACGGACACTTCATTTAAACATACTCCTATCCGGCAATATGCCGCCATATATCGGTTGGGCTGGCAGAGACGAACATGTACCGCCCACTTTTGACATTGTAGCATAAATATCTGCTTTTAACAAGTCTTTTTTATAGAATTTCGCCGTTGAACTTTAAGGCACCTTGTGCTAAAATGTCACTTGCGGTGATATTTTGCGGTTAATAATTTAACGAAGGCTGATAATTTTGCAAAGCAAAGATAATATCCAGAACAGTTTCAAAAAGGGTCTGTCCGACGGTATACCGATAGCCCTCGGCTATCTTTCGGTGTCGTTCGCGTTCGGCATATCGGTCGTATCGGCTGGACTGCCGATATATATAGCGGTACTTATTTCAATGACAAACCTTACCTCTGCCGGACAGTTCGCCGGTCTCGGACTTATGCTGTCTCATGCATCGCTCATCGAGGCAGCGCTGACCCAACTTATAATCAACCTAAGGTATTCGCTAATGTCGGTCTCACTCACACAAAAGCTGCATAAAAGCGTGACACTGCCTGAGCGGTTCGCGATATCGGCAGGCATAACCGATGAGATATTCGCTGTCGCCGCAAGCAGCAGGCGTGAGCTTGGTGCAAAGTACTTTTACGGGCTTATCCTGCTCCCCTACCTCGGCTGGGCGCTCGGCACCCTGCTCGGCGCAGTGATGGGAAGTATTCTGCCGGCAATGGTCCAATCGGCTCTCGGTGTTGCTATATACGGCATGTTTATCGCAATATTCATACCGCCCATGAAAAAGTCGCCGACCGTGACCGCCGTAGTGCTGATATCGGCGCTTTTAAGCTGCTGCTTTGCATTTATACCGCTTCTAAAAAGCGTTTCCACCGGTTTTGTAATAATCATATGCGCCGTAACGGCTGCGGCGATCGGCGCCGTGATAAAGCCGGTCGAAGAAACGGAGGCGGCAGAATGAAAGACATTTTTCTGCATATAGCCGTCATGGCTGGCGTGACATATCTTGTGCGTATGCTGCCGATGGTCATATTCCGCAAAAAAATCAAAAGCCGTTTTATAAGGTCGTTTCTATATTATATCCCCTATGCCGTGCTTGCAGCCATGACCTTCCCTGCCGTTTTCAGTTCGACCGGCAGCGTGCTGTCCGCCGCAGTCGGCGTCGTGATAGCACTGCTGCTCGCATTTTTCGAAAAGGGACTGGTCACGGTCGCAGTGTTTGCCTGTCTCGGCGTTCTTGTGACCGGGCTTATAGAAGCGTTTATCTGATCCTTTTTATCACATCACTTAAAAAATCATGATCGCAGTCACTGTCAAGGCAGTGTGCTGCGGTCTTTTTTGCACATTCAAATGAGTTTGCCGGGCAGTAGCTGTCGTCTGCATTTTTAAGCATTAAAAGGTCATTTTCATTATCTCCGCAGGCAATTATCGTTCTGTCATTATACATTTCCCTTAATTTGCATATCAGGTTGCCCTTGTCGGCGTTCACATTCACAAGCTCGGCGCTGTATTTGTGTGTACGCAGAAAATGTATGTGTTCATTGCAGAGCGGCTCAACAAAGCTTTTGAGCGCGTCGTATCTGTCGCTTTCAAACCAGAAGCCTATCTTCATCCAGGGAAACGCGACCTCGGACGGATCGGTTATATATATAGGTGTGAAATGCACAACATTTATATGATACTCGGTATATTTATTTTCGCGGTACTCGTATATTTCCCCGTCCTTGTGGATCTCAATAGCCATATCGGGCATGCTTTCGGCTACCTTTCTGATGATCGTTTCAGCCGAATCGTCAATGCAGTGCTTTTCAAGCACTCTGTCGGCGGAAAAGTCGTAAAGCAGACCGCCGTTATAAAGTATCGCCGGTGCGTTTGCGCCAACCTCTTTTGCAAAATGCCGCATGACCGACTGGCTGCGGCCGGTAGCAAAGGTGAACAGTCCGCCGCCGCTTATAAATTCCTTTATTGCCGCTTTATTTTTTTCGCTTATATTTCCGTTTTTGTCTATCAGCGTTCCGTCCATATCGGTGACGAGCAATTTATCGCTGTAATCGTGTGACATATAGTTTCTCCAAAATCTCAGCCTACGGCTGTTCCTTGCTTCCGAGAGGTATTATCTTATCAAAAAGGCATGTGAATTTTGAGGTCACAAGCCTGTTTTCATGCAGGCTGCCAAAATACCAGTGATTGAATTCGACCGATTTGGCAAGCTCCTCAAAATATCCGTTCAGCTTGTTTACCCTCTCGGGCAGACCGCGCCTTAAAAGCATTGAGCTTTTGACCAGCAGCGGCGGTTCGTGGGTAATGATATAGTCGACCTTAAGACCAGCCGCGTCAAGATTGTGAGCGCCTACAGCGAGCTGATCGGGTGTAGGCAGTTCCTCTTTGAACCATATACCGTGTTCTTCTGCGCTGCGGACCTCGCGGTCATCGCTCTCACCGCCGCCGAAGGTGAAGATACTGATACCGTCAATATTGAATATCTGTCCGCGCATAAGATGAAAAAGGTTGCCGCTGATACGGTGGACGTGACCGCCCTTCCATATCGTTTCGTGGCAGCGTTCTATTTTCCCGAAATTCTCGTGCGTTCCGTCAACAAAGCAGACCGTAAATTTACGGCTGCCAAGATACTCAATGACGCTTTTTTCATTTTTTCCGCCGTTCCAAAGGTATCCGAAATCGCCGCAGACTATAAGGACATCGCCGCTTTTCAGCTTGCGCCACTGCGAATCGTACAGTCTCGACTCGTCGCCGTGCATATCACCGGTAACATATATCACGCTGCGTCTCCCTTTTTTCTGAAATTTTATAAATAGGACTTTTATTTATCGTCTTTGTTTGTTATAATTAATATAATACTATTATTTTAATACTTTTTCAAGTTATTTTAATACTTTTTCAAGGAGAAACAATGTTAAAGAAGCTGTTTTGCATTATATTATGCGTTATTACCGTAATTTTCGCGTGTTTTTCCGCATACGGTTTCACTCCGACCAATTTTGAGGTCGACGCCGAGGCGGTAGTGCTGCTCAATCTTGATACCGATGACATACTTTATGAAAAAAACAAGGACAGCAAAATGTATCCTGCGTCGCTCACTAAGCTTATGACCGCGCTTTTGCTGTATGAAAGTTCTCAGGACCTTGACAGCGACAAAATAACGGTGTCCAAAAACGCTCTGAAATTGCTCGAAGGCACCGACTCGTCTACGGGCGGTCTCAAAGCCGGCGAGGTTCTCACCGCAAGGCAGATGCTTTATGTGCTTTTGCTGTCGTCGGCAAACGACGGCGCAAATGCAATAGCCGAGCATGTCTCCGGCGATATAGATACCTTTGTATCGCTCATGAACAGTCGTGCAGCCGAGCTTGGGATGACCGGCACGCACTTTGCCAATGCTCATGGTCTGAACGACCCCGACCACTATACCACAGCCGGAGATATGGCGCTGCTCACAAAGAAATTTCTTTCGGTCGATGTTCTCAAAGAGGTCTGCTACACAACAAAATACAAGCTTCCTGCGACAAACTTAAGCAAGGAACGCACCTATACCACAACAAATCTTCTGATGCTCAACAACGGTCAGAAGTGTAATGCCGAAAAATACAAAAATCAGCCGTATTACTACAAATACGCGCAGGGCGTTAAGACCGGATATACCGATCCTGCCGGCAGATGTCTCATATCCACCGCGACAAAAAACGGATATACATACATGTGCGTTCTCATGAACAGTCCTGTGTATGACGGTGTCGGCAACAAAATAAGGATAGAATTCGGCGATACGAAAGCGCTTTACGAATGGGCTTTTAATGATTTTGAGTATAAAACTGTGCTGAACGGCGGCGACATAATAGGTGAAGCGCCGGTTGATCTTTCGTGGGACACGGATTTTGTTTCGGTCTCACCGTCAGAGAGCCTTTCTGCGGTCGTTCCTAAGGTCGCCGACACATCAACCGTTTCGGTTGACATACATTGGTACAAGGAGTCGTTTGACGCGCCTATAAAAAAAGGAGATATTCTCGGTGAATGTGACGTTTCATACGCCGGAGAAAAGCTCGGAACGGTGACGCTTGCCGCCACAAAGGATGTTGAGCGAAGTTCGATAATGTACGCGGCGAGAGGAACAAAGCGCTTCTTTGCAAAGCTGTTCCGCTCTATCCCGTTTTTGATAGTCGTTGCGGTACTGCTTATAGTTATAGCCGTATTTATCATAATATGCGTTGTGATAAATTCGCCAAAAAACAAAAAGAAGAGACGCAGGTATTGATTTGAATAAGCCTATAAACCAACAACATCCCGACAGGAATTCCTGTCGGGATGTCTTTTAATAATACAGATAAATTTTAGTTTATCTGCGAGGTGACATTAAAAATGGCGGCGAGAGCCGGGCCACAGCCCTTAAGTCCGTAAATGCGCTGAATTTATCGCTAAACTAAAACTATCCCCGCATTTTATTTATGTAATATCTGATCCTGCGGCTATTCTTTCGGCGGTATCATTTATGAATTTATATTCATGCTCATCTATAGGGCGAAGCTTCTGCTTTTTCGGATATCCCCATATGCCGAAAACTGACGGTCCTATCCACTCGTCATTGCCAACGCCTTTAAAAATGCCGGCAATGACATTGAGCGCCGCCTTTGACGGCGAAATAAATAAAAGCTTCATTGGCAATTTTATCAGTCTTTGCAAAGCGACAGGATAATGCGAGGTTATTCCGGTAAACGATATGCCCGGATGAACGAGTGAAAAAGAAATATCCTTTTCCTCTTTTAAAAGTCCGATAAGTGAAAACATCATATATCTTTTCGCGTTTCCGTAAACGACGGCATCGGTGCAGCGCTTGCGGCTGAAATCGATATCGTTCTCATCGGCAGTGCAAAATCTATGTGCGATACTTCCTACCGCCACGACCTTTGACCGATGCTCTCGAAGGCAAGGCAGCATAAGCTTCACAAAGCAGTATTGCGACGCAAAATTCACGCCGAAAACCTGATTGAACTTATTTTTACCGCCGCGCTCCCTCGGTACTGCGTAAAGCCCTGCACAAAGGATCAATATGTCCACTTTACATGCGGCAAGCTCACCGACTGACGATTTAACACTTTCCATCTCACCGAGATCCAGCCTTATGCAGCGTATATTGGTGTCAGGATATTTTTCCGTAATGCTTTTCTTAAGACTATCCGATTTACACTTGTTGCGGCCAAGAAAGATTATGTCCGCTCCAAGAAGCGCAAGCTGCATACAGACATTAGAGCCTATTCCGCCCGTAGCCCCTACGACGGCGACGGTCTTGCCGCGTAAAGACGAAGTGTTTTTATTTATCCAATGTTTAACGGTCATGGCAATAAAAAATCGGCAGATGTTATCTGCCGATCAGCTCCTCTATATCTGATTTCGGAACGGCACCGATCAGCTTGCCAACTTCCTCGCCTTTTTTGAACAAAATAAGGGTCGGTATCGAAACTATCCCCAACATCGCGGCAATTATTCCGGCATCGTCAACATTGACCTTGACAACGTCGATCTCGCTATGCTCGTTTGCGATCTCCTCAACGATGGGAGCAATCATTCCGCACGGACCGCACCAGTCGGCATAAAAGTCTACCAGCACAGGTCTCTCGCCCTCTATAGCTGTTTTAAATGCATCAAGATCAGTAATGTGTTTCATTAATACATCCTCCGAAAATCAGGCTACCGGTATATCAATGTCCTTTGATTTGGACTTGGACTTTGCAGCCGCCTCAAGGCGCGCTTCGTCCCTTATTATTTCCGGTTTTCCGCCGTCTACGCATGCTTCGTTAATAATTATTTTTGCAATGCATTTATCTGACGGGGCATCAAACATGATATCCCTTAAAATGCCCTCAATTATAGAACGCAGACCTCTGGCACCTGTTTTGCGTTCGACAGTGACCTTTGCGATTTTTTTCAAAGCCGCCTCTTCAAAAACAAGATCGATATTATCCATTTTGAAAAGCTCGGTATACTGCTTTATAACAGAGTTTTTGGGCTCGGTCATTATTCTGTAAAGCATATCCTCGGTCATTGCTTCAAGCGTTGCTATTACCGGCAGACGGCCGACAAGCTCAGGTATAAGACCGAATTTAACAAGATCATGGTGTATGACCTTACCAACAGACGCGTCTTCCTCAAGCTGCCTCTTGGACTTCACCTCGGCACCGAAGCCGAGTCCGCCCTCGCCGGTTCTTTTTGCGACTATCTTTTCGATCCCGTCAAATGCACCGGCACATATAAACAGAATATTGGTAGTATCGATCTGAATGAATTCCTGCTGCGGATGCTTTCTGCCACCCTGCGGAGGGACATTGGAAACCGTTCCCTCAAGTATCTTGAGCAGTGCCTGCTGAACGCCCTCGCCGCTGACATCACGGGTTATGGAAACGTTTTCCGATTTCCTTGCTATTTTATCTATCTCATCGACATAGATTATACCGCGTTCAGCCTTTTCGATATCGAAATCGGCAGCCTGTATCAGGCGCAGCAGAATGTTTTCAACATCCTCGCCGACATAGCCTGCCTCGGTCAGCGTCGTGGCGTCGGCAATGGCTATCGGAACGTCCAAAAAGCGCGCAAGAGTCTGAGCAAGCAGTGTCTTTCCGACACCGGTGGGTCCCAGCATCAGCACATTGCTTTTTGCAAGCTCCACATCGGTCTTATCCGAGCAGAATATTCTTTTATAATGGTTGTAAACGGCAACGCAGAGCGTCTTTTTAGCGTCATCCTGACCTATAACATATTCGTCAAGATGAGCCTTGAGTTCCTGCGGCGTGGGCAGCTTAAAATCTGCCTTCGGAGGTTTTGAGCCTTTTTTTCTGCCGGCAAGCTGCTCATCTGCGCCCTGCATCAGCAGAGAATGGCATATTTCTATACACTCATCGCAGATAAAGACGCCGTTACCGGCGATAAGATGATCGACCTCAGTCTCATCCCGTCCGCAAAAAGCGCAGACGGGACGCGGCTTCTTTGTGTTATTAGGCATCCGTTATTCTCCTGAAATCTTTTGTTTACCTTTTGTCTATTACCTTGTCAACAAGGCCGTATGCGGCAGCCTCGGCAGCGGACATGAAGTTGTCGCGCTCGGTGTCCTGCTTTATAACGTCAAGCGGCTTGCCGGTGTTGGCGGCAAGTATGGAATTGAGCTTTTCTCTGGTCTGCTCGATATGCTTTGCGTGTATCAGTATATCGGTAGCCTGACCTTCCGCCTGTCCCAGCGGCTGATGAATCATTATTTCGCTGTTCGGCAGCGCCATTCTCTTTCCCTTTGCTCCTGAGGAAAGCAGAAATGCACCCATTGACGCCGCCATGCCCATGCAAATAGTGCTGACGTCGCACTTGATATAGTTCATGGTATCGTATATTGCAAGTCCGGCAGAAACGCTGCCGCCCGGGCTGTTGATATAGAAATGTATATCCTTTTCCGGATCCTTGCCCTCAAGATACAGCATCTGGGCAATGACAAGGCTTGCAGTCGCATCGGTCACCTGATCGCACAGCATAACTATCCTGTCATTGAGAAGGCGTGAAAAAATATCGTACGAGCGCTCGCCCGCACCGGTCTGTTCGACTACCATTGGTACTAAGCTCATAGTTAATCTCCATTCTGCCGCTGAAACATCAGTAAAGAATAGGTCGCGAATCTCCGTCAGCGGCAAGCGAAGACCGATCCGGCATTTCGCGGTTGCTCTTTTAACTTTTATATAATAAAAGGCAAGCGTAACGCCGTTCCTACATTGTGATCAGCATAAATATTCAGGCTGATTTTCCTTACTTCCGCAGCATATCTTTACAAAACAGCCGGCGGAAACAGATGCATAGCTCCGAGATCAAAACGCCAAAACGGCAGAACCGTTACAATTCTGCCGTTTCAAAGCAACAAAGCCGGCGCATCCCAAAAATAAGTATGCGACTTTATTGGCATTTATAAACAACGGAATGGTAAAAATTATTCTTCCGTCTTTTTAGCTGCTGTTTTCTTAGCCGGTGCCTTTTTGGCAGGAGCCTTTTCAGCCTTCTCTGCCTTTTCGGCGTCGGTCTTCTTAGCCGCTGTTTTCTTTGCGGCAGGCTTTTCAGTATTCTCGGCATCGGTTTTTTTTGCTGCGGTCTTTTTTGCAGCAGGCTTCTGCGGCTTTTCCTCGGTCTTTTCAGTCTTCTTATCGACCTCGGCAACGACTGCATTTGCCTTTACGAGATCCATAGCCTTGGTAACAACGAGATCCTCGGAAAGTGCCTTCTCGGGGATAGCATCCTTAACCTTGTCCGATTCCATGCCGTAGTCCTTAGCCAGCTTCTCGTATTCTTCGTCTATATCTTCCTTTGAAAGCTCAATCTTTTCAAGCTCGGCTATCTTTTCAAGGGCAAGTCTTATCTTGACCTGATTTTCAGCCTGCGGAAGGAATGTTTTCTTGAAATCGTCTATGCTGCCGCCCATGTATTTGAGATATGTTTTCATATCCATACCCTGCGACTGCAGTCTGTAAGCGAACTCCTCAACGCTCTGCTCGGCTCTGCGCTCGATCATAGCCTGCGGAATTTCAGCCTTTACAAGACCTACCAGCTGCTCAACAAGCTGATTTTCAACATCTGCCTCAGCCTGCTTTTCTTTTCTCTCAAGAGCCTTTTTCTTAAGGTCAGCCTTATAATCTGCAAGTGTATCAAACTCGCTGACATCCTTTGCAAATTCATCGTCAATGGTCGGCATTTCCTTGACCTTTATCTCATGTACCTTTACCTTGAAGACTGCAAGCTTGCCTGCAAGCTCCTTGGTATGATAATCCTCGGGGAATGTAACATTGACATCGAACTCGTCGCCGGTGTTGTGACCGATTATCTGATCCTCAAAGCCGGGAATAAACGAGTTTGAGCCAAGCAGCAGAGAATATGACTCTCCTTTTCCGCCTTCAAACGCCTTACCGTCTACATATCCGTCAAAATCGATAACAACGGTATCGTCCTTAGCGGCTGCGCGATCCTCGACAGTGACCATTCTCGAGTTACGGTCGGCAATGCGTGCAACCTCCTCATCGATCTCCTCGTCGGTAACAACAGCCTTGACCTTTTCGGCTTTGAGACCCTTGTATCCGTCGATCTCGACCTCGGGCTTAACGGTAATAACAATCTTGAACTCAACGCCGGTATCCTTGCCTATTGAAACAAGGTCAAAATCGATCTTGTCATCGACATAGTCGAGCTTTGACTCCTCAATAGCCGACTGGACAACTTCCGGATAAAGTATATTGAGTGCATCCTCATAGAAAACGGACTCTCCGTAATACTTTTCGATAATACTCATCGGAGCCTTACCGCGTCTGAAACCGGGAACATTGATTTTTTTGCCGTTCTGGGCATATGCCTTCTTTACAGCGTCTGCGAACTTTTCCGCATCGACCGTTATATCCAGCTCGTAGCGGTTAGTTTCCTTTTTTTTGAACTCTTTAAGCATTATACTACCTCCAAAAAATTCTCAGATAACTATATCACACTATCGCAGAATTTTCCATAGTTTTCTGAAATTTTTTATAAAAATATTTGAAATTTAATTAATTTCCCTATTTATCGGTCCGTTTCGGGCATTATTTTGTATGGTGTGAACTCTATACAGTCGCACGAAACGAGAAAATACTCTATTCCGTCATGATATTTAACCGCCCTGTGAAGTCCGGAACCGTGTATGTGTCCGTGAAATACGCGTTTGATGCCGTATTTTTTTAGGACATCCACTATTTTTTCCGAGCACTGGTCGGCATAGACCGGCGGATAGTGCATAAACACCTCCGGTTTTAAGTTTTCTAACAGTGCTGATTTTATCGATGTTTCAAGCCTGCCTGCTTCGCGCGCAAGTATTTTATCACTTTCCGCAGTGCCGTCGCAAAGCCAGCCGCGGCTGCCGCATATACCCGTATTGCCTATCTTTATATGTGAGTTGTATAAAGGCGTTATTGTCTTTATATCGTTTTCACTCAAAAAAGCGGTGAGCTTTGACATGGTCCCCCACCAAAGGTCGTGATTGCCCTTCAAAATAATTTTTCTGCCGGGCAGATCATCGATAAATTTCAGATCTTTTACAGAATCCTCCAGTTTGAGCGCCCAGGAAATGTCACCCGGTATCACAACCGTATCGTCATCACTTACAAGGCGCCGCCAATTAGCCTCGATCCGTTCCACATAATTGTCCCATCCGTGGAAAACATTCATCGGTTTATCGGCTGAAAGCGACAAGTGCAGATCTGAAATGGTAAACAAATGCATATATCCTCCGTACGGTTATTGAAGCGGCAAAAGGTTATAATAACTTTATCCGGCTGCGCCGGAAATCAAATTTAAAAGGAGAAATTAAAATGAGCGAAAACTGCGGATGCAAAATTTCGGGAATAAAGTGTGAGGTCGAGGCTTGCCGCCATCACACCATGGACAACTGCTGCGACGCCGGCTGCATACAGGTCGGACCGCACAGCGCCGATTGCTGTTCCGATACCTGCTGCGACACCTTCGAGCAGAGATAAGACACATCACACAGCACGGACTGCCCTTTTTTTTAGGGCAGTCCCGTTGCTTTTTTATAGACCTAACGAGCGGAGCACGAACGACTCCATTTCCCCACTTTCGCAGACGTTTTTGAACCTCACCTCGGCTCCTTTGAGTCCACTTATCGGAGCCGGTACAGGCACGCCGGTCACTTCATGCAGAGCGTCTACCATGCCGAATTCGTCGTCGCTGCATTTCTCGGGTGCCACCGCCTTTAAAACCGATGCGGAGAATTTATAAGGGCTTGCCGTTGAGGCAATGACATACGGGCGTTTGTCGCCGGTCTTTTCCTCATATTCCCTTTGCACCGACACCGCAACGGCGGTATGCGTATCAAGAAGATATCCGTACTTTGAATACACGTCCTTTATGGTATCAAGCGTTCCTTTGTCGTCGCAGCAGCCGCCGAAATAAAGATCCTTTAAATCTGCGAGCACATCGCCGCTGACCTCAAACCTGCCTTTATCGGCAAGCTTCTTCTGAAGTTCCAGAGTCGCCTTAGCGTCATTGCCGTAGAGGTGATAAAGCATCCTTTCGAGGTTGCTTGATATCAGTATATCCATTGACGGCGAGGTCGTGGTGTAAAAGTCTCTGTTTTTATCATATACTCCGGTATTTATAAAATCGGTCAGTACATTGTTTGCGTTTGAAGCACATACAAGTTTTGCTATGGGCACTCCCATGCATTTTGCGTAATATGCGGCAAGTATGTTTCCGAAATTGCCGGTCGGTACTACGACATTAAAGCCGTTTTTAAGGTCTTCACCGTTCTTTAAAAGCTCGCAGTATGACGAAACATAGTAAACTATCTGCGGAACAAGACGTCCCCAGTTTATAGAATTGGCACTTGAAAACTCCATGCCGGCAGCTCTGAGCTTTTCCTTTACCGCGCGGTCGGTGAATATCTTTTTGACGCCGGTCTGCGCATCGTCAAAGTTGCCGTTTATGGCACAGACATTGACGTTTCCACCCTTTTGCGTATCCATCTGCAGCTTCTGCATGGGGCTTACGCCATGTACCGGATAAAATACAATTATATCGGTTCCTTCGACATCACGGAAGCCCTCAAGCGCAGCCTTACCGGTGTCTCCGGATGTTGCGACCAGTATGACCGATCTGCCCTTGCCGGTCTTTTTGGCGGCGGCAGTCAGTAAAAACGGCAGCAGTCTCAGCGCAAGATCCTTGAACGCGCAGGTCGGGCCATGCCACAGCTCAAGTACATATTTTCCGCTATCAAGCTTTTTAAGCGGTGCCGGAGCGTTGTTATCAAAAGTTCCCGTGTAGGCGCCCTTAAGGCAGCTGTAAAGCTCTTCTTCGGTATAATCGTCGAGGAAAAGCTTCAAAACCTCCCTTGCCCTTCCTATATAATCAAGGTCAATGAGGCGTTTGAAATCATCATCTGACAGCACCGGTATGCTTTCCGGGACAAACAGTCCGCCATCTTCGGATATTCCCTTTGAAATAGCCTCAGCGGAGCTGCATTTTACCGACGCGTCTCTTGTACTTCTGTAAAACAAATGTATACCCCCAAAATTTACAGTCTAAGTTATTTTACATCACATATCGCCTTTTGTCAAAGCTTCCTTAAAAAATAATAAGGAATTTTTATAAAAAAGTCTGTCTGCAACATCTTCGCCGAAATTACGGGCTATATCCCCGGCAAGGAGTGCTGCGTCGCCGGCATTATTTACGGTGTCTGACATATCGGCTCCGTCAAAATCACTGCCGAACGCAAGATTTCCGACCATGCCGAGCGACAGCATGTGCTCCACGGCATGCAAAAATCCCGTTCTTACATCACCGCCTATAAACTGCGGATAGACCGAAAGCCCCACAAGTCCGCCCTTTTGTTTTATGGCAAGCAGCTGTTCGTCGTCGATGTTTCTTATATGCTCCACAGTGCCGCTAAGTCCCGTATGCGATGCCATTACCCTGTCGGCATATTTCAACGAGTCGAAAAAGCTGTTTTTGTTAAGGTGCGATACATCCAGTATCATTCCGAGATCGTTCATTTTTTCTATAACACGGCGTCCCAAAACCGTGAGCCGCCCGTTTCCGTGAGCGCCGCCGGCAAGCCGGTTATCGTGATTCCATGTTAGTGCCGCAGTTCTGATCCCGTCCGAGAAAAGCTTATCCATATATTCGGGCGACTCTATCGCATATCCGCCCTCAAGAGACAAAAGCGCAAACGTGCCGCTCCTATCAGCGGCAAAGGATATGTCGGAAGCGTTCCTGCATACACCGATACCGACCCTTTCAAGCTCAGCCTTACCGGTCTTTATCACGGTGTTGTACCTAAAGTCCGGATAGTCCTCGTTGCCGCTTATCCATACTGCAAACTGCACAAAGGCTGTGTCATACAAAGAGAGCGCCCCGATATTTACCGCAAGACTGCTGTCATTAAGGCTCTTACCGTCAGAAACGAGCGATAAAGTGTCACAATGAAGGTCAAAGTAATTCAAATCCATCAGCTCCGAAAGCATTTTCGATATATTTCAGGTGCCTGCTCCCGTCCTCGTTTACCAGTATCTCTGCAACGTCGAACCTTGGCTGAAGTCCGGAAACATTACGCTGTAAATATATGCCTGCGGTTATCCTGATTTTCCTCTGCTTTTCCTTATCAACAAATTCACGCGGCAGTATTTTGGACTTTACCGAGCGTGTCTTGACCTCAACAAAAAGTATCATCTCGTTATTTTCGGCTATAACGTCGATCTCGCCGAACCTTGAGCGGTAATTCCTTGCCGATATTATGTAGCCGCGCCCTTTTAAAAACTTTGCAGTCATTTCCTCGCCGGAATTGCCCGTCGTCTGAGTTTTACCCATTGCTTTTACCTTCAAAGTATTTTTTGAAAAAGCTCGGACGATGTATCGGGCACAGCCCTGATTCATCCACTGCACGGTAATGTGCCGCCGTTCCGTAGCCCTTGTGCTTATCAAATCCGTACTGCGGATATTCCTTCGCATACTCTGTCATCAGCCGGTCACGCGTGACCTTGGCTATCACCGACGCTGCGGCGATGGAGCAGGACAGCGAGTCGCCCTTTATAACGGTCCTGCACGGCAGCTTTGCTCCGCGCGGTGCTCTGTTTCCGTCAATAAGCGCCACATCCGGTTTTACAGACAATCCGTCTACAGCGCGGTTCATGGCGATAAAAGTCGCTTCTAAAATATTATATTTTTCTATTTCCTCAACATCTGCAAATGCAACCGACCATGAAACAGCCGAGCTTACTATCTCGTCATAAAGCCTTTCCCTTTGCTTTTCGCTGAGCTTTTTTGAGTCATTAAGACCGTCTATCACAAGACCGTCAGGCAATATCACCGCAGCGGCGCATACCGGTCCTGCTAAAGGTCCTCTGCCTGCCTCGTCAACTCCGCACACGGTCAGAAAGCCCTCGTCACGAGCCGTTTTTTCAAAAGTATAATCTGGCATTTTTAAATCTCCGGCATTTCAAGCGTTATTTTTCCGAGCTTGCCGCCCCTGTATTCGTCGAGCAGCATAACCGACGCGCGCTCGGTATCTACCTCGCCGCCTCTTAATATCATTCCCCGTCTTTTGCCTATAGCACAAAGCAGCTCATATGCATCATCGCAGTCTGCCGTTAAAGCTCCGGAATAGCGTTCTTCCAGTCTTTCGGGATATTCCCTGCTCATATATTCAAGCAGACGTACCGCAAGCAGCTCCGTATCGGTAACGCCGTCCTTTACGGCACCGGTAAATGCCAGCTTCTCACCGACCGACATATCGTCAAATTTCGGCCACAAAACACCCGGAGTATCGAGCAGCTCCAGACGCGCGTCTATTTTGAACCACTGATTTCCCCTTGTGACGCCGGGCTTATTAGCCACCTTGGCCTTTGAAAGGCGCGACATACAGTTGATGAACGATGACTTTCCTACATTCGGTATACCTACCACCATAACACGCAGCGGTTTCCCTACAAGTCCCTTTTCGTCATAGCTTCGCAGCTTATCGGCAAGCAGTAATTTTACAGCCTTTACGAATCCGTCGGTTCCCTTACCGGTTTTGCAGTCGACCGGAACGGCGATGACGCCGTTCGTTCTGTAGTACGATATCCATTTATCGGTCGCCGCTTTGTCGGCAATATCGCACTTGTTCATAAGCAGCAGTCTCGGCTTTCCGCCGAGCAGCTTGTCCAAAGACGGGTTGCGGCTGCTTTGCGGTATTCTTGCATCTACTATTTCTGCCACAGCGTCAATGAGCGGCAGACACGCAGTGATCTGCCGCTCTGTTTTTTTCATATGTCCGGGAAACCACTGGATATTTTGCATCTGACTCATAGATCACCTCTCCGATCAGTCGTAAATACTGCCCAATTTATTGAAAGGATACACCCTGTAAAGAGCTTTGCCGAGTATCTGCCTCTCGTCTATCAGTCCCACCGCGGACGTCCGGCTGTCAAGTGATACCGGTCGGTTATCGCCAAGCACAAAGACCTTGCCTGCCGGCACCATGAGCGGATATTCCTGACTTCCGTAAAATCCGCCGGCGATCACCGCGTCGGTTATCAGATCCTCTCTGAGATAGCTTTCGTCCACCTCGGTTAAATTATCCTTGCCGTAACCAACATACACCTTGCCGTCTTTTATATCCACCCACTGACCGGCGACGGCTATAATGCGTTTTATAATGGGCACATTGTCGTACACTTCGCTTGAGACAACGACGATATCACCGTTTTTAGGTTTATAGAACATATCAGAGACCAACACTCTGTCGCTGTCCTCCAGGGTATCATACATGGACGTACCGTCTATCCTTACCTGATTTATAATAAATGTAAACACAAGCAGCAGACACATCACGGTTATAACGATAGAATCTATCCATTCGAATATTTCATTCCAGAAGGTCTTTGCCTTTTTGACATGCCTTATTTCCTGACCGCTTTCATATGGCTCGTTATACAATACAAACACCGTCCTTAACACGATGATACTATTATACATAAAAAACGGGAAGGAAACAAGAGGTTTTCCTGTTTTCTTCCCGTTTTAGGTTCAAATTTCTTAAATTTTTTCCTTGACCTTGGCAGCCTTACCGACTCTGTCACGCAGATAGTAGAGCTTTGCTCTGCGGACGCGGCCGTTTCTGACCGTCTCGACCTTTTCAACATTCGGTGAGTGGACCGGGAAAACACGCTCCACACCTACGCCGTAGGAAACGCGGCGAACGGTAAAGGTCTCAGCGATACCGCTGTTGTTTCTTGCAATTATAGTTCCCTCAAAAACCTGAATTCTTGACTTGTCGCCTTCCTTAATTCTTACATGAACGCGGACGGTGCTGCCTATCTTAAGCTCGGGAACCTCGGTCTTAAGCATGCCGGCAGAAATTTCCTTAACGAAATCCATTCCATTTTCCTCCTTAATAATTTCAGACATTCATGCTCAAAATTCTTTGCACTGTCAAACAATGCGATAAGCAGAGGACTGTCCGCTTTGGTGTCGTTAAACGGCATCAAACCCACCGATAAGGATACGGTGAAATCAAATGCTAAAGTATAATATCACATAATGATCCGAATTGCAAGTGTTTTTTTAATAATTATCGGCTTTTATTTCAAAATATGCCTGCGGTACGCCGCAGACAGGGCATTTCTCCGGTGCGCTTTCCGCTGCGTGGATATTTCCGCAGTTCTGACACATCCAAAGCTTTATGCCGTCCCTTTTGAAAACAATGCCTTCCTTTATATTTTTCGCCAGACGTTTGAAGCGGTCGTGATGTTCCTTTTCTATATTTCCGACCATGCGGAAAAGTCCGGCTATCTGCTTATAGCCCTCGTCTTCGGCGTCGGCGGCAAATTTTTTGTACATATCGGAAAATTCGAACCATTCCCCGTCCGCCGCGTCAAGCAGTCCGTCATAGACCGAGGGCATACCGTCTCCATGCAGCAGTCTGAACCAGATTTCTGCATGAGCACGCTCATTTTCGGCTGTTTCCTTATAAATGTCGCTTATCTGTCTGTATCCGCCGTCCTCAGCCTGCTTGGCGTAAAATGTGTATTTGTTTCTTGCCTGCGACTCTCCTGCAAACGCAGTCATCAGATTCGCATAGGTCCTGCTTTCGGAAAAATCCACTTTAAATTACCTCCGTTTTTAGGCATGCTTAAATTCGGACATTGCCAGCCTAATTGGATTATTTCCCGGACATATGTGTTTTACTCATTGTTTATAACAAGATCTTCAATATTTCTTAGTTCATAGTCTGAGTTCTTGAGCAGCTCCGGCATTTTCAGCGACAAAAGCGCTCCCTTTGCAACGCAGTGCCTGGCGTCCCTGTGCACCTTTACCTCACTTGACAGGTATTCTGACAGCATTTCCTCCATGCCGTTGATAAGTGCTCCGCCGCCGCAGACATATATTTTCTGAGACATTATATCCGCAACCGCGTCCGGAGAGGTTTTTTCGATAACACTTTTTATGACATTGCACATAGAAACAACGGTCTCGTGCATTGCAGTATAAACGTCGTCAGACGATATTTCAAAAAGCTGCGGCAGACCGGTAAACAGGTTGCGTCCCTTAGCCTTTATAATGACCTGCTCTTTTCTGCCTATTACCGAGCCTATCTGCTTTTTTATATCCTCGGCGGTAAGCTCGCCTATCAGTATGTTGAATTCCTTTCTTACATACCGGATGATCGCCTCGTCAAAATCGAGAGAGCCTATGGGCGCCGAGTCGCACTGAACTATTCCTCCTGCCGACAAAGCGGCAACGTCGGTAACACCAGCGCCTATATCGACCACTAATTTTCCTCCGGCATCGGAAAAATCAATACCCATTCCGAGGGCAGCTGCCACTGCCGTGTCGATCACCTGTACCCTGCGTCCGCCTGCCGAGATTGCCGCATTTGACGCCGAGCGACGCTGTATTGATGTTGCGCCCTCCGGCATCGCGATTATCACGCGCGGTTTTATAAGGTGTTTTCCAACAGCCTTGCTCATATAATCGCTGAGCATCTGCTCGGCAACATCATAATCGGCTATCATTCCCCTTTGTATAGGAAACACAACCTCTCTGTCCTCCGACGTTCTGCCTATCATGCTCTTTGCGCGGTCGCCAAAGCATATCGGCTGCCACGTCTCACTGTCAACAGCCGCAACAGTAGGCTGTTCAAGCAATATTTTGTTGGCACTGTACAGCACCGTCTTAGAGGTGCCGAGATCTATTGCTATATCTACGGGCATCGTACTTCCTCCCTCTTTAAAACTATTATATTAAATCGGTTTCATCTTTACAAGCGCCTTTTTCGGTCACCAGCACCACGGCGCAATACACCTTTTCCGCTCCGGCAAGTCTCAGCTGCTTGGCACATTCGTTGAGCGTCGCACCGGTAGTGCAGATATCGTCCACAAGCAGTACCGTTTTGCCGGTAAGATTGCCGTACGCCTTATACACGCCCTTGACGTTCTGCCGCCTTTGCTCGGCGTTAAGGGTATGCTGAGCCGCGTTGTTACGAAGCTTTTTAAGCGCCTTATCCCTGTACGGCAGACCAAGCTCCTTTGCGGCGGCTTTTGCGATGAGAGCGGCATGATTGTGATCGCGCTTGCGTTTGGAGGCGGCGGACATCGGAACGGCGCATACCATATCCGGCTTAACATTTTTAAAACGGGCGGCAAAGACCGCACCTGTTTCCCTGCCGAAAAACTCAGCCGCATACGGTCGGTCGTTATACTTTATGGCATAAACGCTGTCCCTTGCGACACCTGCGTTGGTGTAGACGGCACAAATACCCGAAAACAGATAATTCTTTCCCTTACAGCTGCAGGCATTTATGTTTCTGCCGCACTTTTTGCATATTTCACCGGTTATCTTCTGCTTTTCCAGACCGTCTATACATTCGGGGCACGGTACACCGTCGCCATTGAGTTCGCCGCATACCGGGCAGCGCGGCGGATACATAAAATAGAGCAGAAAATCTATCAGTATGCTCACGCCTCATCATCCTCTGTAAGCATTGATTTAAGCGCTGTATATCTCATTGTTTTTTTCTCGTTTGCAGCCATGGATGCCAGCACCTCGCGGCTGCCGACAACAACAAGCAGCCGTTTGGCTCTTGTCACCGCGGTGTAAAGAAGATTGCGGTATTTGAGCTGATACGGAAAATCGAGCAGCGGCAGTATAACGCAGTCAAACTCGCTGCCCTGACTTTTATGTACGGTCACGGCATACGCAAGCTCAAGCTGAGTGACCTCGTCACCGAGATATCTTGCGACGCGGTCGGAAAACCGCACAGAGACCTCTTTTGTCCTTACATCTATATCCTCAAGGATGCCGACGTCACCGTTGAAAACACCGGTGCCCTCGCTGCCGGCATCATCCTCCCACACAATATCGTAGTTGTTTTTAATCTGCATGACCTTATCGCCGCGCCTGAGGGTAAAGCCCTTAAAGGCAATTTCGGGCAGGTCGTCTGCCGGAGGATTGAGCTGTTCCTGCAAAATGTTATTGAGGTTCACGGTGCCGAGTTCCATTTTCTTTGAGGGGCAGAGCACCTGTATCGACTGCAGCGGAGAAAAACCGTAGGCAGCCGGAAGCCTGCGGCAGCAAAGATCACTTACCAGCCTTACGGCGCGGTTTGCCACGGTCTGGTCAAGCATAAAAAAGTCCCCGTCGCGGCTGTCAAGCAGCAGCGGCTCGCCGTTAATAATGCGGTGGGCGTTTACAACTATCATACTGCTGAGCGCCTGTCTGAACACCTTGCAAAGTCTGACCGACGCAAATTTTCCGGAGGACAGCATGTCCTTGAACACATTTCCGGCACCAACGCTCGGCAGCTGATCAGAGTCGCCGACCAGAACTATTCTTGTACCGAGCTTGAGTGCCCTCAGCAGCGCGTCGAACAATGCGGCGTCTACCATCGACATTTCGTCGATTATAACGGCGTCGGCATCTATCGGATTTCTTTCGTTTTTTACAAAGACGTGTTCTTTTTTATCGTCGGTGGTCCCGACCTCGAGCAGCCTGTGCACCGTTTTTGCTTCCCTGCCGGTAAGCTCGGTCATCCGCTTTGCCGCACGACCGGTCGGCGCGGCAAGCGAGACCTTCATCCCTCTGTTTTCCATGACCTCTATTATGCCGTTTACGGTTGTGGTCTTTCCGGTTCCCGGTCCGCCTGTAAGTATAAATACGCCTGATGTGACGCTGAGGGCTATCGCCTCGCGCTGAAGCCCCTCAAATATTATCCCAAGCCTCATGCCTGCGGCGTTGATCTCTTTTTCGGTCACAGCCCTTGCCTTTTGCGGCAGTGAAAGCTCTATTGAAAGTCTTGTAGCTATGTATCTTTCGCAGTCATATATTTCGGTGACCGAATAGAACGGTGTGTCGCCGATTTTAAGAGCGGTAAGCTCACCGCGCTCGCAAAGAAGCGCGCAGGCGTCATCAACGGCACGGCTGTCGCAGTCAAGCAGCTTTGCGGCAATGCCGAGCACAGTCTTTTCCGGCAGGCATGTATGACCGTTTTGCAGGTTATGCCGCACGACATACAGAACACCTGCACATAATCTTTCCAAGTCGTCCCTCGCAATGCCTATGCTGCCGGCGATATCGTCAGCCTTTTCGAAGCTTATGTCTATGCCCTTTTTGCAAAGCAGGTACGGATTCTGCTCTATCTGTTCGGCGGCGGTATCACCGAGCACGCCTATTGCCGACACGGCATCGTCTGCAGAAAGTCCGAACCGGGACAGCTTGAGGCAGACCTCTCTCAAAGATCGTCTGTTTTTTATCTCCTCGCTCAGCTGCATGGCGCGGTCATAGGTTATGCCTTTGATCTTCGCAAGGCGTTCAGGCTCGTTTTCAATGACGTCGAATGTGCCGTCGCCGAAGTTCTGCACTATTCTTTTGGCGGTTGCAGGACCGATGCCTTTTATAACGCCCGATGAAAGATATCGCATTATCGCCGCTGCACCTGACGGCATCACCTTTACGCATACTTCGGCTTTAAACTGACTGCCGTAAACGGGGTGAACAACATATTTTCCGGTGATCTCAAGCTCCTCGCCCACCGAAACATCGGGCAGTTCACCGACGACGGTTTCGGTCCCGTCGCCGTTTACAAGCTCTATCACCGAGAAAGCGGAGTCTGGACGGCTGAACACCACCCTTTTCACGGTTCCGTTTATCAGTTCCGTCCTTTTGTCTGTCATTATTTCACCGTCCTTTACTTTTACCGCTTTACAGCATGATCGTATCAAGCTGTCCTTTATCTATAAGTCTGATCCTGCCGTTCTCGCATATTTCGGCACAGGCGTCATGCTGAGAGGGTAAGAGACCGCAGTCTACAGCATAAGCGGCGGCACCGTCAAGCGCCGTATCCCATTCAAGTGTTTCTATTGCCATTCCAAGCTCTATATCGGCATTTTCCCCTTTAAGCAGGACAAGATATACCCGTTTCCCGCCGTCCGACCCGGATGCCACCTTCAAAGCACACCACTTTATAATTGCCACGGCACCTATAACACAAAGCAGCGCAGTTATCAGCCATATCACCGTATTCATCACAACAGCCCCGTTTCACCGCATGTGCGGCATATCAGAATGTCGGAACAGGGAGCCTATAGTACCTGCTTTCCCTCTTTCCTATAACATCCTATGAATAATGCAGGTCCGCTGTTCAAAAACCAAGACCGGATCTCCGGATATTCTCCGGAGATCCGGTCACATTCAAAACAATTACTCTATTACAATACTAATCTCTGACGGCTCGACCGAGTTGACCCATGCTTCGCTGCCGCCGGATACTGCGGCTTTAAGCCACTTAGTCTCTATAGTCGCCGTTGTAACGCCGTTGCAGTTTACTGTCAGCACTATATCGTTTGCGGTTATTCCCCTTAAAACATTGTATTTTCCGCATATTACGACCTTTATGGCTTTTTTGTACGATGTCGAAGCCGAAAGCCCGTCTCCCAGTCCCTCAAATTTTATCGCGGAGGGCTGAACGGTAAGCGTTTTGGTAGTAAGTGTACCGAGTTCAAGCGATACCGTCACTTCCTCGGTTCCGTCAACAACCTCAACATTGTCGGGGAGCAGGAACGAAACATTGAAGGATGTGCTTCCTGCCTTTACCTTAGAAAAGTCAATAGCCGACAGCTTGAGTCCGCTAACCGAAAGCTCATTTACCGAATCAACCGGACCTCTTACCTTTACATGATTGATGCTTTCGGTATGCTTCTGCAGTTCATCATAAGCCGTGATCTTATAAGGAGGCAGACCTGAGTCTGAGCTCGCAAAACATTCCGGCATATTGGCAAACGTAGGCACAAGTACCGCATCGGCGGTCTTATACACAACTATCCGCACATAAGTATCGGTGTTATAAACAAGCTGCGAATCGTCCACTTCATTGCCGACCACATCATAGAACACGGTGCTGCCGCTGAAATTCTGCGTGGTAGAGGCAATGTCGGAAGCAGGAAGTATTGGCTTAACAACGACCCTTGCTATAGAACCTATGACCTCTGACGGACCCGAAACGGTAAGCGCCGTTATATCATCGCCGTTAGAATTGCTGCGGAGCGAGCTCTTATATATCTCACAGTCTGTATCCACATACTGCTGGAATTCCGCCGTATCTATTTCGACCGGAATATCAGACGAGGTATCGTAGTCGTAGACCACTTTTATATATGACGGTGATATTTTTGTGACATTACAGCCGCTTTTACCGGTGGTTGCAACAAATGAAAGGACATATGTGCCGGGCTTTGTAACGTCGGCATAAGACGACACGGACACGTTTATATCGTCCTTTGTGATCTTGCTGACCATATATCCGGGACCGTTTAAAGTTACGGTAACCGCATCTGTATACGAGCCTATCGGCGACAGTACATTTCCGTTGTCATCGGTCTGATCGGCTATCGTGATGGGCACATCACCTATAGTTATGTCGCGCAGCGGATTTTCGGTTATATCTATAACAAGCCAGAATATGACCGCACAGACAAGAGAAAATGCAACCAGAAATTTTTTGTTGTCAAACAGCCTGCCTATGGCTGCCAGAGGATTGAATCTGCTCATGCCGCCGCGCTCCTTTCTTTTTTGATCTGACTTTAGTTATTTATCTGAAGTGTTTTCTTCCTTATCCTTATCCTTGCGCCTGAAAAATTTGGATATCGGATTTTTGTTTTCCTGCGTTCCGGTCTGCAAAAGCTCGGAATAAAGCCGTTCTCTAAGACTAATCTGATTATAGTTCCGCTCAATAACGCCGTTGACGCAGACCGAGATCTTGCCCGTTTCTTCGGACACTACCACGACGACGGCATCCGACGTCTCACTCATACCGACAGCGGCACGGTGGCGCGTGCCAAGTTCCTTGCTAAGCTCATTGTTTGAGGTAAGCGGCAGAATACATCCGGCGGCAGCCAGCCTTCCGTCGCGTATCACAAGACCGCCGTCATGCAGCGGCGACTTCGGATAGAATATGTTGCCGACCAGCTCCTGAGACGCCTCGGCGTCTATCTCGGTTCCGGTCGAAATGATTTCACCGAGCGGTGTGGATCTTTCAAAAACGATCAGGGCGCCTATTTTCTGCTCCTGCATTGAGCCGCAGGCACGGCAGGTCTCGTCAATGCACCTTTTGAGGACTGTGTTTTCAGCCGATTTATGGCTTGATCCGAACCAGCCGAAGCTGCTGTGTCCCACACGCTCAAGAGCATGTCTCAGCTCCGGCTGGAAGATGATAGCCACGGCGATTATAGCATAGTCAAAGAATTTTACAAGGATCCATTTAAGGCTTATAAGGTCGAGCCACTGAGCAAGTATCCAGACGACCAGCAGCAAAAGCAGACCCTTTATGAGAATTTTCGCCCTTGTTTCCTTGAAAAAGCCTATAGCTTTATATATGATATACGCAATGATGAGTATATCTATCACATCCGAGAAGCGGATGTCGATAAGCGCCATAAATATCTGTGTAAAAAAGCCGCCTATCGCTTCAAAAGCATTAGCAAAAAAAGCTGCCATCACTGCGTACTCCTTTCCGTTGATACTTTGCTTACTATGCTATTTTAGCATAAGATGTCATGCATAATCAAGTGCATTTGTTAATTTTTTTACACCTAATGCAATTTTTTTATGCCGTACATTTTTGCACTGCATATATGAGTTTATCGGCATCAGAGGCGGTGTTGAACACCGAACTGCATATCCTTACAGTCCCGATATCGACCGTTCCGAGCCTTCTGTGCGCCATGGGAGCACAGTGAAGCCCCGCCCTGACCGCTATTCCGTATTTGGAAAGCCTTGAAGCGGTCTCCTCGCTGCCAAGTCCCTTTACATTGAATGACAGCGTCGGAACATTTCTGCAGGGGGCAGGTCTTTCGGTATAAAGAACAACGCCCGGCGTTGCCGACAGGCGGTCATAAATATAAGATATTATACCGAGCTCATGCTTATATATGGCAGGCACGGTCTTACTTTTTACAAAGTCTATTCCTGCCGACATGCCGATTATACCCGGGACATTTAAAGTTCCGCTTTCCAGTTTGTCAGGAAGCTCTGCCGGCTGCTCATAGCTTGACGACATTGACCCCGTACCGCCTTCGGTAAGCGGCACCGGGATATTTCCGAGAGCTATCAGAGCGCCCGTGCCCATGGGAGCATAAAGCCCTTTGTGCGGAGCTATGCAGAGATAATCTATCTTCTGCTGCATCATATTTATATCGAGTATCCCGGCGGTCTGCGCGGCGTCAACCGCAAACGGCACCGAGCGTTCGGCACATATCGCGGCTATTTTTTCTATGGGCAGCACCGTGCCGGTGACATTTGATGCGTGGGTGCAGATAACGAGTCTTGTGTTCTTTTTTATCAGCCGTTCAAACGAGCGGACAGTCGCTTCCTCATCGCCGAATATGACCTCGGCGCAGTCAACATCAGCGCCTTCCCTCGATAGCCTGTAAAGCGGTCTTGCGACCGCGTTGTGCTCAAGGCTTGACGTTACGACATGGTCGCCCGGTCTTACTATTCCTTTGATAACCGTATTGACAGCGGTGGTGCAGTTGGCTGTAAACACGACACGCTCCGGGGCGTCCGCGCCGAAAAACGATGATAATTTGCGTCTTGCCTCATATATTTTTTCGGTACATCTGACCGAGCGTTCATAACCGCCCCTCCCGGGATTGACCGACAAATCCTTAAGCGCGCCTGTCACAGCGGCTATCACCTGTGGCGGCTTGGTTCCGGTCGTTGCGGCATTGTCAAAGTATATCACGACTGCACTTCCCTTAGCGATATCACTCTGACATGCGAACTTTCAAGGGCACGCACAGCGGCTTCGCGATCTTTAGCTGCGACCGTTATACCGAAAAGGCAGCCTGCGGCAGTGCCGCCTGCCGCTTTGCGGATCTCGGAATCTATGCCGTTTCTGCGGAGGACATCTGCGCCCTTGTTGGCAAAAGTCGCCGTCGTAGTGACGAGCATGACCTTTTTCATTTGTTTTCCCTCCATTGATGACGGTGCTGATTAAAGCACCGCCTTTAGCTCAGGACGGAAACAATATGCCGTATTCCGCACAGCGCATCCGCCCTTTACATTTTATGCCGACCGCCGCCGCCTTGCCTTACTATTCCGCTTTTGTTCCGAGTTTTTTACATTTCTTTTTCTTCATGCTGTCAAAGCACACGCTTTTGAGCGGCGCGCCGCCTTTGTTTTTATTCTGAACCTTCGGCAGCCGTCCTTTGCTTTCGAGCCAGCTTTTTACGATTATAGCGAAAACGGGAAGCAGAAGTATTCCGCCTGCTCCGAAAACCTTAAGTCCCAAAAACGCCGCCGCAAGCATAATCAGCGGATGCACGCCCACCTTGCCGCCTATGATTTTAGGCTCAATAAAATTCCTTATTACCGTTATTATAAGGTACAGCACGACAAGGCCGGAAGCCAGCCGCATATTGCCCGTAAGAGCGCAGAACACTGCCCACGGTATCAGTACCGTACCGCAGCCAAGCACCGGAAAAATATCTATAACCGCTATTACCGCGGCGGTTAAGAGCGCGTATTTAAGGCGCAGGATGAGAAAGCCAAAAAACAGCTCGGAAAACGTTATAAGCATTATCAGCAGATATCCGCGCATCATTTTAAGGAAGTTTTTCAGTATGACGTCCTTTGCAAAGCGGAGATTTTCCGCTGTTTTATCAGGCAGGCGTTTTGTAAGATACGAGCATATCTCATCGTAATCCTTTGCAAGGTATGCGCTGGCTATTATCATCACGCCGACCGAAAATACGAAATACGGCACCCCCGACGCCACCGATGCCGCAATTTCAGCCGCCTTTTCCGCGCCCCTTTTTGTCACGGTCTCTGCGGCAGCAGACGGAAATCCGTCAAAGGTGTTTGTTATAACGGACGGCATGCTGCCTATAAACTCATTATACCGGTCGGAAAGGCGTTCGATGTTTTCGAGCAGACTGTCGGTATACTGCGGCAGCGCCGCTATCAGCGTCACGAGCTGCCTGTATATCGCATAGCATATAAGAACTATAAGTCCCCCTGCAACGGCGTATACCGCCATGACGACCGCCACTGAAGCCGCCTTTTTTCGAAGCCTTAACCTTGACGACCATTTTCTTATAAACCGCTGGAGCGAAACGGTCAAAACAAACGCAGCCGCAAACGGGAAAAGCGGACCGGCAAGCAGCTTTAAGGAGACAAAGCTCAGCACCGACACGGTCGCAAAAAACGCCGTATTTATTAAAAACGCTCTCTTGCTTTCTATAGTCAAAATAACACTCCCGAACCTTTCGCTTAATATCATGTACACCCGTATTCTGCCCGTACAGAAATGTTATGAACTAAAAATTTAAAAATATGAAAAATTATCCTTGAAAAACAACATGTTATGTGTTATAGTGTTTGTTGTTTAAATACATTGTACTTGGCAGGTGGATATTTTGGGTAACGGTATGCTGCTCGTGAACATAAACGCACTGCCCGAGGTTTTCAAAAAGGTAGCCGAAGCAAAGGGGCTTATCGCATCAGGCAAGGCAAGAACCGCAAGCGAAGCCTCAAAGATGTGCGGAATATCGAGAAGTGCGTATTATAAGTATAAGGATTCGGTGTTTGAATATTCCAATCCTTTCGGCAGAATAGTGTCGCTGTACGCGGTGCTGCGTGACAAGGAAGGCGTTTTGTCGGCTTTTTTGTCGGTGCTTTACAGCTGCGGCTGCAATATCCTGACCGTAAATCAGGGCTTGCCGCTTTCGGGCAAAGCGTCGGTATCAGTGTCGATCCGCATACCGGACGGCTCATTTGACGTTGCCGGAATGATAGGTGCGTTGTCGGCGACCGGCGGCGTCATCTCGGTCAGGCAGACCGCTTAATAATGAATCATGGGAAGGTTGAAGATATGATAGACATTGCTGTTATGGGTCACGGCACCGTCGGTTCGGGCGTTGTCGAGGTGCTGCTGAAAAATGCGGAGATCATTTCAAAAAAGGCTAAAAACGAGATCAACATTAAATACATACTTGACCTGCGTGAGTTTTCGGGTCTATCCTACAGTGAAAAATTCATAAAGGACTTCGGGATAATACTCAAAGACCCCGACGTAAGGGTCGTGGCAGAGCTTATGGGTGGACTCAACCCGGCTTATGAATTTACAAAAGCCTGTCTTGAGGCCGGAAAAAGTGTTGTGACATCCAACAAGGAGCTGGTCGCAAGGAAGGGCGCCGAGCTGCTGCACATTGCGGAAAAGCATAATGTGAACTACCTTTTTGAAGCCAGCGTCGGCGGAGGTATTCCGGTGCTGCGTCCCATAGCCCAGTGCCTTGCCGCAAACGATCTTTACGAGGTACAGGGAATACTTAACGGCACTACTAATTTCATTATGACCAGAATGTTCAGCGACGGTGTAACCTTCGAGGACGCACTTGCCGAAGCGAAACGTCTGGGTTATGCCGAAAAGGATCCTACGGACGATGTTGAGGGCATAGATGCCTGCCGCAAAATATGTATTTTGGCTGCGCTGTCCTTCGGAAAGCACGTCTATCCCGAGGAGGTATACACCGAAGGTATCACAAAAATAACCTCAGCCGACACGGCGTATGCCGACTTTGCCGGATGCGTTATAAAGCTCATAGGACGCGCCAAAAGAACACAGAACGGCAAATGCATTGCCGCGGTCTATCCTGCGTTTGTCAGCAACAAAAATCCGCTCTCGCATGTTGACGACGTTTTCAACGGCATCACCGTTCGCGGCGACGCCATAGGCGATGTCATGTTCTACGGGCGCGGCGCCGGCAAGCTGCCGACGGCAAGCGCGGTGGTTGCCGATATTATCGATTGCGTAAAGCATCTTTCCGCCAGAAAGTATCTCTCTTGGGACGATGCCGGAATATCATATATAGAGGATCACACCCACGACACCTTAAGGCTTTATGTGAGGCTGTTTGCCGACAGTGACCGCACCGAAGTGCGCGCCGAGGCGGAAAAGCTGTTCGGCGAGATAAAGGTGCTCGGCAGAAACGGCGAGGACAAGGGTGAGCTTGCATTTATAACACCTTATGCTTTTGAATACGAGCTGACCGAAAAGCTCTCCCGACTTGGCGGCTGCAAAATAGTCTCCACCATGCGCCTGCTCGACTGACGGCGGTGTCTTTAATATATAATAAGGAGTAAAATTATGGCTTTGATAGTTAAAAAGTTCGGCGGTTCATCGGTTGCAAACGCCGAAAGAGTTATGAATGTTGCACGGATAGTGACCGAGGATTACAAAAAAGGCAACGATGTTGTCGTGGTTGTTTCGGCACAGGGCGATACGACCGACGACCTTATAGCAAAGGCTGAGGAGATATATCCGTCCAATCCCCCCAAGCGCGAAATGGATATGCTGCTTTCATCTGGCGAGCAGATCTCGATAGCGCTGCTTGCCATGGCGATACAGAAGCTCGGCTTCCCGTCGGTATCGCTGCTCGGCTGGCAGGCTGGCTTCAGCACCGACTCAAAGCACACTCTGGCGCGTATCAAGAAGATAAATTCAGACCGCATAAGGAACGAGCTTGACAAAAAGAATATAGTTGTCGTTGCCGGTTTTCAGGGGCTAAACAAATACGACGATATAACAACGCTCGGCCGCGGCGGCTCGGATACGAGCGCAGTTGCGATAGCCGCCTCAATGCATGCGGACATATGCCAGATATACACCGATGTTGACGGTGTATACACTGCCGATCCGCGCAAGGTGGAAGGCGCTAAGAAAATGTCGGAGATATCGTACGACGAGATGCTTGAGCTTGCCACCCTCGGCGCTCAGGTGCTCAACAACCGCTCGGTCGAAATGGCGAAGAAGTATAATGTAGAGCTTGAGGTACTTTCAAGCTTGGAGGATAAACCAGGTACAAAGGTCAAGGAGGCAGTAAAAATGGAAAAAATGCTGGTCAAGGGTGTAGCCTGTGACAAGGATATACTCGTAATATCTATAATCGGTCTTAATGATACCCCCGGTATCGCATTCAAGGTGTTCAATCAGCTCAGCCGCAAAAATGTCAATGTTGATATCATCCTGCAATCGGTAGGGCGTGACGGCACAAAAGATATAACCTTTACCGTGCCGAAAACACAAAAGGATGATGCTCTGGCAGCTATTGAAATGATACGTCCCCTGCTTGAGTTCTCGGATGTCGTTGTAAACGAAAACTCGGCTAAGATATCTATAGTCGGAGCCGGAATGGAGACACATCCGGGCGTCGCATCCAAAATGTTCGAGGCGCTGTCCGATGCCGGAATAAACATTCACATGATATCCACAAGCGAGATCAAGATATCGGTCCTTATTGATGCAAAAGACGCTTCCAAAGCAATCCAGGTCGTTCACGACGCATTTATAGACTGATAATCCAATCAGCAGAAAAAGTTAAAAGCAAAAAGCATAACAGATCGGATGGATCATTCTACCCGGTCTGTTTTTTAGTTTCATAGATAAATTTTAGTTTATAGGTGAATGGTATTCGTATAATTAATTGATAGACTGAGCCGAACGACCTATGTGTCGTTCCGCGCGGTTTCATTAGGTTTTAAGGAACGACACTCGAGGCTCGTTCCTTACGTCTATCAATTAATTATACGAATACCATTCACCTATAAACTGAAATTTACCGGTATAAATAAAACCGGCTTACGACGCATCCCGGACAAATGCCTGTGCACTTGACAGCGGTGTCACTTGTGGGGTATACTTTATCTGATAATTTTTACCGCTTATAGCGCCGCCGCAAAAGAGAAAAATAAATAAAAACCTGTTGGGAGCGACGGATCATGGATACTGTAAGCGCGTGGAACACATTTGTTTTGTCCGGCAGCGTTGCCGATTATCTGAAATATAAACTCGAAACACGGGACTCTGACAAAAGGGAGCTGACACATCTTGAAATTTTCGACCGACGGACTGGTGATACGGACTGTAAACGTCGGTGAAAGCGACCGCGCGGTGACCGTACTGACCCGCGACCGCGGACTGATGAGCGCCTTTGCCACGGGAGCCAGAAAACAGAACAGCAAAAACGGAGCGGCAACCTCGCTGCTGACATATTCCGATTTTACCGTTTCAAAAACCAAGGACACCTGCCGCATAACCGATTCCGAAACGCGCGAGGTGTTCTTCGGTCTGCGCGGCGATATTATGAAATATGCCCTTGCACAGTACATATGCGAGCTGTGTCTCGTGCTTGTCCCCTATGATGTTGAAGACAGCGAAACGCTGCGGCTGGTGCTCAATTCGCTTTATTATCTGTCGTCGGGAAAGCTCGGCGTGTTTTCTGTAAAGGCTGTGACCGAGCTGCGGCTTATGTCGGTCGCGGGCTTTATGCCCGAGCTTAGCTGTTGCAGACACTGCGGCAAAGAGTCGGCTGACAAGTTTTATCTTGATACCGTCGGCGGTGAAATCATCTGTAAGGATTGCTGCCGGGAAGGCGCCGGGCTTATAGAGCTTGACCGCACCTCGCTTGCCGCAGCAAGACACATTATTTATTCTCCTCTCGACAGGCTTTATTCGTTTTCACTGCCCGAAAACGCCGCAAAATATTTAAGCCGCGTCACCGAGCAGTATCTTTTGTCGCAGACCGCGCACAGGTTCAAAACTCTTGATTTTTTCCACGGGATATCATCACCTTTATAAAGGAAAAGGTTTAAAAAAATGGAACGGAATATTATTCATTCAAATGTATTGGAGCTTGACAAGGTGCTGTCCCGTCTTGCGTCGCGCGCTGCGCTTGACGATGCAAAGGCGGCGGCATTGGCGCTTGTCCCCTCAACCGATGAGGCGACCGTAAACGCACTGCTTGCCGAGACCGACGACGCATACAAACTGATGGCCGGCTTCGGCTCGCCGTCGTTCGGCAGCGCCTCCGATGTTTCGGGAGCGCTGCGCCGTGCCGAGGCAGGCGCCGCTCTTTCGTGTGCCGAGCTTCTTAAAATCGCAGAGGTGCTGCGCGTTGTGCGTTCGCTCAAGGAGTGGCACTCACACTGCGAAAATTCATCGTCGCCAAGCATCGACGGATATTTTGCGGCACTTGTCCCCAACCGCTATTTTGAGGACCGCATAGGCGCTGCGATAGTGTCGGAGGACGAGCTTAGCGACAACGCGTCTCCGGCACTGCACGACATTCGCCGGAAAATACATTCGTCGGAATTAAACGTCCGCGACCGGCTTGAAAAAATGGTGCGGTCATCCTCCATGTCAAAATATCTTAGAGACGCGATAATCACTCAGCGCGACGGAAGATACTGCATTCCGGTAAGGGCGGAATACCGTTCCGAGGTGCCGGGGCTTCTCCACGACACATCATCGTCTGGCGCCACACTTTTTATAGAGCCGATGGCGATAGTCGAAATAAACAACGCCATAAGGGAGCTGCTTTCCAAAGAAAGCGAGGAGATCGAGCGCATACTGCTCGAGCTGTCGGGCGAGGCGGCAGGATTTGCCGAAAACATCAGGACGTCCTACTCGGCGCTCGTGTCGCTGTCTCTCATTTTTGCAAAGGCGTCACTGGCGTTCGATATGCAGGCAAGCAGACCGCAGATAAATACGGACGGTCTTATTTACCTCAAAAACGCGCGTCATCCGCTGCTCGACCGCAAAAAGGCGGTGCCGGTAACCATACCGTTGGGCGGAGATTACGATACCCTTATCATAACCGGTCCCAACACCGGCGGTAAGACGGTCACAATAAAGACGGTCGGACTGCTGACCCTCATGACCATGTGCGGACTGATGATTCCGGTGTCCGACGGCAGCTTTGTCTCGGTCTTTGACAACATACTTGCCGACATCGGCGACGAGCAGAGCATAGAGCAGTCGCTCTCTACTTTTTCGGCACACATGAAAAGGATAGTGTCAATACTGTCGGCGGCAGACACCCGGTCGCTTGTGCTGATAGATGAGCTTGGCGCCGGCACGGACCCGGTCGAGGGTGCGGCGCTTGCGACGGCGATACTCGAAGAGCTGCGCCTAAAAGGCGCAAAGATAGCCGCGACCACGCACTACGCCGAGCTCAAGACCTACGCGCTTGAAACGCCGGGAGTCTGCAATGCAAGCTGCGAATTTGATGTGGCAACGCTTATGCCGACCTATAAGCTTATAATCGGTATGCCAGGCAGATCAAACGCCTTCGCAATATCGCAAAGACTGGGGCTTGATGCCCACATAATCGACCGCGCAAAGGCACTTGTCGATGATGAGGACGCACGGTTCGAACACATCGTTGCCAAGTTGGAGGAAAAGGTAAGGTCTGCCGAAAGCGACCGCGCCGAGGCAGACCGGCTGCGGTCACAGCTGATACAGGAAAAGGCGGAGCTTGACCGCCGCCTGCATGAGGCGGACATGCTGCGTGAAAAGGCTGCCGAAAAGGCACGGGAACAGGCGTCGGCGCTTGTTGACAAAGCAAGGAACGAGGCGGAAAGGCTGCTTGCCGAAATGGAGTCGTTAAAACGCAGCGAAACCGATGCGAACGAGCGCATACGCAAGGCGCGCGCGGCGTTTAAAAGCGGTGTCGGCAGGATGCAGGACGCAGCCGATCCGGTAAATGACAACGGAAACGGCGGATATGTTCTGCCGCGCAGCCTCAAAAAGGGCGACAAGGTTGAGCTTATTGATATAAGAAAGCAAGCCGAGGTGCTCGAGGATCAGACCGGCGACGAGGTGCTCATCCTTGCAGGCATAATAAAAACAAGGGTGCCGGCATCAAGGCTGCGCCTTATCGATAAATCTAAAGGTACGCCTGCCAAAACGCGCACCATGAGGCGCTCCGCAGTGCCGGAGAAAACGGTGCGGACGGCAAAGTCCGAGATCGACATACGCGGACTGACCGGCGACGAGGCGGCGCTTGAGCTTGACCGGTTTATAGACAATTCGGTCATGGCAGGGCTCAGCACCGTGTGGATAATACACGGCAAGGGAACCGGCGCGCTCAAAAAAGCGGTCAGGGATTACCTCAAATCAAACAAAAGCGTTGTGTCATTCAGACCCGGCGTTTACGGTGAGGGCGAGGACGGCGTGACGGTAGCGGAACTGGCTTAATATAGGGTATCAGAATTTTCGGTTACAGTCATAATATTACAATCTCAAAAAGTCGGCGAAGGAATATTTCTTCGCCGTTTTCCGACCCCTTAACCGGTTCACGGTACCGCCGGACAAAAACCGCAGCACGGCATGTGCAGGTCACACAACCGCAATAAATTTTAGTTTATAGGTGAATAGCGTTCTTATAATTAATTGACAGACGTAGG
>ERZ779894.72-NODE-72-length-111366-cov-6.910862_pt1 | contig 111366 bp, 120 predicted proteins | sample MGYA00511587_ERZ779894 | MGnify/ENA primary metagenome ERZ779894 (study PRJEB29588, sample SAMEA2160490) | human gut metagenome | biome: human gut; feature: human-associated habitat; material: faeces | place: Denmark | collected 2008/2010 ... | reverse complement strand
GGGGCGGCCAATGGCCGCCCCGCCAGAGCGTTACGGCGCAGTTTCTCTTACTTATGATTGGTTGATGGCGGAGTCGCAGAACAAAAACGGATAAAATATTGTTTGAAGTGCAACAAAACAACGCTTTGATTTGTATTATAGGCAGCATGATGCAAATTACGTTTTCGCATCATGGAAAGGAAGGAATTGTTTTGAACACACAAGCCATACCAATGCCAATGGGCATGAGGATAATCCGGCTGCTTTATTCGATGCTGCTGAGAGCCGTCGCGCTGTTTGAATGCGAATCCGCTTCCGCAAAGCTTACAGTTTGCGAAAGCCCGGCAGCTATGCGAGCCGAAAACGCATTGAAACAATATGGCAACGCCTTGCTTCGGCTGGCCTTTTCGTACTTGCATAATATTCAGGATGCAGAAGATGCCCTTCAGGATGCGCTGATACAATACATGCGAAAAGCACCGGAATTTGAAAATGAAGCACACGAAAAGGCATGGCTGATAAGCGTAACCAGCAATATCTGCAAAAACAAGCTGCGGCACACGAAACGGCTCCGGGAAGATGAGCTGAGTGAGTTCATACCCGATGAGCGGGAAGCCGACGACCTTTCATTCGTATGGCAATGCGTAAAGAGCTTGCCCGAAAAATACAGCGAAGTATTGCATTTGTTCTATTATGAAGGGTACAGCACGGCTGAAATCGCTGGGATGCTATCTAAAAACGAATCGACGGTGCGCTCTTTGCTGATGCGGGGCAGAAGCATGATGAAAGCCACATTGGAGGACATCTATGGATATGAGGAATAAACAAAAAGGCGGATATGATGTGCTTATGGACCATATAACAGTCACGCCCGAGATGGCGGAACGCATCACGCGCAACCTTCAAAAAGAGGCCGCATCCCACAAGAAAAAGGCGCTGCACGGGCACATGCGCTGGGTTGCAGGCATTGCCGCATGCGCTGCTGTGGCGATCCTTTGCATCGCGTTGTTGCCCATGCTGCAGGCTCCGGACGATCATCCCGGCTCACTCGTAGGAATACCTTTGCCTCCGCAGCACTTCGAAAGCCTTGAAGGCGCTCTGGCGGAACTTACATATGAGGCGCAGCTGCCTTCCTCGATGCCGGAAGGCTATGAGCTGTCCGGCTGTATGCTGTATGAAGGAGCCATGCTGCAGCTTACATATACAAACGGGGAGAACAGCATCGTTTACCGAACGGCGGAGGGCAGCAACGACATCAGCGGCGAGTATGAGCGGTATTCGGAAGAGACAACGGTCGAAAATGATGCGGGTGTGAGCATCGCGCTGAAAGGGAATGCCTCCGGCTACCATTCGGCGCGTTGGACAAACGGTGGCATGGCCTATTCGCTGCATTCCGATGTTCCGCTTTCAGAATCCGAGCTGCTGGGGATCGTCAACAGCGTGCAGGAAGATTAACATAAACAAAATCGGGCCTCCGTGCCGGGTCGCTTTACCGCGCCCCGGCATTTCTGTTTCCGAGGACGCTGGCCACAAACAGCTTTTTACAAATTTTTGCCAACCGCGCAACATTCTGGTGGGAGTGGTTGTATATATGGCAGAACGGTTGATGAAAGCAACCCCAAATGCTTTTTGAAAGGACGAAGAAAAATGAAACGGATTATTGTGCTTGTGTTAGCATTGACTACCCTCCTGTGCGTTGCGGTGCCGGCATTCGCTGCCGAGCGCTCCAGCGGAATCATTGTTGACGGAAAGACCGAACGCGCCACATCGTATGAGATTATTGTTGACGGAAAGTCCACGCGCGCCATGGCGGTTGCTGAGGAGGGAACGGTAATGGTTCCCATGAAAGCTGTGGCCAAGGCGCTTGGGTATAAAATCAGCTATAATGCATCGGAAAGAGCGTACCATTTGGAAAATGGGAAGCGTGCCTGCGATATCTTTCTGAACAGCTCCGTATATGCGGTATACAGCGTTGGCTGCATCGGCATGGCCGCCCCCGCCGATCTCGGTTCCAAGCCGCTGCTCATATCCGGCACCGTACATGTACCGGTGAAGCTTTTCCAGGCACTGTTGGGCAACGGGGATAAGGCAGTTAAAATTGAGGGAGAATGCCTGTATATCAACACCAAGTCCCATGACGATGACCGTGAGCCGGATGTTAAGCCCGGCCAGTACACGATTAGGGTAGACGGCAAAAAGCTCAAAGAAAAGGGATACATGAAAGAAGGTACGGTAATGGTTCCCCTGAAGAGTGTCGCAAGAGCGCTGGGCTACCGGGTGAGCTACAACAGCAGCGCCAAGCGCTATCAGCTCAAAGGCAAGCTCAATGTCTGTTCTGTGGAATTCGGAAGCAGCATTTACACCATGCACAGCACGAATGCAATCGGCATGTCGGCTCCCACCGACCTTGGCTCTGAACCCATGCGGCTCAACAAAGTCACCTATGTGCCCGCAGAGCTTTTCCGGATGCTGCTGGGCAATGCTGAAGGCGCGGTGACAATCTCTGACAAGCGGATTGACATTGAAAAATAAATATCGGTTCTACAAAGCCGAATATATAAATGAAAAACGTAAAAGGCATCCGTTTGGATGCCTTTTTAATGCCTCCGTACCTCTCCGCAGGATACAATGACCCAAAAGGTCACTCGGAAAAATTACAGTTGCACTTTGAAAATCATAGTTGCAGCCGTTCTACCTTTCGTGTTAAGAATATTAAATCAACTATGTGTTCGGTGTCACTCCGTTTCGGTTGACTCAAGTGCTTTTAATGATTGTCCGCTTTCTGTTTTCCAGCTCGTCAGGCCGTTTGCACTCTTTCCGATGACGAACATCGCAGCGTAAGACGGGCTGGTAAAAAGCATATCCTCCTGCAAAACGCCTTGCTTATCTACAGGTGCTTTCTTTCTGCGTTCTTTGATAACTGTTGGAATCGTATCGTCGTCTACCAGAGAGATGTGACTGCTTTTAAGAACAACAAATCCTTCTGCGGTTTGAATGCCGCTTGCCTCGACTTTTCCGACATTTTTGATTGTGCGCTCAAGATGCAGCCTTGCACTGTCATCCGAAACAGTCACAGTATTTTCTGTTTTCTTTATCTGCGGCTTGCTGATGGGCTCGAACAGTTTATGACCAAGCGTACCCATGATCACCTTGGCGTAGTCAATGAACTCCTCCATTTCACTTTCTTTTTCCTCGGTGATATTTCCAGGAGTAGGATCATTGCCGTTTTTTACATCATAACGGTTTGCGGCTATAGCGAGATTGCAGAATCGGTTTTCAAGGTAGCTTATCTCAGTGGGACCGAACGAATTATTGGAAGTGGTGAAAACAATCACCTCTGTCCAGTAGTCCTTTTCGAGATTGCGCTTGTGTTCCATCAGCCGATTGAGGATGCCTTCACCGTTTTTACGCGCTCCGGCTTGTCCGATATAAACAACACCCTTCCCGGTCTCATCAGAGGTACCAAAAAGGAAGTATACGCCACTCTGTTTCAGATCATCTCGCTCTTTGCACTTGTCCAATTCCGTCCTCGGAATTTTGTAAGCGACACCTGTCCAGTTAGCAAAGGTACACTTCATCCTTCCGCTGGCATCACCATCCATCAAAAATAAGTTGATGCTTTTCCCACGTGTCGACATATCGATACCTCCGCTATTTCAATTCGTCGTAGAAGCCCTCGAAATCAGGATACTTTTCCTGCATTTCAATAAAGCCTTCAATTTCCTCTATGCTAACAATATTCTCTGCCGGAATCGAACTGTTTGTCATCCCGGTAAATTCAAATTCATAAGGATAGCCATACATCCGCGTAACAATAAAATATTTAACGATTTCCGCAATAACCGCATTACGGCATATCTCATGCACATCGGACAGCTTGCATTTGAATTTCACAATGGAAGGAGTCCCTTCAATCCAAAGTCGCTTATATGGCTCCCTCTTATATAGGTCACGGTCAATTGCCTCCAGCGACCAGCGCAGGATTTCACCTCCCAGATTTATAGCAAAATTGTTAGCCGTGTCATCTTTGTATACCAGGCTCTTATCAAACATGAAATGAACCGACTCCGTCCGTTGTTCCTTATCACGCTCCCAATAGTTGTAGATCTGAGTAAAAACCTCATCTATCTTGTCTTTATCAAGGCCAATGTGTTCAAGCAGAGCCCTTAAGCGTTCTTCAGCTACAGAGCCACGACCTCCTCCGGTCACAAGACCTTCCTGCAATATTATTGCCTTATCCAGCAGCCTTGTCACATGACAAACGGCCACCTCCACATCTGGATTTGCAGAAATGAACTTCGTCACTATCGGCATCTCACTAATGCGTAAATCTTGCAGCTGATGTTCGATCTGCCAACCTTCAGTGACTCCTTCAAGGCTAATTTTACTGCGTATCATGTTCTCAAAAGATTCATCCCAACTTCCAAGAGAAGAAGGAAATGTGGCCGGGTCATCGAAGTCAAAAATCATCTGCATTGAACGCTCCTCATAGGCTTTCCATAATATTCAGCAAGCTCTGGTAGCTGTCAACATCGTGGTATACCACGTTTTCCGTGGATATTTCATTGAACAACTTCCGCGCACAGCGGATTTTGGCCTGCTCTATCGGCTTTAACTGAAGCGTTTCCATTGTGCCCTTTGTCTCGGCAACGAAGAAGATATGCTTCACCGTGCCGGCGTAAAACGCAATCGCCCAGTCCGGTGAATAATTGCCGACCGGTGTGGGAATCTGAAAGCCTTTCGGCAGCTTGGCATAGACACAGACTTCATTGGCGGCTTCAAGGTCTTGCGCGAACCGACGCTCGACGCTCTGCTCCGCGATGCCGTCGGTGAAAACGTAGTCCTGTATATGCTTGTGAACGCGGAAAGCTTTGTCGATGCCCTGCGAATGTTTTTCAGCCGTGAAAATGTCGCTGTCATAGCTGCCCTGAATCCGGTCATATGTAATATGTTCGACGATCATCGTTGCCTTTTGCTCTTTGATAAGGCGAATGACTTTGTTGATAAACTCCTCCGGATTGTACTTAAACATGGCAAGCTTTGCAGGGCTGATTCCGGACAAAATAGCGGCCACTGTGCGGCGCGTCAGGATAGTCCCTTCGGCAACCTTGCCAATCAAATCGTACTTCACCTGACTGATTTCCGAGTGACGCAGCGTTTCTGTGCGCGTTTTGGCCGCCTCGAAAGCGTCACTGCGCTCAATGGCTGTCGCCTCCATGTCGGATTTTTGTTTTCCGGTAGAAACAGTATATTGGAGCTGCGAAACAAAGAGGTTCTGGTCGATATGGACGATGGATTTCTGAATCAGCTCAGCCGCATCAAAATCCACAGCATAGGCATACTTGTGGTTGATGTAGCCCCAAAGCGTCTGAAACTCCTTTTTGTAGAAATTTTCGTTCAGCTCGTTTTCAAAAATCTTGGTTTTGTTGCCGTTGTCAATCATACTGTCAAGGACGCGTTCGTCAAACACGCCTTGTATCAACGTGTGAACGCCCTCGGCGATCGGCTGCAGGTCAGGCGGCAGCGGCGCAAGCGCGTTGTTGGCAAGGTCAGCGCGGTAAGAATCCGTGACATTGTCGTTGTCATCCACATAATCGTTTTTCAGCAGATAACGATAAATGTCCTTTGCCTGCTTCGCATTGATGGTCGTGGGAACTTCTCCGATTTTGACCGTTTTGCCAAGGAAGTAATCCATTGTCGCTTTAGACGGCCTGTCGTAGAGTACATCCTTGATCTGCTTTTGCAAAGCGGAAACAAACGGCGCATAGCTCTCACTGGCGATCACTGTAAGCAGGTTGATGTCGTGCACCGCCGTCCCGCAGGTTTCAGCGTCCATGCGTTCTCCGTCTTGATTGACGCACAGGCGCATACCGCGTCCGACCTCCTGCCGTTTCTGTGTTGTGCTGTCGGAGTGCTTGAGCGTACAAATCTGAAACACATTCGGGTTGTCCCAACCCTCGCGCAGTGCGGAATGGGAAAAGATAAACCGCGTCGGCTCATCAAAGGAAAGCAGGCGTTCTTTGTTTTTCAAAATCAAATCATAGGCGGAGATATCATCGGAGAACTCCGAGCCGCGCCTCAGCGTACTGTCAACGGCATGTCCAGTCTTTTTATCAATGCTGAAATAGCCCTTGTGCGTGTCGGCCACATCAATGCTGCGCAGATATTTTTGATACGGCGTATCGAAAAGCGTGATGTACTCATTGAGCACGTTGATATACTCCTGCTCGAATATCCGACCATACTCACCGAGCAGCTCATTGCCGTCCTCATCGTACTGCCGGTACTTCGCAACCTCATCGATGAAGAACAGTGAAAGTGTTTTAATGCCCTTATGGAACAGGCTTTCTTCCTTCTTGAAATGGGAGATAATCGTTTCGCGTATCTGAATGCGGCGCATATCCTTTTCGGAAATGTCGCCGACGACGTCCCCGCGTGTAATCACCTCGCCGTTGGTAAAGGTGACCGACGCGCTGATGGGGTCGATTTCAGAGATCGTGTAGCCTTGATATTCCTCCAGTGGCGGCATGTTCTTGCCGGCGGAGAGATAATACAGATTGTCTCCAACGCCGAGAATACGCGTCTCACGGTTGATAGATTTTTGATAGTTGACCTCAAATTCCAGCCGTGCCATCGGCGGTTTCTTGCTTGAAAGGATAATATCCTCCAAGAACAGATACCTATCCGTGCCGCGGAAGTTTTTTACTTCAAAGCCCTTGACCTCGATTTTTTTGACGAGGCGCTTGTTGTAGGCATCCAGCGCGTCCAGCACATAGACAAGGTTGTGGTGATCCTTGTGCGTGGCGGAATAATTCAGGCTGAAAAGCGGGTTGAAGCTTTTCAGCGCTTTCTGCGTGACTTCGCCGCCCATCTTCTGCGGCTCGTCGAGAATAATAATCGGACGGTTGGCACTGATGACATCAATCGGGCGCCGGGAGGCAAATTCGTCACGCTTGGAATAAATAATCCGCGCTTCTTTGCTTCTGCCGTCCTCTTTCAGGGAGGAGGCAAACGCCTGCGTGTTGATAATCATGACATTGATACCGGCGCTGGAGGAAAAATTGTCAAGCTGATTAAGATTGGAGCTGTTGTAGACGAAGAACCGCGCTTTTTTCCCGTAATGCTCCATGAAGTGATCCACGGTCATTTCAAAGGATTTCTTCACGCCCTCGCGGATGGCGATAGACGGCACAACAACGATAAATTTGCTCCAGCCGTACCGCTTGTTCAGCTCGAACATGGTCTTGATGTAAACATAGGTTTTTCCTGTGCCGGTTTCCATTTCAATATCCAAAGAGCAGCGCCCAAGCCGGCGTGAAAGCTCGTCGGACAGCCGGATGTTGTTCAGCGTCTGGCGTTCGCGGATATTGTGCAGAAGTTGCTCGTCGGAGAGCTCGATATTCTCGTTTTTATAGCCAAGCTCGTCCGTCAAATCGAGCTGCTCGCCGTATTCGTCCGGCGTTTCCAAACGCATCTGAACCGGCTGCGGCGCTACTTTACCGAGGTCACGGATATAGGTTGTACGGTCATAATGGCGCTGGCCGTTGAAAATGCTGACAACGCTGTCCACGGCATCTGTTTGGTATTGCTGTATTTTGAAGTTAAACTTCATCGCGCTTGTGACCCTCCTTCCAGATAGAGTACTGCGACAGATACAAGGGCAAGACAACGCTTATAGAAATAGTCATATTGCCTACTATCACCAATGTCAATTTTAGTAGTTTCATGGTGACGAATTCGAAAACTATTTCCAATATTAGTAAGTGTCCTGAACTCTTGCTCATAGATAGCTTTGTAATGTGGTTCGGAGGCACTCATATCTTCGATAATTTTTTCTGCCGACTTTGCTTTGTTCAGTTGCGGAGAATAGTAAGTCTTTAGGCGTTCAAATGCATCCCACAGTTTTTCAACTGCAATTTCTTTGTTATTTTCGCTGTAATACCGAACAGCCTCAAGGACAAGTTCTTTTAGTCCAGTTTCAGAAATACCCGACATGGTTGTGCTGCTTATGCTCACATCAAGTGTGTTAATAAGTTTTCCATTTTCAAGCTTATAGGTAATAGAATTCAGCTTAAATATGGAGTTGATTTGCATAGCGAACTCCCCGTTACTGTTATACTTCTCATAAAACTCGATAGCATCGAACACGCAAAACGGAGAGTTTTTCATAATAAATTGCTGCATATCTCCTGTTGCAACATAGTCTCCATTTTCGTTATAACATTTTGGCTGATAAAACTGCGAAATGTCGCGGAATACATATTCACTTGTTAAAATATCTGATTGCCACCCCGTCTCGCTTGTCTCTCGATAAGTAGTCGTATACTTCTCGAGAACTTTATATAGTTGGCTGCGAATTTTCATGCTGAGCGACAGACTCAACTTTCGATCTTTGATTTCCGCAGCGTACCTTTGCGAAAATGGTATGAACATAGCTGCTTGCTCCGGGTCATATTTCCTCCAGCCATATACATCTCTTCCTGAAATTTTACTCTCAGGATAGAGTTCATATCCATCATTGCGGAGCAAACCATTTACCTCATCAAGAAACTCCTTCCAGTATCCGCTTTCAGACCGCACAGCGGGATGGAATACTGCGCACAAAAAGGTTAACAGAACTTCATCTTCGCCATTTTGCAATTGAAAGCGGTCATCTTCAAATACCCATCCGGCTTCGTAGTCGTCATTATTGATTGTGTGTTGCCAAATATCACCTTCAGCGTTCTCGAAGCGGCTATCATTGCTCGGTAAAGAATTGAGATCATATATTCTTTTCAGAAAATCCATCTCTGATAATCTACCGTAGAAAGGGTATTTAATCTTTTTCGTTTCAAAGAATTCATCAATTTCTGTCCCATAGAGAAATAAATCAAAAATATCACGGCGGGTGATTTCAGTAATTTGTTTCACTCAAAGCACCTTCCTTTTTGTAAGCTGGAAGAAGCCGATGACGTTGTCAACCACATGGGTATGAAATTGATAAAAATAAAGTCAATTCGCATCCGACCCTCTCCTTTCGTGCGTATCCCAAAGAAAGCTAACAAGGGTTATACTGCTGCCTACGGCAAGTTTTGCATGGCGTTCTTCAAGCCCTTTGTACGACGCGCTCTTTCCATGCCCACTTCCATATGGATTTCTCAGCGCGGCGAGATTTGTAGAAATAGCTCGAAGATTGCCTAAAAGAGCTTTCATTTCACTGGCAGCAGGTGCAGTATCGGGTATATCTGCTGGCATGAGTTTCAAACACTTTACTGTTTCTCCCGTCAGCCTGCCAACATCCCAGTTTTTATCCCATTCTATATGATTATCATCAAGAATTGTTTTACAACAGCTCTCAATAAGCTCTTTTGCTTTACCGATAGCTTCAGTCGGGTTTGAAGACTGCATTTCGATCATTAAATCTATCTGTGCGGAAAGATAATCGCTTGAGAACTTGTCTTTAAGTATTTTTGCAGTTTGAAGAAACGGTGCAGATATACCAAACACTCGGTTAGCGATTTCCTTACACTTACGATAGTAACCCGCGTATTCAGCATTATAGTCAAACCGATATTCACCTGAATACGCAGGCTCGCGTCGGGTGTATTCGCCATCAAAGTTTGCCTCGTAATAATCAAACAAATCCTTAATGAGTTTCATTTTATCCGTCGGGCATGCATCATTGAGGTACGCCATTAAGGATTTACCTTTTGACATTCCATATTTTTCACAAACAGCAACTCCAACACTATTCATGGTAAACACATCGAAATCGTTTGTTGAAAAATCAAGGACATACCCTCCGCGATTATACAGCTTCAGGAAAGCTCCCATTTCCAATTGTGATAACTCTGGCATCTCACAGCACCTTCCTGATCGTACTCGGGCTGTATGCCGCGAAAATCTGGTCGAAGTTTGTGGCAACGCTGTCGCTGGCGTAGCCGCCGTCGCGCATGACGAAATAATACGGTTTCTTCTGCGCGATCTCTTTGATTGTCTCGTCGGTGAGGTTCTCATCAAAGCAGGCAATCAGATAGCCATCGGCGACGGAAAACACCTTCTTTCCGGCAATGGCGGTTTCCTCAATTTTGCTGGAAAGCAGCACGCCGAGGTCAAGCATGACCTGAAAGAGCAGGTCTTCGGGGGTGCGGTCTTCCTTGATGTTGTCCGTCAGTGACGAAAACAGCGACGGCTCATAGTCGGACGGGCTGTAATACACGTCTTTCATGTTGCCGCTGTCGCACTTGAGGACGCGGAAGCCGATGTCGAGGTTCTTAATGCCGGACTTGTCCTTGTTGTCTTCCAGGATTTTCTTTCCGGCGCGGCGGATGCGCTCCTTGCCGATTTCGGGTATTGTGTGAGGTCGCTTAATAGTATCAAGGAAATCTATCGAAACCTGAAGTTGAGCTTTTGTTTTACCTGACGATTTTGCAAGGCTATCATCTAAATTTTCTGGAAGCTGAACAAGGACAAACTGAACTGCGGTTTGCCGCTCCATGTTAAGTTGCATTACTGCGTGTGCTGTTGTTGCTGAACCAGAGAAAAAATCGAGGACGATATCTCGGTTCTTGACGTTTCCAATTTGCAACAGTCCTCGAAGCAATTCAACGGGTTTGGGATTACTGAAGATGTTTTTTACTCCAAACAATTCAGTCATGCAGTCGTTAGCACCCTGATTATTCCCGAATTGGGTGCTTTCCCACCAGTTCGTAGCACATTGTCCTTCCTCTTCACGCTCAAACTTAAAATATTTCTTGCGCGGCATTCCGTCACCACCGCGAGGAAAAATGATTCTATTGTCTGCAAGCAATTCTCGATACGTCGCTTCCTCGCCCATCCACTCTTCATCAATCACAATTCCTGTCGGTGTTGTGATTGTATACCGGCTGCCCGATTGATCTGAACCAACTTTCCACGGCTTAGAAGCCCAATCTCCACGCGGGTCATTATCCGGGTTTGAAAAGTCACCAGTTAGATCGATTTTTCCGACGCCTACTGAACGGAGGTAATTGCTGTTCTTGGCATAGGCAATGATGTGTTCAGCCACCAAACCAATCATCTTAGTTTTATCATTTGGTTGATTGTGCCTTCTGCGCCAGTGAATATGCCCTTCAAAATTAGTACCGCCAAAAATCTCATCGCATATTTTCCGCAATTGAGCTACTTCATTATCATCAATGCTGATAAATATAACCCCATCATCCGTCAGCAAATCCTTTGCCAGCTTCAAGCGTGGGTACATCATATTGAGCCAGTCGGTGTGAAACCGCCCGTTGCGCTCGGTGTTCTGCACAAGGCGGTTGCCCTCCTCGTCATACTGCCCGCTGTTGGCAATATAATCCTCCGCGTTTTGCGCAAAGTCATCCTCATACACAAAATCATTGCCGGTATTGTAGGGCGGGTCGATGTAAATCATTTTCACCTTGCCGAGATAGGTTTCCTGCATGAGCTTGAGTACTTCCAGATTGTCGCCCTCGATATAGAGGTTTTCGGTTGTGTCAAAGCTGACGCTTTCCTCCCGGCAGGGGCGAAGCGTTTTGTTAATCGGCGCGTTGGCAAGCAGGACGGACTTTTTCTTATCCGGCCATGTGAACTGATAGCGCTCCTCGCGCCCCTCCACCACAAAGGAAGAAAGCTCCTGCTTCAGCATATCAAAATCCACCACCCGCGAAAGCTTGCCGTCCACCAGCGATTCGGTCACGCAGTTGGGGAAAAGCCGCGCGATTTTTTCGACATTCTCATCCACTTTATTGATGCTGTGCATTTTGAGCTTGTCCATTATCCTGCTCCTCCTTATTTGCGGGTGTACCATGTCGAACATGGGCTTACGTTATATTCCGATACGCGGTAAAGCTGTTTCTTTCCGCTTTCAATAATCTGATAAGTGTCTGGTGTAGACTCAATATCGTAAGAATAAAAAACGTTCTCTGGGTCAACCGCTACTTTTAATCGGCGAAGAACTCTACCTACCGTGTCTCCATCTGCAGAAAAAATGCGGTCTCCTTTTTCAAAACAGTCCTGTTTTGTTGTTAAAGTAAAAGCAAAGATATCATCAGGCATTTTCAATATCCTCCAGTTTTTTATTCAACTCTTGCAATTGCTGATACAGTCCAAATTTCTTTTTTGGCTGAACCTCGCTCTGCGTTCGTTTTTCCAGCTTCTCTATTTCCTTTTGCAGTTTCAGAATCATTTCCTGCCGCTGCAACGTTGTGTTGATGTCCTCGCCCGGCCTGTGTTCGGTCAAGCCGTCCTGTAAGGCGATTTGCTCCAAAAAGCCCTGCCATATTTCGTCCAGCGTAATGCCTTTTACTTGAAGCAAAATTTCGTCATAGGGCACCCATGCCGTGGTGTAGAGCTTCGCGTGATAGACCGCGAGCTGTGCTTTATCCTCAAACCGCAGCAGAAACAGTAGCTTGTGCGGATTCTGCCGGGCGATATTCTCCACGATGCGCCCGTCAAACTGCTGCTTTTTCAGTTCAACGGTCAGCACCAGGATTTCGGCAACCTCAGTGCCTGCCTCCAGATGAAGCGTGGTGGCGGTCAGGGAGTTTGAGAGGGTGACGCGCTTGATATCGGCGACAAATTTCTCCTTCAGGTCACCGCTCAAGGTCAGGTGCTTATAAAACGCCTCTTTCGGCAATACACGCCCGACAGCCGTTGCGGAAGGCAGTTGTATCATTCGCTCATCACCACCAAAAAGCAGATTAGCTCAAAATCGTCCAGCCCCCGAACATCGCCGGAGAGGAAGGTCGTCTGTCCGCTGCCGAAAAAGCTGTCGATATCGCTTTCTTTTTTCACATCGATAATCGATGCGACCGCCTGCCGGAGCAGCTCGGAGATGCGCCGCATATCCTTGCCGTCCTTTGTCTCACGGTTGAAAGCACGGCAGGCGGACAAGTCCGGCTCTCCCTTGCCGCGGCATAGATGTCGCATGCGGTCGAGCGTGGCTTTGGGGTCAAGGTGGTTGCATATCACTTCGCCGTCGTCCCCGATATACACCATATAAAACGGGTGCAGCCGGTTCTGATTTTCGATATTGACGCCCGGATTGATGTTTTTGAGCACGAATATCACACCCAGCTTTTCTCCGCGCACCACGGCATTGATGCCAAAGGGTGTGTGGTCAAGGCTTGGGTGCTCTTTCATATAGGCAAGCAAGTCCATGCGGAATTCGTTCAATCCCAAATCCATGATGGAGATGCCGGAGTTCATTTCTTCCAAATCGACGACCTCGTTTTGCAGCTTTTCGAGCTGGGCGCGACGGTAACGCAGGTCGCCGTTTTCGTCCTGATTGATGTAGTCGTCGTCGCCCGTGGATGTCATGACGGAAATACGCATGCGCGCTTCGACGCGCTCCTTGAGGTTGATATACTCGTCCAGCGACAAATCCGGCCAGAAGTTCACAAGCTGAATGACGGCGTTGCGGCTGCCAATACGGTCGATACGTCCGAACCGCTGAATGATGCGGACAGGATTCCAGTGAATGTCGTAGTTGATGCAGTAGTCGCAGTCCTGCAGGTTCTGCCCTTCGGAGATGCAGTCGGTCGCGATAAGTATGTCGATGACGTTGTGGTCGTTTGGCATAGTCAGCGCTTTTTCTTTCGCTATCGGAGAGAAACAGGTCAAAACGGAATTGATGTCACACGGGAAGTGCGGGATAGTCGTTCTGCCGTCAATGCCGCCCGTGACAAGCGCCGTGTTCAATCCATACTTGTCCTTGATAACCTGGGAAAGATGGTCATACAAATACTCCGCCGTATCCGCAAAAGCGGTGAAAATCAGCACTTTCTTGTTGCCCTCGTTGATGGGATGCTCAATTTTGTCGCAGACGACACGAATGAGCTGGTTTAACTTGTAGTCGTACTGCGGCGTGATATCCTCAATCATCAAGATCAGCAGTTGCAGCACCTCAAGATCGGACTGCAAATCACGCCGCCATGAAACATAGTCCATGTCACGCAGGTCGATCTTGAATTTTTTCCCCACGCTGAACAATTCGGTGTTCTGGTCATCCAAATCAAAATCGTCGGCACCCGCGACATTCTGCACGGATATAGATGCACCCGGCTGGAATGCGTCAATCTGCTGTACCGTATCGTAATAGGCATTATAAATGCGGGTGACCGTAAGCTTGAAGGAATGGACGGAGCTTTCCATTCGCTTAAGCAAGTTAATATTCATCAGGCGCTGAATACCGCGTTCACGTCCGCTCTGGGAAATGGTCTGGGCGTGTTTGGAATCGGGATCTATGTACTTGCTTATTTTGCTTGCAAGAATGTATTTTGACGGCGTGTAAATGGAGAGGTTAAGCTCCATCAGCTGCGCATAAATTTCCTGATAATTGATCGCGTTCGGTTTATCCGTCAGCTTTGGATAAAGTGAAATCGGTTTGTTCCGTTTCGGGAAACTGCCTATTTCACTTGTGTCATAGTAACGCTGAATATGCTTGCGGGAGCGGGCGATTGTCACACTGTCCAGCACCTCGAAAAAATCAAAATCGAGCCGTTTTAAAAGCGCATCGGTTGTGCGCCCCTCCGGCTCCAGTTTCGTCCATGCGTTATAGACCTTTTGCGCCTGACGGAAGACGGAGTCAATATCGGTTTTCGTGTTCAATTTGTCGTTGATTACATCGCTGTGACCTTCATATGCCAGCGCAAGCTGATTACGCAGGTCATAAAACCGATTGTTGACCGGCGTCGCGGAAAGCATCAGCACCTTTGTCTTGACGCCGGTGCGGATCACTCGATTCATCAGCCGCGTGTAGCGGTTTTCCTTTTCGTTGTCTTCGCCCGTGGCAGCGCCGCCATTACGGAAGTTATGACTTTCGTCGATAACCACAAGGTCGTAGTTACCCCAGTTTATACGGTCAATCGGCAGGCCCATGACGGTATCGCCATGATCGCGGGAGAGATCCGTATGATATAAAATATCATACCGCAGACGGTCTTTCGCCAAAGGATTGTTGATAAGATTGCCGCGATAAGTCATCCAGTTATCCTTCAGCTTTTTCGGGCAAAGGACAAGGACGCTTTTGTTGCGGCCTTCATAATACTTAATCACTGCCAGTGCGGTAAAGGTTTTGCCAAGACCGACACTGTCGGCAAGAATACAGCCGTTGTACTGCTCCAGCTTATTGATGATGGCAAGGGCGGCGTCCTTCTGAAAGTTATAGAGCTTGTTCCAGATAAGGCTCTCCTTAAAGCCGGTCGCTTCATTCGGCAGAACATCCTCAGTGATGTCCTCAAGAAACTCACTGAAAATATTGTACAATGTCATAAAGTAAATAAGCTCCGGCGCGTTTTCCTGATAGACGGCGGATATGCTGTCAACAACGAACTGCGTGACATCCTGAAGCCGCGCTTCATCTTTCCACACAGCGTCGAAAAGTTCAATAAATGCGGAGCTTGCCGGAAACTCCATGCGACTGACCATATTGCTGATATTATTGCCGCGTTCGCAGCCCAAATCAACGGTGGTAAAATTGTTGACCGGCATATACGTATATCGCTCGACCGCAGATTCCACGTTGATAAAGTTATTCATTCCATCACGGGTGGTGTTCGATTTAAAGGTGGCTTTTTTCTGAATCCATGCTGCGCACTCTCTTGCAATCGCTTTTTGCGTCAGCTCGTTGCGCAGTTTAATTTCAAATTCCGTACCGTAGAGGCTCTTTTCGCGATGAAGACGCGGAATATAAAATTCACGCTTTTCCGTTGGCGTTTTTTCCGCGATGAATGTCGGCGAAGTAAAGATGAAGCGCAGCGACTCAACATCCTTGAGCTGCGCCTTTAACTCCTGATAGGCATAAATAGAAAAGCAAGCGGCGGCGATAGAAACACGGCTGCCCTTGGTAATTGTTTTTACAAGGTCATCTCTGACCACGTTTGTTGTATTATTGAATACCTCCATGCCCCAACCCCCGTTCTATTTTTGAGAATTTGTCGCCTCGGCGCTTTCATTCGGCACAATCTCCATTATATCGCCAATATCACAATTAAGCGCCGTACAAATTTTCAATAGAACGCCTGTGGTGAGATTCTCATTTTTCCCAAGTTTGGCAAGAGAAGCAGTGCTGATGCCGCTTTTTTCTTTAAGATCAGTACGATTCATTTTTTTATCAATCAAAAGCTTCCACAGTTTATCATAGCTTATCGCTTTAGGCATTTAACTTTGCTCCTTTTAATCCGGTTAGTTGGGCTTACTTCTCAAGAATCCATAGCGCCCATTGTGATCGTCCATTGTGAATTCAATAAGGGTCGCCTTACTGTAATCGACATGTTCCGGAATCTCGTTTTCGGCAATGATTACCTGATTCGCGCCACAATTTTCTATCATATACTTGAACAAGGATTCTTTCATTCCGGGAGTAGCCTTTTCGTTCTCAGCCATTTGTATTTTTTTCTCTTTTAGAGAGAGGATCGGTGAATCTAAAGCCAAAAGGTGAAGTGCATAGGCGCCATGCTCCTCCAGATATTTCATAAGGTTAAAAAGCATTATTGTATTCAAAAATGCCCGGTATCCTTTACCCTCATTTTTCTTGTGCTTCCCGCCAACAACTGCATCTGCTGTATCAATAGAGATATACGCCTCTGGCCTATTCGGATAAGCGCAATCCTTAACCATTTCGCCAAATCTATCGCTTAACATTCTCCAAACAGTCCGATCAAATTGCTTCTTTGCATCAAATTTCAGGTCGCTGTCATCTTCTTCATTCTCTTTATTAAAAACATCGGCACTGAGTTCGTTGGACATCCGCTCAATAGCGACCAACTCCTCTCTCGTTAAGAGGACTCTCTTATACGCATCTACGGTTTCACGTAGTTCAGCTGCTCTGGGGCGTAATTTCCTATTGATAAGGTTCGTAATCGTATCATTTCTTGCGTTCAACGTCTTTAAATGTGCTTCCAAAGCGGTTATATCTGCCTCAGTATCCTTTTCGGCGACATTCAAATCCCGCAGCTGCAGTGTTATTCGAGCAAGCTCAGCATTGGAAGCATCGATATATGATTCCCTTTGCTTATCAGTTTTCTTGATGGTCCCATTGCAGAAAGGACATTTAACCGAACGCGTAATATTACTGGCTTTTCTGTCACCATCAGCAATGAACCTTAACCGTTTCAAATCAGAGTTGTACTGCGACCGCAATGCTTGATAGCGGTCACGCAGAAATCGGGCTTCTTCAAGTTTCGCACTGGCTGTATATATTTGTTCAAGCAGTTTCCGGCTTTCCTCCGAAGCATTTACAATTTCTCTTTCGACGCGTTCAATTTCATTGAGAATAGATTCGATCTTTGCTGAAATATCGACATCTGCCTCTTGAGCAATTGATTCTTCAACGGCGCCTTTTCTGTCAGTCAGTTCTTTGATTTTCTTGTTCAGGTAAATGATAACGCCAGTCTTCTGCGTTGCTTTCCTGTCGCGTTCTTCTTGGCTAACCTCAGGCACCAATCTGTGAAGATCATCGCCGGTCATCATATAAAGCAGAGATGTGAGGCTTGCAGTGATTTTTGAATAGCCCGGCATATCAAATGCTGTACCTTCTCTGAAAATATGATTTTCATCAATATAGAAGAAATGTACCATTGTTCGGAAAGTCAGGTCACCATCGTCAAGGTTTTGCTTCACGATAATTTTGGGTCTTTTCTTTATGCCCATCAATTTAAGCAGCAAATCACTGTAGTCCTTTGTGGACAGCTTATACTCACGGCTTTCGATCCCGGGCACATCTGTCACGACCGTTACTGTTCCATCCCCGGTTTCGCCGCTTTTGCCATCAACAATTTTTCTCTGAGCAGAAAGACTATAGCCATCATCTGTTTCTAATGTCATAGATATAGTGTCATATCCGGTATTGGAAAAAGTAAACGGGATCTTCCCTCCAAACATAAAGTTTATACAATTCATGACATGAGACTTACCGGTATTAGAGGGCCCGTGAATGATGTTAACACCGTCATTAAACTGAACAGAGGAATACTCTACATTAGCGCCAGAAGCAGATATCTGCTTAATGATAAATCTTCTCATTCTCGCGGCTCCTCCTCCATCAATGACTTTGCTGACATTTTATTTATGTTGGAAATCAGTTCTCGTTCAGTTTTACCAGCGACGTTTTGAATGACAAGCTGCGTATTCCGGCGATATTCAGCTGCATATTCGCTTTCCAGTGAATTGCAATAATCTTCGCCATCCGATGAAATGATATAAGCTATTCCGTCATTGAGATTCAACGCCTGTACCAATCCATACAGAACCAAAGCTTTCAGGGCAGTTTTTACCGCTTCGCGTCTGGAAGCAAACTCACTGAATTTATACTGGTTGTCGCCATTAAGGTTAGATTCTGTTATGTTAAACGTCTTTCCATATGTAGCCATAAAATCAATTGCATAAAGCATATCCAGCGTCTGTGGGTATTCATAGACATCCAAAAGGATTAGGAGACGAAGGGCGTTTTCAAACGTTGTGTTAAACAGTTTGTTCGGCATCTTTCCTCACCCAGCCCTTCAATCTGTCTTCCTTCACAAGAAAATGGCAAACACCTTTCTTTTGTGGATTGCCTATCCAATCTGTATCCCGGCTTAACCAACATCTATCAACACGTGTTAGCGATGCCTGCGCCATAACTTTGCGGAGACGTGTCATGCCATCTTTGTAATCATCTTCCCAGACTTCCTTCACACCCTCATATGTCTCATCCTTCAGTATTTCAAATTGGTCAGGATCATTTTTTCGATAAATATCCCGCGTTCCCCGTCTAACAGCTTCAGCTGCAAAATAGTACCCGCGTTGTTCGCTGAAGTGCTTCTGATACGCTATATACCGAGGCAGCAAAGAAAGATCAAAATTTTCAACATGCTCCAATTCTCCGTAAACGTCAGCCAAGGCCATCGCATATTTTCGTTCTTCCATTATCACGCTATCTGGTATTTCGACAGGCTCCAACGGGTGCTTCTTATACTCTTCCAGTTCCTGAGAGTTTGCTGCTATCGCCTCCTGCGGGAAGACGTTATCTCGTGTCAGTGAATATAAAAATACATTTGCCAAGAACTCGGCAAGTGTATTTTTTTGTCCCCATTTCATCAATTCAGATTTCCTTCTGTCAGAAATCTGCTTGTCCGCTTTTATGACGCCTCTAAGATGAAATATGACTTCATCCTCCATCCCTTCAAGAAAGCGGGGTACGATTGATTTCTTAAAATATTCAACGATTGTATTCGTAACTCTTCGATCTGTGGAAGCGCTTCGAATTGCGCGGAGAGGATTCCCGCCTTTTTCTCGGTTCATGATTTTACTGGCCGTTCCTTTGCTGACAGTTATTGCACATCCATTGCTATTTTCCAGTCCTACAGGAAGCGCAACGGCATCATACAGCAGCTCAATCAGATCCGGATCGGCAACAGTGTCCCGAAAAGCATTCTTTATTTCGATAAGCACTGTAGCAAAAACAAGCTCGCTCAAGAAACACACCTCCAGAATGGAAACTTCACGATAACTTTACGGGAACTTCGCTGGAACGACTTTTACGGCTGCCGGCGATATACTTATGCCATCGGGCAGGGAACGACATTAAAACTGAATTTTCTATATATTATATCACACTTCCAGCGAAAAGTAAATATAATATCTGCGAAAACAAATAATTTTTTTGTTATTTCCCGCTCGCAATAGCCACTGATTATACACCCGTGTAATCAAAAAAACAATTTGCAGCCTGACCATCGGAGGAAAGGATGCAAGCCGAAACGGAGACACCGTTAGGTTTGTATGCTTTCCTCTTTTGCATACCTCCGATGACCTCCGTTTCGAGACAACGAAAACGGAGGAATTTTTATGCAAAACCAAGACAATCAGCGCAAAATCTACATTCGCAGCACCAAAACGTGGGTACCCGTAACCGAAGAAGTCTATCTCGAATATTACCGACCCATTTGGCGCACACAGAAGGCTGCACAAAAGGCCGGTCAGTGCTTTTGCCCCAAGAACAAGCTCTGGCTGTGTGACGGCGACTGTGCCATGTGCGAATACCGCGCCGCCGGTAATACGGTGTCGCTTGACGCACCGATAGAAAACGCCGATGGTGATGCGTTCAGTCTCGTCGATACCATTGAGGACCCGACCGCAGATTTTGCCGATGTCCTTGTGGACAGGCTTTTGCTTGAACAGCTTCTCGACGAGTTGGCAGTGCGTGACCCCGAGGGCAAACGTATCTGCGAGCTCATTATGGAAGGCTGCTCAAAAACTGAAATCGCGGATACTCTCCAACGAGAGTTCGGTGGCGACTGGTATAAGTCCAAAGCGGTTTACCGTGAAAAGCAGGTGCTCGAGCGGCTGCGTAAACACATCTTAGGTCATAAATAAATACTTGAGTTTGCCCTCTGCCAAAGCTTTCTGGCGGGGAGCAAAATTATTTTTCTGATTTTTTGTACGATGGGCTTCCTTTTTTCCAGTGGGTAGTGAGGACAGGGAAAAACGAAAAGTCCTTAGATTGGAGGAAGCCTTATGAATGACAAGAGACAAATCACTGACACCGACGAGGAATTGATTGACACCTTGCTTGCGATCAGCGTCGTGTCCAAGCGGCTGGCGAGAAATCTTTCTATCCTCGCTGCCCAGAGCAAATCTACGGAAGGAGGAGGAAAATCAGATGAGCAAAATGAGCGAGATGTCCGCGACCATCAAAGAATTAAGGGATATTGCATCTTCTGTTAATTCCATCGCCAACTGGCTGGCGGAGCAGTTCAGCGGCAATGAGCCAGAACCGGAAGCGGCACCTGTCGAGCCGGTGTTGACGCTGGAAGCGGTCAGAGCTGTCCTTGCAGACAAGTCCCGCGCGGGCTTCACCGCTCAGATTCGCTCTCTGCTCCAGAAGTACGGCGCCGATAAGCTGTCGGGTGTTGACCCGGCCAACTACAAGGCGCTGCTTGCAGATGCGGAGGGACTGACCGATGCCACCTAAAGGACACGCCATTCTCTCCGCATCCAGTGCTGACCGTTGGCTCCACTGCCCGCCGTCCGCCAGACTCTGCGAGAGCTACGACGATAAGGGCAGCGACTACGCCGCCGAAGGCACCGACGCTCACGCGCTGTGCGAATACAAGCTCCGGAAGGCGCTGGGGCTTCCCGCCACCGACCCGACTGAAAACCTGACATGGTTCAACGAGGAAATGAGCGACTGCGCCGCCGGCTATGCGGCCTATGTGCTCGAACAGGTGGAAGCGTCAAAGCAGACCTGCGCCGATCCTGTTGTTCTCATTGAACAGCGTGTGGATTTCTCCCGCTGGGTGGAGGGTGGCTTCGGCACTGCAGACTGCATCATCATCGCGGACGGCACCCTGCAGATCATTGACTACAAGCACGGTCTGGGCGTACTCGTGAGCGCTGAGGAAAATCCACAGCTCATGTGTTATGCGCTCGGTGCGCTGGAGCTGTTCGACAAAATTTATGACATCGACACGGTCAGCATGACTATTTACCAGCCGCGCCGGGACAACGTAAGCACCTACGAAATTTCCAAAGACGACCTTTACCAATGGGCTGACGAGGTGTTGAAGCCCACCGCTGAACTCGCGTTTGCTGGCGACGGCAACTTCCTCTGCGGCGAATGGTGCGGTTTCTGCAAAGCTAAGACCGACTGCCGTGCCCGCGCCGAAGCGAATCTGGAACTTGCCCGGTACGAGTTCAAGCTCCCGCCGCTCCTCACGGATAAGGATATTGAGGACATTCTCGCCAAGGTGGACGAGCTCGTCTCGTGGGCGGCGGACATCAAGGAATACGCACTCCGGCAAGCGCTCAGCGGCAAGAAGTGGAACGGCTGGAAGCTGGTTGAAGGTCGCTCCAACCGCAGGTACACAAACGATGCCCTTGTTGCTAATGCTGTTGAAAGCATAGGCTTTGACCCCTATGAGCACAAGGTGCTGGGCGTCACCGCCATGCAGAAGCTGCTCGGCAAATCCCGCTTTGACGAACTCCTCGCGGTCTACATTGAAAAGCCGCAGGGCAAACCCACGCTCGTGCCGGAGAGCGATAAGCGTCCGGCAATCAACACAGCCAAAAATGATTTTATGGAGGAAAACGATTATGAATAACAGCACTACGAAGGTCAATAACCCGATGAAGGTCATCACCGGTCCCGATACCCGCTGGTCTTACGCCAATGTCTGGGAGCCTAAGTCCATCAACGGCGGTACGCCGAAATTCTCCGTCAGCCTGATTATCCCCAAGCCCGACACTAAGACGCTCACCAAGATCAAGGCGGCTATTGAGGCGGCTTACCACGAGGGCGAAGCAAAGCTCAAGGGCAACGGTAAATCTGTGCCTCCGCTGGCGGCTCTCAAAACCCCGCTGCGTGACGGCGACACCGAACGCCCCGATGATGAAGCCTACGCCAACGCCTACTTCATCAATGCCAACGCAACTACGGCTCCCGGTATTGTGGACGCCGACCGCAATCCGATTTTGACCCGCTCGGAGGTCTACTCCGGCGTGTACGGCAGGGCAAGTATCAGCTTCTATGCTTTCAATTCCAATGGAAACAAGGGCATCGCCTGTGGGCTCAACAACCTGCAGAAGATCCGCGACGGTGAACCCCTCGGCGGCAGGGCAAGCGCTGAGTCCGATTTTGCCACCGACGATGACGCCGACTTTTTGAACTGAGAAAGGAAAGGTGAAAACATATGACAACCTTACAGACCATTTTAGTTACCGCCCTTATCGCCATCTGGCTCTGCATCAGCGTTGGGTTTCTTGTCTCTGTTATACAGAGTGCAATATATGACCGCAAGCGCGAAAAGCGTGAGAAGGCGCAGGCTGCCCGCGACCTTGAATATCACGAAAAGCGCATGGCGGACTTCAAGTAAAACATCAGGGACGGGCGGCAGAGCTTGCTTTGCCGCCTTATTCCTATTAAGGACGGTTGACTATGAAATTACTCAGTATCGATATTGAAACATATTCCAGTGTGAACCTTGCCAAATCAGGTGTTTATCGCTATGTCGAAGCACCGGATTTTGAGATTCTTCTGTTCAGTTATAGCGTGGACGGCGGTGCAGTGCGGGTCGTTGACCTTGCCTGCGGGGAGAAAATTCCTGCGGATATCCTCAACGCACTTAAAGATAAAAGCGTGACAAAATGGGCCTTTAACGCCAACTTTGAACGTATCTGCCTGTCCCGTTTCCTTGGGTTTCCGACCGGAGAATATCTCGAACCGGCACAGTGGCATTGCTCCATGATATGGGCCGCCACGATGGGCTTGCCGCTTTCACTGGAGGGCGTCGGTGCTGTGCTGGGGCTGGAAAAGCAAAAGCTCACCGAGGGCAAGGAGCTCATCAAATTTTTCTGTCAGCCCTGCACGCCGACAAAAGCCAACCGGCAGCGTACCCGCAATTACCCGCATCATGCGCCGGACAAATGGTCGACGTTCAAAAAATATAACGCCCGCGACGTGGAAACGGAAATGTCCATTCAGGCAAAACTCGCAAAATACCCGGTGCCGGACGGCATCTGGGAGGAATACTACCTCGATCAGGAAATCAACGACCGGGGCGTTGCCTTGGATATGACGCTGGTACGAGAGGCTATTGCCATTGACAGGCGCTCCCGCTCCGAATTGACCGCGGCCATGAAAAAGCTGACTGAGCTGGATAATCCAAACTCCGTGCAGCAGATCAAGCAGTGGCTTGCGGATAACGGCATGGAAACGGACACCCTTGGCAAAAAGGCTGTGGCGGAGCTTTTGAAAACAACGCCGCCGGAGCTTGCCGAGGTACTTGCTCTCCGGCAACAGCTTTCCAAATCCTCTGTGAAGAAGTATCAGGCGATGGAGAATGCGGTCTGCGCCGACGGTCGCGCACGCGGCATGTTCCAGTTTTACGGCGCCAATAGAACCGGCAGATTCGCTGGACGGCTCATTCAAATGCAAAACCTGCCACAAAACCATCTGGAGGATTTGGCTGAAGCCCGCGCTCTTGTGCGCTGCGGCGACTTCGATGCGCTGAAAATGCTTTACGAGGATGTACCGGATACGCTGTCTCAGCTGATACGCACGGCATTTGTACCGAAAAAGGGTGCAAAGTTCATCGTTTCTGACTTCAGTGCCATCGAAGCTCGCGTGATCGCTTGGTTTGCCGGCGAGCAGTGGCGGCAGGCCGTTTTCGCCAAGGGCGGCGACATCTACTGCGCTTCGGCGTCGCAGATGTTTAAGGTGCCTGTTGAGAAGCATGGCATCAATGGCCATCTGCGGCAAAAAGGAAAAATTGCAGAGTTGGCGCTGGGCTACGGCGGCAGCGTCGGTGCGCTCAAGGCGATGGGCGCTCTTGAAATGGGTCTGACCGAGGAGGAGCTACCGACGCTGGTGGACGCTTGGCGGCAGTCCAATCCCCACATCGTGAAGCTCTGGTGGGACGTGGACCGGGCGGCGCTTGAGGCTGTCCGCAACAAGCACACCAACAGTACGCATGGCATCGTGTTCTCCTGCCAGAGCGGGATGCTCTTTATCACGCTGCCCTCCGGCCGGAGACTCGCTTATGTGAAACCGCGCATCGGTGAAAACAAATTCGGCGGTCAGTGTATTACCTACGAGGGTGTCGGCGGCACGAAGAAGTGGGATCGGTTGGATTCCTACGGGCCGAAGCTCGTGGAAAACGTCGTTCAGGCAACCGCCCGCGATATCCTCATGTTTGCTATGCAGACGCTTCGCCGCTGCGCCATTGTTATGCATATTCATGACGAGCTGGTCATTGAAGCTGATCCGCAGATGTCGCTTTCCGCTGTCTGCGAACAGATGGGTCGAACACCGCCGTGGGCGAAGGGACTGCTGCTCCGCGCTGATGGATACGAAACGGATTTCTATAAAAAAGATTGAGATGTTTTGTACGATGGGCTTCCTTTTTTCCAGTGGGTATTAGAGATGGACAAGAAGCCCGTCGTGAAAGGAGTTACTAAATGAGTATAAGCAAGTTTAATATCGAGGGCTATTATGACCCTACCGCTTATGAAGCCCTGTCGCTGATTGAAAAGGAAGAACGCGCACTGCGGGCTTTTCGGCCGATTGTCTATATTTGTTCTCCGTTTTCGGGAGCTGTGGACGAGAATATTGCGGCGGCGCAGCGCTACAGCCGATTTGCCGTGGACAATGGCTACATACCCGTTGCGCCACACCTGCTGTTTCCGCAATTTCTCGACGACAGCAATCCGAAGGAGCGCCAGCTTGGACTATTCTTCGGGAACGCTCTGATGAGCAAATGCGCCGAGGTGTGGGTGTTTGGCAGCACCGTCTCAGCCGGTATGGAGGCTGAAATCAAACGTGCCAAGTGGAAAGATTACCGCTTGCGCTATTTTACAGAAAACTGCGAGGAGGTGCAGGAATAGTGTTCACGATATACCACTCAGATTTTATTGGTAACCCAGGTAACTGCTCCTATCCGCACAAAGCGGAAATTACCGATGCGGCGACGCTTACTGCTGCGGTCGGTCGGGACTATGTTTGCGCGGAGTACCGCAACAACTATCGCAGCGGAGACAACTTTATTGGCAGCGATTGCCTGCCGGTGGACTGCGATAATGACCACTCTGAAAATCCCGATGAATGGATGCAGCCCGCCGATGTGGAAGCGGCATTTCCCAATGTAGCCTTTGCCGTTCATTACAGCCGATCGCATATGCGCGAAAAGAACGGAAAACCCGCTCGTCCAAAATTTCATGTTCTGTTTCCCATAGACCGCGTTACGGATGCGTCTTGCTACAGTGATATGAAAAAGCTGGTCAACACCATCTTCCCATATTTTGACACGAAGGCGCTGGACGCCGCACGATTTTTCTTTGGCACCAATTCACCTCAGGTGGAAATTCACGAGGGCTATATGAACCTAACGGACTTCTTGGTGGGCGACGATTTCGACGCAAATATGGCCGGCGGGTATCGTGCAAGTCAGGTTATTCCGGAGGGCAGCCGCAACGCAACACTCTCCCGCTTTGCCGGCCGCATCATCAAAAAGTATGGCGACAGTGAGGAAGCATATCGGGCATTCATGGAGGAAGCCGAAAAATGCGAACCGCCGCTCCCGGATTTCGAGCTTTCAACTATTTGGCACAGCGCACAGCGCTTCTTCGCAAAGATACAGCAGCAGGATGGCTATGTGCTGCCGGAGGCATATAACGACACTGTTTCCTACAAACCCGGAGATTACTCCGATGTGGGTCAGGCCGAGGTGCTGGCAAAACACTTCTCCGGTGAGCTGCGATATTCGCCCGCGACGCACTTCATCCGCTATAACGAGCACTACTGGCAGGAAAGCGAGCCCGGCGCGCAAGCAGTTGCGCACGAGCTAACCCGCCGCCAGTTGGAGGAAGCCACCAAAGAATTACTGTCAGCAATGAAGCTGTTGACAGAAAATGGCGGACAGACGATTCTCGAAGGCGCATCCAAAAGCAAAGCCGAAAGCCTGATGAATGATGCGCAGCTCGAAGCGTATCGGGCATTTCTCGCGGCAAAGGCATATCAATCCTTTGTCATCCGCCGCCGAGATTCCAAAAACATCACCGCGACGTTAAAGGAATCTCGTCCCATGTTGGAAATCTCGCCCCGCGACCTTGATGCGGATTGCTTTTTATTGTGTACACCCGACGCTACTTATGATCTTCGGAAAGGCATGGGCGGCGCAAGGGAGCATTTACCGGAGGACTTTATTACAAAAATGACCTCTGTGTCGCCCGGCAACAAGGGGTCACAGCTCTGGCAGGACAGCTTGGCGCTCATCTTTTGTGGCAATCAGGCGCTTATCGACTATGTACAGATGATCTGCGGGCTTGCCGCGATCGGCAAGGTTTATGTGGAAGCTCTGATTATCGCTTACGGCGGCGGGCGTAACGGCAAGTCCACCTTCTGGAATGCAGTCTCCCGTGTGCTGGGCCTTTACAGCGGCAACATTTCAGCCGATACGCTGACGGTCGGCTGTCGCCGTAACATCAAGCCGGAAATGGCGGAGGTCAAGGGCAAGCGTCTGCTCATCGCCGCTGAAATGCAGGAAGGTGCTCGGCTCAACGACTCCACTGTCAAGCAGCTTTGCTCCACCGATGATGTGTTTGCAGAGAAAAAGTACAAGGACCCGTTCAGCTTCACGCCCTGCCACACGCTGGTGCTCTATACGAATCATCTCCCTAAGGTCAGCGCCTCCGACGACGGAATCTGGCGCAGGCTGATTGTCATCCCCTTCGACGCCAAGATTGAAGGCACAAGCGACATCAAAAACTATGGCGAGTACCTTTACCAAAACGCCGGCGAAAGTATTCTGGCGTGGGTTATTGAGGGCGCTAAGAAGGTCATTGCACTGGATTACAAAATTCCCGTGCCGGAATGCGTGCAGAACGCGATCGCGGAATATCGGACGCAAAACGACTGGTTCGGACACTTTCTTGAGGACAAATGTGAGCTTGACGCCGGCTTCCGCGAGCGGTCCAGTGTGCTTTATCAGTCCTATCGAAATTACTGCATTGATACCAACGAGTATATCCGCAGCACGACAGACTTCTATTCTGCACTGGAGGCCGCCGGGTATAGCCGTATCAAGGTGAAAAACAAGCGTTTCTTTGCCGGACTGCGGATAAAAACAGACGACGGAGATTTCGAGGAATTTCTGTCATAAGCAGCCTATGGGTTAACCTCGATAAAGGTCATATACAAAAAGTCTCTTAGAAATAAAAAAATAGACCTAAGAAAAGTTTTAGATATGACGTGCATCGAGGTTAACCCACCTTCAAAAATCTCTGATGGGGTAAGCAATTATGAAAGAAAAAACAATAGAGAAAAAGCTGGTACAGACGGTGAAAGCTACTGGAGGCATCGCGCCGAAGCTCGTATCTCCCGGTTTCGATGGGATGCCTGATCGCATCGTGCTTTTACCGGGCGGTCACATCGGCTTTGTGGAGGTCAAGGCTCCCGGAGAAAAGCCGCGTCTGTTACAGCTTGCACGGCATGGACTGCTTCGTCGGCTCGGTTTTAGGGTGTATGTCCTTGATGACGAACAGCAGATTGGAGGGATTCTCAATGAAATACGAACCACATAACTACCAGACCTATGCCACCCGCTATATCGAGGAGCATCCCATCTCCGCGGTTCTGCTTGACATGGGCCTTGGCAAGACGAGCATCACGCTGACGGCGCTGAACGACCTGCTGTTTGACAGCTTCGAGGCGCATCGCATTCTGGTCATTGCCCCGCTGCGAGTAGCACGGGACACATGGACTGCTGAAGCGGATAAGTGGGATCACCTACAGAGCCTCATCTGCTCCGTGGCTGTTGGTACCGAAGCGGAACGTCGCGCGGCGCTGCTGAAGCCCGCCGATATTTACATCATCAACCGAGAAAATGTCCAATGGCTCATTGAGGACAGCAAGCTGCCATTCAGCTTTGACACCATTGTGATCGATGAGCTGTCGTCCTTCAAGAATTATCAAGCGAAGCGCTTTCGGGCGTTGATGAAGGTTCGTCCGCACGTCCGCCGCATCATTGGGCTGACCGGCACTCCCAGCAGCAACGGACTCATGGATTTATGGGCGGAGTTCCGGCTGCTGGACATGGGCGCACGTCTCGGACGGTTCATCAGCCACTATCGGCTTGAATATTTCCAGCCGGACAAGCGCAATGGGCAGGTCGTCTTTAGTTATAAGCCTCTGCCCGGCGCAGAGCAGCGGATTTATGACAAAATCTCCGACATCACCATCTCCATGCGCTCCGCCGACCTTCTGAAAATGCCGGAGCTGGTCAGCAGCGAATACAGCGTCCGCCTCTCAGATGAGGAACGTAAGCGGTACGATGCTTTGAAGCAAGACCTCGTCCTGCAGCTTCCGGGCGGAGAAATCACCGCCGCCAATGCCGCCGCGCTCACCGGCAAGCTCTGCCAGATGGCGAACGGCGCCATCTACACCGACGACGGCGGGACCGTGAATCTTCACGACCGCAAGCTGGACGCGCTGGAGGACATCATCGAAGCCGCCGGCGGCAAGTCGCTGCTGGTTGCCTACTGGTTCAAGCACGACCTTTCCCGTATCACCGAGCGGCTGCAAAAGCTCCATATCCCATTCTCCAAGCTGGACAGCTCTGAGAGCATCCGCAGGTGGAATCACGGCGAGCTGCCCGTGGCACTCATTCATCCCGCCTCCGCCGGTCACGGGCTCAATCTTCAGAGCGGCGGGTCATGCATCGTCTGGTTTGGGCTGACATGGTCGCTGGAGCTTTACCAGCAGACCATTGCCCGGCTCTGGCGGCAGGGACAAAGCGCCGAAACGGTAGTGGTGCAGCACATCGTTGCCAAAGGTACGATCGACGAGCGCATTCTGAAGGTGCTATCCAAAAAGGACAGCACTCAGTCGGCGTTGATCGATGCGGTAAAAGCTGACCTGCAAATCTGAGAAAATCTATGACAATCCGTGCCAATCCGAGAGAAATACAAAATATCGGAGGTACAGATGATGAATCCATACGAAGAACTGGCAAACGCCATCGTGTTGCAGGCAGTGAAAGATTATCGGCTCCACGACGACGAGCGGGAGCTCGCCAGCATCGAGCGTTTCTTCCGTTCCGGCTGGTTTAGCACGCTGACCAGCATCAACCCGGAAATGCTGATTTCCAAGCTGAGAAAGGAAAAGGTGCGCTATGACTGCTAAGACCTACCTTTCTCAGGCGCGTTATTTGGATATGCGGATCAAGTCAAAGCTCCAGCAGATTGATTCACTGAACGAGCTGGCAACAACCTGTACGTCAGTGCTGACCGGTATGCCCCGCAATCCCAGCGCCTCTGTCTCCCGCATGGCGGACGCGGTTTGTAAAATCGTTGACCTGCAAGCGGAAATCAATCGGGATATTGATATGCTGGTCGACCTCAAGAAAGAAATCATGGGCGTCATTAAGGCAGTCGCAAACCCAGAGCACCAGACGCTTTTGGAGAAGCGCTACCTCTGCTTTCTGTCTTGGGAAAAAATCGCGGTGGACATGGGTTACGACCTGCGTTACATTCATAAGCTCCACACACGGGCGCTGGAGGACTGTAAAATCCCTGCTCTATCCGAAGTGGACACAAAAAGACACTGAAAGACACCTGCCGCTTATGATAGTATTATAATCAGGAAAACAGAATCAAGAGAGCCTTGTGGGAGCAATCCCGCAGGGCTTTTCTTTTACCTGCAAGGAAGTGAATCACATGCCCTACAAACCAAAGCGTCCCTGCGCCTATCCCGGCTGCGGTCGGCTCGCCACAAGCGAGCAATACTGCGCCGAGCATCAGAAGCAGATGGACTATCATTACAATCACTTTCAGCGCGCGCCGGAGACGAACAAACGCTACGGCCGCTCGTGGAAGCGTATCCGCGATCGCTTTATCAAGGCACACCCTCTCTGTGAGGAGTGCAAGAAATCCGGGCGGCTGACACCTGCCGAGGAGGTTCATCACATTCTTCCCCTTAGTCAGGGAGGCACCAATGACGTGCATAACCTGATGGCACTCTGCAAGGCGTGTCATTCGCGCATTACGCTGGAAGCAAACAAAAATAACCGCGAGGCGTGAACCGGTGGGGGTATCAAAATCTCTAAAACTGCTTCAAGCGGACAGCGGCGCGGGGCTTTCTGTTAAAAAACGCGGTTTCAAACGAGGTAATAGGCATAGCCGCAAAGCGAGGTGATATTTTTGGCGAAGGACGGAACCAACAGAGGCGGCGCTCGTGTCGGCGCGGGCGCAAAAAAGAAGCCGTTAGCCGACAAAATCGCTGCCGGCAATCCCGGAGGCAGAACACTGACGGTCATGGAGTTTTCCGGTGCTGCCGACCTTCAGGGTCAGGCGATGCCGGAGCCGAACAAAATGCTCGAAGCAGTCCAAAAGGACGGCAAGACGCTGGTCGCCGGTGAGATTTACAAAAATACATGGACATGGCTGAATGAACGCGGCTGCGCGACGCTGGTTTCTCCGCAGCTTCTGGAGCGCTACGCCATGAGCGTCGCCCGCTGGATTCAGTGTGAGGAAGCGGTCACCACCTACGGCTTTCTGGCAAAGCACCCGACTACGGGCAACGCGATTCAAAGCCCGTATGTGGCGATGGGTCAGAATTACATGAATCAGACCAACCGGCTGTGGTATGAGATTTTTCAAATCGTCAAGGAGAACTGCACCGGCGAGTACAGCGGCGCAAACCCGCAGGACGACGTGATGGAGCGCTTGCTCAATGCAAGGAGGGGCAAATGACGTGGATATACGAAGTCTAAAGCTGTCGGAGCTGAATCCGGCAAAATACAATCCGCGCAAGGAACTGCGTCCCGGCGATGCGGAATTTGAGAAGCTCAAGCGCTCCATTGAAAGCTTTGGCTATGTGGAGCTCATCGTCGTCAATGAAGCGACGGACTTCACGGTCATTTCCGGCCATCAGCGGCTTTCGGTATTGAAGGCGCTCGGCTATGAGAGCGCAGAGTGCGTTGTGGTGAGCTTGGATGCCACCCGCGAAAAGGCGCTCAACATCGCCATGAATAAAATTTCCGGCGAGTGGGATACGAAAAAGCTCGAAAACCTGCTCTCGGATTTGAAGGCGGAGGACTTCGACGTTACGCTGACCGGCTTCGACACCAGCGAAATCGGGCTCATGCTCGGCGTTGATGATGAAATCGTGCAGGATATTGTGCCAGAGGTCAATGCGGATGAGCCAACGGTATGCCAGCCCGGCGACATATGGCAGCTTGGCCGGCATCGGCTACTCTGCGGCAGCAGCACGGATAAAAACGATGTTGCCAGACTGATGGACGGGCAACACAGCAAGCTGCTCTTTACCTCTCCGCCGTACAGCGATATGCGAACCTACAACGGTGATAAGGAATTGAGCGTGGACAGCATCGCGCAGTTTCTCCCTTGCTATGAACCGTTTACCGCACTGCAAGCGGTCAATCTCGGAATCCAGCGCAAGGACGGCGAGGTCTATCCCTATTGGAACGTTTACATCGACACGGCGAAGCAAGCCGGTCTGAAGCTGCTGGCGTGGAATGTGTGGGATAAGCTCACCTGCGGCAGCGTCGGTCAGCAAAGCGCGATGATACCCATCCGGCATGAGTGGATATTCTGTTTTGGCAAAGAGCTGGTTGCGGTGAATCCGACGTGGCGCAAGAAGGAAGCCAGCATTTACTCCGGCGGGCGCTACAACAAGATCCGTCAAGCGGACGGCTCCTTTCGGATTGCGCGGCGCGGCAATGAAACCGGTGCATTCAAGAAAATGGAAAGCCTGCTGGAACTGCCGGAGCAGACCAGTCTTGAGTCGGTTACAAAGCAGCTCAGTGAAAAAGGCAAGATTCGCGCCGAGCACCCCGCCACCTTTCCCGTGGCGCTGCCGTCGGAATACATCGTTGCCTTTACCGATGAAAATGACATTGTGGTCGAACCCTTTGGCGGCGCAGGCACGACGCTCATCGCCTGTGAGCAGCTTGACCGCACCTGTTACATCATGGAGCTGGACGCACACTACTGCGATGTCATTATCAAACGCTGGGAGAATTTTACCGGTCAAACCGCTGTGAAGCAGGAGGACTGATTATGGATATAAAAAAAATACCCATGGAGCAGCTCATCCCCGCCGACTACAATCCCCGTAAGGATTTGAAGCCTGGTGATCCCGAATATGACAAGCTGAAACGCTCCATTGAGCAATTCGGTTATGTCGAGCCGCTCATCTGGAATAAGACCACCGGACGTATCGTCGGCGGTCACCAGCGTCTGAAGGTGCTCATCGATATGGGCATTACAGAAGTAGACTGCGTGGTGGTTGAGCTGCCGGAGGACAAGGAAAAGGCACTCAACATCGCGCTCAACAAGATTTCAGGCGAGTGGGACAAGGATAAACTGGCGCTGCTCATTGCGGACTTGCAGGGTGCGGATTTTGATGTGTCGCTGACCGGTTTTGACCCCGCCGAGCTGGACGATCTGTTCAAGGATAAGATCAAGGACAAAATCCACGATGACGATTTTGATGTGGAAGCGGCGCTTAAGGAGCCGGTCATCACCAAGCTCGGCGATGTCTGGACGCTGGGACGGCATCGGCTGGTCTGCGGCGACAGCACCAAATCAGACACCTTCGAACTGCTGATGGCTGGCGCGAAAGCGAATCTCGTTATTACAGACCCGCCCTACAACGTCAACTACGAGGGCAGCGCCGGAAAAATCAAGAATGACAATATGACTAACGATGCATTTTACAAGTTTCTACTGGCGGCATTCCAGAACATCGAAGCTGTTATGGCGGACGATGCCAGTATCTATATTTTTCATTCCGACACCGAAGGGCTCAACTTTCGGCGAGCCTTTGCGGATGCCGGTTTCTTTTTGTCTGGCTGCTGCATTTGGAAAAAGCAGTCACTGGTGCTGGGGCGCTCGCCCTATCAGTGGCAGCATGAGCCGGTGCTGTTTGGCTGGAAGAAGAAAGGCAGGCATCAGTGGTACACCGGACGCAAGGAAACGACCATCTGGGAATTCGATAAGCCCAAGAAGAACGGCGACCATCCGACCATGAAGCCAATCCCGCTGCTGGCATATCCCATTATGAATTCCAGTATGAGCAACACGCTGGTGCTTGACCCCTTCGGCGGCAGCGGCAGCACGCTCATTGCCTGTGAGCAGACGGACCGCAGCTGTTACACCATAGAGCTTGACGAAAAATTCTGCGATGTGATTGTGAAACGCTACATCGAGCAGGTCGGCTCGTCGGACAAGGTTTCCTTACAGCGCGACGGGCTGTCGTATTCCTATGCGGAGGTGGCTGTGTGTGAGGATAGCAATTCTTGATGTCGGAGCGTAAGCAATACCACTTTCCAAAGCTCGTCTGTATGAAATTTGCGCTGGTACATTCTTTAAAGCTACCAGCATGTGACGCCGGGTATTTCTCGCCAAGACATAATACCCACACTTCCCGCCGAGACAGCTTTCAGCTATTTGTGCATACCGGAGAATGTCGTTTTTCTCTCACATAAGCCTTGCTATTCCAGGCGTTTAGAGGCATATATGTACCTACCAAATTGAAAGGTGGTACAGAAAATGCACGACAACGACTTGAAAAAAGCGCTGGACGACTTCCTCCAGCAGCGCATCGACGACTGCGGAGCACGCGGCAACGAGGGCTTGCAGGCAGCCTATCAGCAGTTTGAACGCTGCACCGAAAAACTGAAAAGCTCACTGACCCCGGAGCAGCGTCAGGCGTACCTCGAATGGGAAAATGCCTACTCTCTGGTGGATGGTGAAACGATGAACTGCTACTACCGTGCCGGGTTTTCCGACGCGGTATTGTTTTTCATGGGATGGAGGAACGGAGAATGGAAATGAAGTACAACGTCACGGGCAACGACCGCAAACGGCTGGTCACGGCAATCGCGGAGTTTATGGCATGCGCGGCAACGTACAAGGGCGCTCCGACCTTCGCCTATGAGGTGGGCTGCTTTACCGTCGACAAAAACGGCACCGTTAGCTTTGACGACCGCATCGATGGAGAGAACGTTGAAAAGCTCATCCAGCGGCTTCGTGAACTGGGCTTTGAAGCGGAACCCGAGGAAGCCGTCGATTCCCTTATTCTTTCCTACCCGCGGGAGGACATCACCGACGCGGCGCTCGAAAACCTGCGTCTGCTGGTGGCAAGCAAGGAAACGCTCATCAAAAAGGCTCTGGCGGTCGATGTTCTGCCGATTGAGGTCGACGATGAGAAGGTCAGCTTCCCGTGGTTTGAGGGTTGTCCGACACCGGAGGAAATCAGCGCCTACGCCCACTTTACGAGTAAGCTCATCGCCATGGCAAAAACGCAGAAGCGCGTCATTGCCAAGGAAAAAGAGACGGATAACGACAAATACGCATTTCGCTGCTTTCTCCTGCGGCTCGGCTTCATCGGTGAGGAGTACAAAGCGGCACGGAAAATCCTGCTCAAAAATCTCACCGGCAGCGGCGCATTTAAAAACGGCAATCCGAAGGCACAGGAGTTGGTCGAACACATCAATGCAGACGCTGACCTTTACGACGATGTGATGAGTCTGCAGGACAAGGAGGTAACAGAAAATGAGCAATAATTTTCCGTCCAGAGAAATTGTGGAGCGTATCCGCAGGCGGTATCCGGTCGGCAGCCGTGTGGAGCTTGTCAAAATGGACGACCCGCAGGCGCCCCCTGTCGGCACAAAGGGCACCGTGCGCGGCGTGGACGACATTGGCAGCGTGATGGTTGCGTGGGACAACGGGTGCGGCCTTTCGGTCGCCTACGGCGCGGATGTCTGCAGGGTGGTGAGCGATGATGACTGAGAAAATCAGGCAGCAGATACTTGCCGTGCGCGACACCGGGCTGACTAATATGTTTGATATCCATGCAGTTCAGCGCATTGCGTATGACATGGAATTCTATGAACTGGTGACCTATCTTGAGGAACATCGTCGCGAATACGCGCACTTCATCCTCACCGGAGAGGGATAACACTGTAACCTACACAATTTTAGTGGCTGCAAGGGGCTTCATATTCGTGTGGTTTACGGCAGGATATATCGCGTAAATGGCCTTGCTATTCTGTGATTCTTGAGCGAATATGTACCTGCCGAAAGGAAATTACAAACTTACAGGAGGATACGACCATGACAGAGAAGCAGCTCAAGCAGGCCAAGAGCCAACTGCCGCAGGGCGAGAAATTTGACAGAGCTTACCGCGCCTTTGAAGGCGGCATCCGCTTGATATCCAAAAAAGCCGACGGAACGGAAACCCGCTACAAGGTCATTTTCGACGCTGACGACAACGTCCGCATCGAGAGATTCTAAGCTCCGAAGCAAGGAAAAAGCCGAGTTCAGCCCTTCAGGGGGCTGTATCTCGTACAGATAAATTTTGAAGGACTGCCGGCGGCGGTCTATTTTTATGCCCGGAAGGAGGCGGCAGTTCTTGCGCAAGCTGAAAAAATACAAGCAAACGCGCTTTAGGGCGCAGGATTCGACCTATGACAAGTCGGCCGCCGACTACGCCGTGGCATTTATCGAAGCGCTCTGCCACACCAAAGGAACATGGGCGGGCAAGCCCTTCGAGCTGATCGACTGGCAGGAGCAGATTGTGCGAGATATTTTCGGCACGCTCAAGCCCAATGGCTATCGGCAGTTCAACACCGCCTATGTGGAAATCCCAAAGAAAATGGGAAAAAGCGAGCTTGCGGCGGCAATCGCGCTGCTACTCACCTGCGGGGACGGCGAGGAACGAGCCGAGGTGTACGGCTGCGCCGCTGACCGCAATCAGGCCTCTATTGTTTTCAACGTCGCTGCGGATATGGTGCGAATGTGCCCGGCGCTTTCCAAGCGCGTCAAAATACTGGACGCGACCAAGCGGCTCATCTATCAGCCCACCGGAAGCATCTATCAGGTGCTGTCCGCCGATGTCGGGAACAAGCACGGCTTCAACACACACGGCGTGGTGTTCGACGAGCTGCACACCCAGCCAAACAGAAAGCTCTACGATGTGATGACCAAGGGCAGCGGCGATGCGAGAATGCAGCCGCTGTATTTTCTCATCACCACCGCCGGCGATAACCAGAACAGCATTTGCTGGGAGGTGCATCAGAAGGCACTCGACATCATCGACGGAAGGAAACACGACCCTACCTTCTATCCAGTCATTTACGGCGCGGCTCAAGAGGACGATTGGACGGACCCGAAGGTATGGCGGAAAGCCAATCCGTCGCTGGGCATTACCGTCGGTATGGATAAGGTCAAGGCCGCCTTTGAATCGGCCCGGCAGAATCCAGCCGAGGAGAACAGCTTCCGGCAGCTGCGCCTCAATCAATGGGTCAAACAGGCAGTGCGCTGGATGCCCATGGAGAAATGGGATGCCTGCGCGTTTCCGATAAACGAAAAAGCGCTTGAAGGCCGCGTCTGCTATGGCGGGCTTGACCTTTCGTCCAGCACCGACATTACGGCGTTCGTGTTAGTTTTTCCACCGCTGGACGAAGAGGACAAATACAGCGTCCTCCCGTATTTCTGGATGCCGGAGGATAATATCGACCTGCGCGTGAAGCGCGATCATGTGAATTATGACCTCTGGCAGCGGCAGAGCTTTCTGCAAACCACCGAGGGGAATGTCGTCCATTACGGCTACATTGAACACTTCATCGAGCAGCTGGGCGAGCGCTACAATATCCGCGAAATTGCCTTCGACCGCTGGGGAGCCGTTCAGATGGTGCAGAACTTGGAGGGTATGGGCTTCACGGTTGTTCCGTTCGGGCAGGGCTTTAAGGATATGTCCCCGCCCACCAAGGAGCTGATGAAGCTGACACTGGAAGAAAAAATCGCCCACGGCGGGCATCCGATCCTGCGCTGGATGATGGATAACATCTTCATCCGAACAGACCCTGCCGGCAACATCAAGGCGGATAAGGAAAAATCTACCGAGAAAATTGACGGCGCGGTTGCCACTATTATGGCGCTGGATCGGGCCATCCGCTGCGGCAACGACACGGGCGAGAGCGTTTATGACAAGCGCGGCTTGCTCATTCTCTGAGGTATTCCGCATCATTCATCAGTATCTGCACATAAAACAGGAGAATAGGTGCAGATACTCTGCCGTTACCCTTGACTATGAGGGGCTGCGTCAGGCCCCGGCGGGGTGAGGCGAGAGCGTCGCGATATATGCGAAAACAGCAGAGACATTCACACGCGAGAGCGTCTGTCGAAGGGCAGGCGCTTTTTTGATACCCATTTTGAGGAGGCAAACAGCCTATGGGCATACTACAAAGCATTTTCAAAGCCCGCGACAAGCCGCAGAAACCTTCCGCTAAAAATCTCGGCGGCAGCGGCTTTTTGTGGGGCGGCACGACATCGGGCAAGGTTGTCAATGAAAGAACCGCCATGCAGATGACGGCGGTTTACTCTTGTGTCCGCATTCTGTCCGAGGCAATCGCGGGGCTTCCGCTGTTTGTTTACAGGTACGGAACGGACGGCAGCAAGGAGAAATATCTCGACCATCCGCTGTGGCGGGTTCTGCATGACGAACCGAACCCCGAAATGACCTCGTTTGTCTTTCGGGAAACCATGATGAATCACCTGCTGCTGACGGGGAACGCCTACGCACAGATTATCCGAAACGCGCGCGGCGAGGTTGTGGCACTGTACCCGCTTATGCCGGACAGAGTCACGGTGGACAGGGATTCGCAGGGGCGGCTGTACTACCGTTATTACAAAAGCAGCGATGAAGCGCCGGCGGTCGGAAAGGCAAAGCAAGTAGATATGATCTTCGCGCCCTCGGATATTCTCCATGTGCTGGGGCTTGGCTACGACGGGCTGGTCGGCTATTCACCGATTGCAATGGCGAAAAACGCCGTGGGCTTGGCAATGGCGGCGGAGGAATACGGCGCGAAGTTCTTCGCCAACGGCGCGGCACCATCCGGCGTTCTGGAGCACCCCGGCACCATCAAAGACCCGGAGCGCATCCGGCAAAGCTGGCAGTCCACCTTCGGCGGCAGCGTCAACAGCAACAAAATCGCCGTGCTGGAGGAAGGGCTCAAGTATACGCCCATCGCCATTTCTCCCGAACAGGCACAGTTTTTGGAGACGCGCAAGTTCCAAATCAATGAAATCGCTCGAATTTTCCGGGTGCCGCCGCATATGCTGGCAGACCTTGAAAAGTCGAGCTTTTCAAATATTGAGCAGCAGTCGCTGGAGTTTGTGAAATACACGCTCGACCCATGGGTAATCCGCTGGGAGCAGGCGATGAACAAGTCGCTTTTGCTCGACAGCGAAAAGCGCACGGTGTTTACAAAATTCAATGTGGACGGGCTGCTCCGCGGCGACTACGCCAGCCGCATGACCGGCTACGCGACCGCGCGGCAAAACGGCTGGATGTCGGCAAATGACATCCGGGAGCTTGAAAACCTCGACCGAATCCCTGCCGAGCTCGGCGGCGATTTGTATCTCATCAACGGCGCGATGACACTTATGGGGTCCCCGCAAAGTCAACAAGACTTTGTGGGGAGAGGCGGAGCAACGAAATGAATGAGCTTTCATGCTTGCATGGAAGCGAAGAATATGAAGTTTGCGACGACGACGCTGACGCCGGCGCGTTTGCAAACACAACTTCAACAGAAACGGAGGAACCCTCAGATGGACAAAACAAAGCGAAGTCCCGCCCGGGCACGCGATAAAACGTATTTCTGGAACTGGGATAATGACGAAAGCACGGGTGTGCGCACCCTCTACCTTGACGGCACGATTGCGGATGAAAGCTGGTGGGGCGATGAAATCACACCGCGCATGTTTAAGGATGAGCTGATGGCCGGCGACAGCGACATCGTGGTATGGATTAACTCCCCCGGCGGGGACTGCGTGGCGGCAAGCCAAATCTACACCATGCTCATGGATTATCCGCACGAGGTCACGGTCAAAATCGACGGCATCGCGGCTTCCGCGGCAAGTGTGATTGCGATGGCAGGAACCAAAGTTCTTATGGCACCCACGGCGCTCATGATGATACACAATCCGCTGACCGTTGCCATCGGCGACACCGAGGAAATGCAGAAGGCAATCGATATGCTCTCCGAGGTCAAGGAAAGCATCATCAACGCTTACGAAATCAAGACCGGACAGTCGCGGGCAAAAATCTCGCATCTCATGGACGGCGAAACCTATATGAACGCCAACAAAGCCGTGGAACTCGGCTTTGCGGACGGCATCCTGGAGGACGCAAAACGCGACCACACCGAGGATGTCGTTTTTGCTTTTTCCCGCAGGGCGGTTACCAATTCGCTTATGAACAAGCTCATCCCGCAATCCGCCCCGAAAGCGGAAAAGAAGCCGGATATCGCCTCTACGGGCGTTTCCATCACCGAGGCCATGCAGAAGCTGCAGGCCCGTAAATACATTTAACGGAGGTTTTTGATTATGAAAAAGGTACTTGAACTGCGTGAAAAGCGCGCAAAGGCATGGGATGCGGCAAAGGCGTTCCTCGACGCACGCGCGAAGGATGGCGTGCTCTCTGCCGAAGACAACGCAACCTATGACAAGATGCTCGCGGACGTGGACGCCATGGCGCGGCAGATTGCCATTGAGGAGGACCGCGTCGCGCGGGATGCGGAAATGAGCCGCCCCACCAGCGCGCCGCTGACCGAAAAGCCCGGCGCGCAGGGTGCAAAGCCCGTTTCTCCCCGCGCAACCGCCGAATACCGCGCGGATTTTCTCAACATCCTGCGCGGCAGAGCACCCGTCAATAACGTGCTGAGCACGTCCCCCGACACCGACGGCGGCTATCTGGTGCCGACGGAATTTGAAACCCAGATTGTGACCGGGCTGGAGGAAGCGAACATCATCCGCTCCATTGCCAAGACCATCAACACCTCGGCGGAGCGCAAGATTCCCATTGCCGCCACGCATTCCACCGCACAGTGGACGGCGGAAAACGCCGCCTACACCGAGAGCGACCCCACATTTGCACAGAAAACCATCGACGCTTTCAAGCTCACCGACCTTGTCAAGGTTTCCGTGGAACTGCTTCAGGACAGTATGTTCGATTTGGAGAGCTACATCGCGCGGGAATTTGCCAGAGCCTTCGGCATTGCCGAGGAGGAAGCGTTCTGCGTGGGGACGGGAACGGGCCAGCCCACGGGCATTTTCACCGCAAGCGGCGGCACGGTGGGCGTAACGGCAAGCTCCCCGACGGCCATCACGGTGGACAATCTCATCGACCTGATTTACGCACTCAAAAGCCCCTATCGGAGAAACGCGGTGTTTCTCATGAAGGACATCACCGTCTCCGCCCTGCGCAAGCTGAAGGACTCCAACGGCGCGTATCTCTGGCAGCCCTCCGTACAGGCAGGTCAGCCGGATCGGCTGTTGGGTTATCCGCTCTACACCAGTCCGTATGTGCCGGCGGCGGAGGCGGGTGCTCTGCCCATTGCGTTTGGTGATTTCACGAACTACTGGATTGCCGACCGCATGGGGCGCACGGTTCAAAGGCTCAATGAACTCTATGCCGGCAACGGGCAGGTGGGCTTCATCGCCGCCGAGCGCGTGGACGGCAAGGTGATTCTTGCCGAGGGCATTCAGCTGCTGAAAATGGGCTCGTAAGTCTTAGAACGAAAGGAGGCGGCGGTCATGGACACCCTGCTTGAAAAGGTCAAAGCCAATCTGATTCTTTCGCATACGGAAGACGATGAGCTTTTGCAGCTGTACATCACCGCCGCCGTCCGTTATGCCGAAAGCTATCAGCACGTTTCGGCGGGCTACTATGTGGAAAACGAGATGACACCGACTACCGAACAGGCGGTCATCATGCTGGCAAGCCATTTTTATGAGAGCCGCGACGGCTCCACGGGCGGCTTTTTCGCGGACACCGTCAGCGCGGGCAGGCAGGTCTGGGAAACGGTCAATTTGCTGCTGCGACTGGATCGGGATTGGAAGGTGTAAACATGTCTTTCGGAAAAATGAACAGCTTCATCGACATTATCTCCAACGCACCGGTCAAGGACGCGGACGGCTTTGTTACGCAGGGCGACACAATTCTCGCTTCCGTCCGCGCCTACAAGGAGGACCGCAACGGCTCGGAGCGCTGGGCGAACAGGGCGGTGTTTTCTGAAGCGTCCGTGCTGTTTCGTTTCCGCAAAATCCCCGGCGTCGAGGTCAGTCCGGCACAATTCATCGTCTGCGAGGAAAAACGCTACCGCATCACCAGCGCGGAGGATGTGCGCGGGCGGGGGATGTATGTGGAATGCCTGTGCGAGCTGGTGGAAGGGAGTGTGAGCTGACATGGCAAAAGCAGAGATCAAAATGCCGGAGGACTTTCTTTTGAAAGTTTCCCGGCTGAATGAAAAGACGGACGAAATTCTGCCCCGTGTGCTGGAAGCCGGCGGGCAGGTGGTGCTGGAGCGGGTAAAATCCAACCTCTCCGCCGTCGTCGGGAAAGGCACGAAAAACCTAAGCCGCTCCACTGGCGAACTGGAAAGCGCGCTGGGGCTTTCGCCCGCCAGCCCTAAGCGGGACGGCTCGGGCTGGGACATCAAGGTCGGCTTTGCCGAGCCGCGTTCTGATGGAAATTCCAATGCAAAAATCGCCAATATTCTGGAGTACGGGAAATCCGGCCAGCCGCCTAAGCCCTTTCTCAAGCCGGCGAAAACGCAGAGCCGCAAGGCCTGCATCGAAACCATGGAGGCAAAGCTGGACGAGGAGGTGCGGGGAATATGAGCGTGCTTTCGGAACTCAATACGATTCTCACGCCCATTCTCCCCGTGGAGACGGGCGTTTTTTCCGGCGTCCCGCCCGATGAATATCTGGTGCTGACGCCGCTAACGGACGATTTCGCCCTCTTTGGCGACAACGCGCCGCTGATGGATGTGTCCGAAGTGCGGATTTCGCTCTTTTCCAAGGGCAACTACCTGCAGCGCAAACGGCAGATTACGCAGGCGCTTTTGAATGCCGGCTTCACCGTCACCGGACGCACCTATGTCGGGCATGAGGACGATACCGGCTACCACCACTACGCCATTGATGTGGCGCAGTCCTATGAAACGGAGGAATAAATTATGGCGACTATTGGGCTGGATAAGCTCTATTACGCAAAAATCACCGAAGCCGAGGACGGCGAGGAAACCTACGGCACCCCGGAAATTCTCGCGAAGGCCATCTCGGCGGAACTGTCCGTGGAGCTTGCCGAAGCGACGCTGTACGCGGACGACGGCGCGTCGGAGGTGGTCAAGGACTTCAAATCCGGCAAGCTGACGCTGGGCGTGGACGATATCGGCATCACGGCCGCACAAGACCTTACCGGCGCGGCGGCGGACGACAACGGCGTGCTCATCTCCGCCGGGGAAAACATCGCCCCGCCGGTGGCAATCGGCTTTCGCGCCCTGCGGGCGAACGGCAAGTACCGCTATTTCTGGCTGTACCGCGTCATCTTCGGCATCCCGTCCGCCAACCTGCAGACCAAAGGCGATTCCATCACCTTTCAAACGCCCAGCATCGAGGGCACGGTCATGCGCCGCAACAAACCGGACGCCAAGGCAACGCACCCGTGGAAGGCGGAGGTTTCCGAGGGCGCTTCCGGTGTGACGGCTGAAACCATTTCCGGCTGGTTCGGGCAGGTGTACGAACCCACCTACACCGAAGCGACGTCCGGCGAATAAGGAGGGCTGACGCGTGGAAAACGAACGAAGCGCCGTAATTACAATCGGCGGTAAGCAATATGAACTGATTCTCACCACCCGCGCAACCAAGGAAATCGCACGCCGCTACGGCGGATTGGAGAACCTCGGAGAAAAGCTGATGAAGTCCGAAAATTTCGAGATGGCGCTGGATGAGATTATCTGGCTGATTACCCTGTTGGCAAATCAGTCCATTTTGATCCACAACCTCAAAAACAAGGACGCGCCGCAGGAACTGCTGACCGAGGAGGATGTGGAACTGTTGACCTCGCCGCTGGATCTGGCGGCGTACAAGAACGCCATCACCGAAGCGATGTTCAAGGGTACGGCGCGGAATGTGGAAAGCGAAAGCGAAGACGGCGCAAAAAACGTACAGGGCGCGTGACTACTGAAGAAGTATTCACGCGCCTGCTTTATTACGGGACGGTGCAGATGGGCATGGGCGCGGAGGAATTCTGGCTGATGCCCATCGGCCTGTTTTTGGATTTATGGGCGTGTCACAAGCAGTTTCTCGGCATGGAAAAGCCGAAGCAGACCTTTTCCATTGACGATATCATCCCGCCGGGGATTTGAAGGGAGGTGAGCGGCAGATGGCGGATAATTTCGGACTGAAAATCGGTGTGGAGGGTGAAAAAGAGTTCAAAAAGGCGCTCTCGGACATCAACCAAAGTTTCAAAGTCCTCGGCTCGGAAATGACGCTTGTCACCAGCCAGTTTGACAAGCAGGACAAATCCGTGCAGGCGGCCGCCGCCCGGAATGAAGTCCTCAATAAGCAGATTGACGCCCAAAAGTCGAAAATCGAAACCCTGCGCGCCGCTTTGCAAAACGCCTCCGACTCCTTCGGCGAGAACGACCGCCGCACCCAGAACTGGCAGATTCAGCTGAATAAGGCGCAGGCGGAACTCAACGGCATGGAGCGTGAGCTTTCGCAGTCCACAGAGGGCGCGGACAATTTAGGGAACGAACTCAAGGAAAGCGGCGACGAGGCGGAAAAGTCCGGTTCCAAGTTTGAAAAGCTGAGCGGCGTCCTCAAGGGCGTCGGCGTGGCGATGGGCGCGGTCGTGGTCGCCGCCGGCGCCGCCGCTGTCAAGCTCGGCAAGGAAGTCGTCGCCGCTTACGCGGACTACGAGCAGCTGGTGGGCGGCGTGGACACGCTGTTCCAAGATTCCAGCGCGGCCGTCCAGAGCTATGCCGCCAACGCCTTCAAGACCGCCGGCATGTCCGCCAACGAGTACATGGAGACGGTCACCAGCTTTTCGGCCAGCCTCATCCAGTCCCTCGGCGGCGACACCGCCAAAGCGGCAAAGGCGGCGGACACGGCGATTACCGATATGTCCGACAACGCCAACAAAATGGGCACGGACATTTCCGCCATTCAGGACGCCTATCAGGGCTTTGCCAAGCAGAATTACACGATGCTCGACAACCTCAAGCTCGGCTACGGCGGCACGAAAACCGAGATGGAGCGGCTCCTCGCCGACGCCGAAAAGCTGTCCGGGCAGAAATACGACATCAGCAATTTAAACGATGTGTACGCGGCCATCCACGTCATTCAGGCGGAAATGGGCATCACGGGCACCACCGCCAAGGAAGCGACGGAAACCATCAGCGGGTCCATCGCCGGGATGCAGTCGGCCATCGGCAACCTGACGGCGGGACTGGGCGATGCGGACGCGGACATTCAGCTGCTGATCGGCAACGTGGTGGAAGCGTTTCAGAATGTGGTCAAAAACATCACGCCGGTGATTGAAAACATTGTCGCCGCCCTGCCTGCCGCCTTGGACGGGATTCTGCAGGCGGTGGGAGAACTGCTTCCCACGCTGCTGTCCACGGTGGTCAGCCTGTTCACACAGGTGCTCGACACACTTCTGACGCTTCTGCCCCAGCTGATTCCTGCGGCGGTGGACGCGGTCATGACCATCGTTTCCGCCCTCATCGACAGTCTGCCGCTCCTCATCGACGCGGCGGTGCAGCTGGTGACGGCGCTGGTCGAGGGCATCGGCTCAGCCCTGCCGGAACTGATTCCCGCGGCGGTAAACGCCGTGACCACCATTGTGCAGGGATTGATTGACAACCTCCCGATGCTGCTGGAAGCGGCGCTGCAGCTCATTCTCGGTCTTACGCAGGGACTGCTCGACGCCATCCCGCAGCTGGTGGCGGCGCTCCCCGCCATCATCACCGCACTGGTGAATTTTCTGGTCGGCTCGATTCCGCAGATTATCGAGGCCGGCATTCAGCTTTTGACCTCGCTGGTGACCGCCCTGCCGCAGATCATTGAGGCGGTGACGGCGGCGATTCCCCAGATTGTGGACGGCCTTGTAAACGCGCTGATTCTTTCCATTCCCCTCATTGTGGAAGCGGGCGTGAAGCTGCTCATCGCGCTGATCCAGAACCTGCCGCTCATCATCACGACAGTCATATCCGCCATTCCGCAGATTGTCGCCGCCCTGTCGAGCGCCTTCGCCGGCAACACCGGAAAAATCATCACGGCAGGCGTGAAGCTGCTGGTTTCGCTGATTGCCAATCTGCCCTCCATTATTGTGGAAGTCGTCAAAGCGGTACCCCAGATTGTGGCGGGGCTTGTTCAGGCGTTCACCGGGTACATCGGGCAGATGGCGCAGATTGGCGGGAATCTCATCAAGGGCTTGTGGCAGGGTATTTCGGATGCCGGCACGTGGCTGTGGAACAAAATCAGCGGCTTCTTCGACGGCGTCGTGGACCGCATCAAGGACTTCTTCGGCATCCATTCGCCCTCGACGCTGTTCGCCGGTCTTGGCCGGAACATGGGCGAAGGCATCGGCGTGGGCTTTGAGGACGCGATGGCTTCCGTGTCGCGTGAGATGCAGAACGCCATTCCCACCAGCTTTTCCGTAAACGCCAGCGCATCCGGACGGAGCATTTCCGCGGGAACAAGCATCACCCAAAACATCTCGGTGGTTTCTCCCAAGGCGCTGTCCGAAAAGGAGCTTGCCCGGGAATTTAAGAACCTCTCGCGCAAGCTGGCGCTGGAGTTTTAAGGAGGGACGGCATGGAACTGACCTATACCAACGAATCGGGAGAGAAACTGACGCTGCGGCAGGCAAAGCCGTTCTTCCTGACAGCGCTTGACGGCGCGGGGAGCGTCCGCCAGACCGTCAACACCTTTCAGGCGCCCCAGCAGGACGGCGCTTTTTTCATCTCCTCCGCGCTGGATATGCGCAACATTACGCTGGAAGGCACGATTGTGGCGGGAACGCCGAACAAAGCCTACGAGTACCGCAGGCAGTTTTTGAAGATATTCACGCCCAAACAGCAGGGCACGCTGACCTACCGGAACCGGCAGATTGCCTGCGTGGTAGAGGAAGCTGGGTTCACTGCCTCGGGAAGGGAGCGCGCGCCGGGCTTTTTCGTCAGCCTGCTGTGTCCCTCGCCCTTCTTTGAGGCGCTTGCGGAAGTCCGCGCGGAGCTTGCCCGCTGGACGCCGCTCTTTCATTTCGTGCTGGAAATCCCCGAGGACGGCGTGGAATTCGGCTCCCGCCAGCCAAGCCAGATTATTACGGTGGAAAATCCCGGGGACGTGCCCTGCGGGTGCCGGATTGTGTTCCGGGCGCTGGGCGAGGTGGAAAACCCCGAACTGATGGATGTCGCCACCGGCGAATATGTCCGGTTGAACACCGTCATGACCGCCGGCGAGGAAATCCGCGTTTACACCCATTTTGCGGGCAAGCGGGTGGTGCGGCTGCAGAGCGGCGAGGAAGTCAGCGTGTTCAGCCTGCTGGATACCGGCTCGACTTTCCTTCAGCTTTCGCCGGGGGAAACCACGCTCCGCTATGACGCGGCGGCGGGCAAGGAACTGCTGGAGGTCAGCCTGTACTATCGTCCGCAATATTTAGGAGTGTGATTGATGGAACTGTATGTTTTTGACGCGAACCGCCGGCCTGCCGGCGTGGTGGAGTCGTTTGAATACCTGCGCTGGACAAGGAAGTATTCCCAGTGCGGGAGCTTTGAACTCAAGACCATCGCCACGGCGGAAAACCTCGCTCTGCTGACGCTGGGAAATCTTCTTTGGAAAAGCGGCGGCGAGGAAGCGGGCGTGATTGAATATGCGGAAATCTCGCAGGAGGAAAAAGAGCTCATCACCGTCAGCGGGCGGTTCGCCGTTTCCTATCTCGCGCGGCGCATTGTATGGGACACGGAAATCCTAAACGGCACGCTCGCCGCCTGCGTGGGGCAATTGGTGGACAATCACATCATCAATCCGGGCAACACCGACCGGCGGATGGACTTTATCGCCTATGACGGCGGCGGGCTGTCGGACCCGGTCAGCACACAGATTTCCTACAAAAATCTCATGGACGCGGTGACCGGCTTATGCGAAGCGGCGGACGCGGGCATCAAGGCGGTGTTCAATCCGGCAAATGGAATCTTCACCGTCACGCTGTACAAGGGCGCAGAGTCGCAGGCGGTGTTCTCGTGGGAATATGAGAACCTCACGTCCCAGACCTTTACCAAAAGCGCCTCGGACTATGCCAACGTGGCGCTGGTCGGCGGCGAGGGCGAAGGCGTGGAGCGCGTGTTTGCCGTGTACGGAGAAAGCGAGGGTACCGAACGCCGGGAGGTCTTCGTGGACGCCAAAAGCCTCCGCTCCGAGGATTTCGGGGACGAATACACCGCCGCTCTGCTCTTTCAGGGGCAGAGCAAGTTAAGTGAGCTTGCGATGGCGCAGTCCTTCGATGCGTCCGTCAACCCTCACGGCAATCTGATCTACGGCACGGATTTCGACCTTGGGCAGACAGTGAAGGTGGTTTCAAAGAAATGGGGCGTGACGCTCGACACCCGCATTACGGAGATTGAGGAAAGCTACGACAGCACCGGGCAGAGCCTGGACATCACGTTTGGCAAGGGCGTGCTCACGCTGGCTCAAAAATTAAAGCAGGAAGGGTGATACGATGGAGAAAAGCGGATTTTTCAACAGCACCGGCGGCGACCGGATGTACGACGCGTCCGATTTTGCGGGGTATTTTTCAAAGCTGGTATCCAACGGCATCTTTTATGCCAATGCCGACAACCTGCGCGTGACGCCGGGTGACGGGCTGTCGGTAAACATCCTCGCCGGCAGCGCGTGGATCAACGGCTATGCCTATGAAAATACCGAAACACTGAACCTGACGCTCGCGGCGGCGGACGGCGTGAATCCCCGCGTCGACCGGGCGGTGATCCGCTGGGACGCGGTGGAACGCCAGATTTCCGCGGCTGTGCTGACGGGAACGGCGGAAGCGTCTCCCATCGCGCCATCGCTGACCCGGAGCGACAACATCTATGAGCTGGCGCTGGCGGATATTGCCGTCGCGGCGGGCGCGGTCAGCCTTGCCGACGGGGACATGACCGACCGGCGGCTGGACACATCTTTGTGCGGCACGGTCAATTCGCTGATTACGGCGGTGTATGAATAGGAGGAGGTGGTTTGATTGGCGGATATCAACGGCGTAACCCTGAACGCGGGCAGCGGCCCCACGGTTCACTATACCATCACCTATACGAAAAGCCGGCCGAACAACAGCCAAATGACCTACCATTTTACGATTGCGGCGGCGCTGGCCTCCTCCGGTTCCTACATTCACAGCGGCTATGCCCTGCTCTGCACCATTACCGTCAACGGCTCGTCCGGGCAGGTGCGCATCAAGGCCCCTGACAACGACAACTGGGACGGTACCGCGCCCCGCTACCGTTCTGTGACGGTGACCTGTTCTTCCACAACCGGCAACACCACGCAGGGCGTGCGCTTCCGGGTGGTGTCGGACGGACGGCTTACCTTGAATTCCGGCGTAATCGACAATTCCGGCTATACCGTAACCAGCTCGCCGCTTCTGACCACCGCCTGCGGTGCGCCGTCTGCCTGCTCGGTTTCCCCGACGACGGCGGAGGGCAATGCCACGCTTTCGTGGAGCGGCGCTTCCTCCGGGACAAACAATACCGTCACCGGCTTTGAAATCCAGTACAGCGATTCTTCCAACAACACCGACTGGGGAAGCTGGACGGCGTTGAGCACGGTTTCTTCCTCTTCCGGGTCTGGAAGTTTATCCGTTGCTCCGCCCGCCACACGGGGCAGTTACCGCCGGTTCCGGGTGCGCACGCAGGGCTCCGCCGGCTCCGGCTATTATTCGGGCTGGAAGGTGTCCTCGAATTCCGTAAGGAAGAATACGCCGCCGCAGCCCGCGGCGAGCTTGGCCGCTTCGCCTTCCGTTTACAGCACAGGTCCCGTGATGATTTCATGGAGCGGTGCGTCCGGCGGCACCAGCCCCATCAAGGGCTACATGCTGGCCAGCCGCACCTCGACGGACGGATCGGCGTGGACGGCGTGGACCGTGCTGGAGACCTTCGATCTGTCCGCCTCCGGCGGAAGCCGAATCGTCCCGGCTTCGGATGTTCCGGGCACCTACACCAAATACGGCCTGTGGACCATCGACACGCTGGACGTGTATTCCAGCGAGCAGGTGTCCAATACCATTCTTTGCGTGGCGGCCGCCTGCGACGAACCGGTGATCGCGGCACCGAAAAACGGCGCTTCCACCTATAACCCGAATCCCCGTGTGCTGCTGACCACCGGCGCACAGCCGAACGAACAGGTGGCGCAGGTGAAAATCGGCACGGGAGACTGGCAGGACGGCGTGAATAATCCGTCCTTGTTTTCTCCCAGCGGCGCGGTCGGCGGCAGTGCGGTGGTGATGTTCAAGGCTGAATCACAGTCGGCGGGGACCAAAACGCTCACGGTGCGGTGCGTGAACACGGATTTTGAAGCGCCCAGCGCGGAGATTTCTCGATCGTTTACAGTGCTGACGTCCCCTTTTGAGGAGATTGCGGCCAATGAAACCAAGGTGAAGGCTTCCCACATCACAGCGCTCCGCACCGCCGTCAACACCGTGCGGAACTACTACGGTCTTGCGCCGGGTTCATGGAGCGAGGAAATGACGGCGGGCAGAACGGAAGTGAAGAACTGGCCGCTTCACATTCTGGAGATCCGCGCCGCCGTGGAGCCGGTGATTGCGGTCATCAATCAGTACAGCACGGCCTCCGGCTTTGCCGTTCCGGAACCGGACTGGGAGGAGTTTGGCACGGGCAGACCTCGGGCGGCGGTGATGAATCAGCTTTCTGAACTGATTCTGTCGCTGTAACGACCACAAATTCAAGCGTTTCCGCTTTGCGCGGGAGCGCTTTTTTTATACATACCAAGCAATGAAACGGAGGTTTTACGATGAAGGAAATCTGGGTCTGGATTCAGGCCGCGCTGGCGGCAGTGGGCGGCTTTCTCGGCTGGTTCCTCGGCGGGTGGGACGGCTTTCTCTACGCACTGCTGGCGTTTGTCGTCCTCGACTATCTGACGGGCGTGCTGTGCGCGATCGCCGACAAAAAGCTCTCCAGCGAAATCGGCTTCAAGGGCATCTCCCGCAAGGTGCTTATCTTTGCGCTGGTGGGCTTGGGCAGCATCATCGACAGTCAGGTGCTGGGCGACAGCGGCGCGGTGCGCACGGCGGTCATCTTTTTCTACCTGTCCAACGAGGGTGTGTCCATTCTGGAAAATGCGGGGCATCTGGGGCTTCCCATCCCCGAAAAACTGAAGGCCGTGCTGGAGCAACTCCACGACCGCAATGACGAGGAGAAACAATAACTATGGCAGGAATTAAAGGAATTGACGTATCCCACTGGCAGGGAACGATTGACTGGGACAAGGTCAAAGCGGCAGGCATCAAGTTTGCCATCATCAAAGCCGGAGGCTCTGACGCAGGCTTCTACACCGACAGCAAATGGGAAGAAAACTATACGGGAGCCAAGGCAGCCGGTATCCCTATCGGCACATACTACTTCGTCGGCAAGGACTGCGTGACTGCCGCCGCAGGAAAAGCTGATGCGGAACGCTTCATCAAAATCCTGAAAGGCAAACAGCTGGAGTATCCTGTCTACATGGATAACGAAGCGCAGCCTGCTTCTGCCAAAGCCGGTATTACGGAAGCCGCTATCGCTTTCTGTGAGACAATGGAGGCCGCCGGATACTTTGTCGGTATCTACGGCTCTGCTGTCTCCGGTTTTAAGGAGCGCATGGATGACAGCAAGCTCAAGGCCTATTCCCACTGGGTGGCGCAGTACGCCAGTAAATGCACCTACTCCGGCGAATACGGTATCTGGCAGTATTCATCCATCGGCAAGGTCGATGGAATCAAGGGTAATGTGGATATGGACTATGGATATATTGATTATCCGTCCATCATCAAAAACAGCGGCTTTAACGGCTACAGTAACGGAAGTGCCGCTACAACCAACACGAAGTCCGTTGATGAACTTGCCGCCGAGGTCATCCGCGGGGATTGGGGCAACGGAGACACACGTAGACAGCGCCTGACCGCCGCCGGGTATGACTACACCGCCGTACAGGCAAAGGTCAACGAGATTCTTTCCGGGAAAAGCACTGCAACCACGGAAACCTATGAAATCTATACCGTGGCCAAGGGCGACACCCTCTGGGGTATCGCCGCCAAAAAGCTCGGCAGCGGCGCGCGGTACAAGGAAATTAAGACGCTGAACGGGCTGAGCTCGGATACCATCTACGCCGGGCAGAAGCTGAAGATGCCGAAAAAGTAAATATGTCTGCCCGTCAGCCCCTCGCTGTCCGCTTCCGGACGGTGAGGGGCTGTTTTTTTTTGTGCTTTTTTGTACGATGGGTTTCTTTTTTTCCAGTGGGTAGTGAGGACAGCGTCCTCAGACTGGAGGTAAAAAGCATGACGGGCTCAGAAAAAAGACAAATTCATACATTGCGTCTGCAAGGCAAAACCTACAGAGATATCGCCGAAGGGCTATCAATTAAGGAAGCCACGATAAAGAGCTATTGCTCTCGGAATCATCTGACAGATAAGGATATCAAGGTAAAAGCAACAAATAATGCGGGCTGTTGCCTGCAGTGCGGAGCGCCGATCAAGCAACAAACAAAGCGGAAACCACGCCGGTTTTGTTCGGACGAGTGTCGCATTAAGTGGTGGAACGACCATCGGTTCTTGAAGCAGCATAAGAATATGCGCATTGTCAAATGCGCCGGCTGCGGCGTTGCGTTTCCGGTGTATGGAAAGCAAGAGAAGAAGTATTGCTCACATGAGTGCTATGTCCGTTCCCGTTTTGGGGGTGGCAAGGCATGATGACTCCGGAACAATATAAAGTGGAAAAAGAATACCGCCTTGCCAGAAACGTTCTGCTCCGTATCCTTTTTGAAAAGCTGATAACGGAATCTGAATTTGTTCAAATTGATACAAAGCTCAAGGAGAAATACAAGCCTATAATCGGCGATTTATTATCATGATATCGCTTGCTATCCCCCAAAACCAGAGGTAATATACAACACTACCGAAGGAGGGATACAATGCGTTTAACGGATGAAGATAAGGAACACATCGCCGAGCTCAGGGCTGCCGGTGACTCCTATCAGCGAATTTCAGACAAGCTCGGCTTATCTATCAATACAGTCAAGAGTTACATCAATCGTCATAGTCTTCGTAAAAATACCCTGTACGTTTATTGTCTGCAATGCGTCGAAAAGCTGCAGCAAACGCCGAAAACCAAACGAAAGAAGTTCTGTAATGACAGCTGCCGAGCAGCTTGGTGGTCAGCTCATCCTGACCGAATTAATCGAAAAAAAGTCAAGCGCTCCTGCTTGTACTGCGGAAAGGAGTTTGAAGCCAATGAGAGCTCGACGAAAAAATACTGCTCGACAGACTGCTATTTCAAAGATAGATTCAAGGACTACACACCGAAAGCACAAGGGCATGACCGCAGTACAGCATTTAGCGGAGAAAAACATACGGCTATGCCTGCTGGTTGTCACTGCGCTTCATGCGCATGGTTTTATGACGGCGAAAGACACTGTACGGGCTGCGAAACGGCTGATGAAAATCTATGAGCCGCTGACCGGCCCGCTTCTTTTAGATAAGTTCAAGGAGGAGGTGCAAGATGAAAACGATCACAAAAATTGACGCTGCTGTTGCCGAGCCTGCTGTGGCAAAAAAGCGTGTGGCTGCATATGCACGGGTCTCAAGTGGAAAAGACGCGATGCTTCATTCGCTTTCTGCGCAGGTGAATTTCTATAGCCGCTTTATCCGCCAAAACGCAGATTGGGAATACTGCGGCGTTTACGCGGACGAGGCGTATACAGGCACCAAAAACGAGCGTCCTGAATTCCAGCGCCTGCTTGCGAACTGCCGTGCCGGAAGGCTGGACATTGTGCTCACAAAGTCCATATCGCGTTTTGCGCGGAACACGGTCACGACGCTGGAAACCATCCGGGAGCTAAAGCGGCTGGGCATTGACGTGTGGTTTGAGCGTGAAAAAATCCATACGCTCAGTGAGGACGGTGAGTTTTTAATCACGCTGCTTTCATCCTTTGCACAGGAGGAAAGCCTGTCCACCAGTGAAAACCAGAAATGGCGCGTCCGCAAGAATTTTAAGGAGGGCAAGCCAACATCAGCAAGAATTACCGGCTATCAGCTCATTGGAGATACCTTTGTTGTCATTCCAGAGGAAGCGGAAACGGTGCGGTCGATTTTCAGCCTCTACCTTTCAGGGCTTGGGAAAACAGCAATTGCAAAGAAGCTGAACGCCAGAGGCATACCCGCTAAAAACGGCGGCTTGTGGCATGAATCCGTCATCGGAAACATTCTCAAAAATGAAAAATATGTTGGCGATATGCGGCTGCAAAAGACATTTATAGCAGACCACATCAGCAAGCGGCAGGTCAAAAACGAAGGGCAGCTTCCACAATATTATGTCCGTGACGCGCATGAGGCAATCATTGACCGTGACACCTTCGAGCGGGTGCAAGCCGAAATACAGCGGCGCGCTGAAAAGCATGCGCCGAATCAGCCACACAAAAACGCTTACTTGTTCACCGGTAAAATCGTATGCGGAAAATGCGGAAAGCACTACAAACGAAAAACCACGGCAAGTAAGGCCGTTTGGATTTGCTCCACCTTTAATCAACTGGGGAAAGCATACTGTGCGTCACAGCAGATACCCGAGCAGGTTTTATTGGATTTGGTGGACGGTGAGCCGTTCACCCAGCTCCGAATACCGAAGGCAAACACGGTGGTCATTATCCGACCTGACGGGGCGGAAATTACAAAGCACTGGCATACCTCCCGCCGCGACAGCTGGACAGAGGAAAAGCGTATGGATGCAAGCAAAAAGGCAAAGGAGAGATATGGAACATGGCAAAAAGAGAAATAACAATGATTCCCGCGACCATTCCTAAGTTTACGGGAAAGCACACAATGCCGGGGCGAAAGCGCCGCGTGGCAGCTTATGCCAGAGTATCGACGGACATGGAGGAGCAGCAAACCTCCTACGAGGCGCAGATGGATTATTACGAGAAATACATCATAGCGCGATCAGACTGGGACTTTGCGGGGCTGTATTCGGATGAAGGGATTTCCGGCACCTCCACAAAGTACCGCACCGGCTTTAATCAAATGATTGAGGACGCGCTGGCGGGTAAAATTGATTTGATTGTGACAAAATCCATCAGCCGGTTCGCCCGTAACACGGTCGATAGCCTTGTGACCATCCGCAAGCTCAAGGAACATGGCGTGGAGTGCTTTTTTGAGAAGGAAAATATTTATACCTTTGACAGCAAGGGCGAGCTGCTTATCACCATCATGAGTTCCATCGCACAGGAGGAAAGCCGCAGCATTTCGGAAAATGTCACATGGGGACAACGCAAACGCTTTGCCGACGGAAAGGTATCCATGCCCTACAAGCATTTCCTCGGCTATAGCAAAGGACCCGACGGTTTGCCGCAGGTCGTTGAAAAAGAGGCGGCGGTTGTTCGCAGTATTTACCTGATGTTTTTGGAGGGATATTCACCGACCTACATAGCAAAAACACTGACGAGCAAGGGTATTCCCACCCCTGCCGGCAAAAAGCGGTGGCAGAACAGCACGGTTGAGAGTATTCTAAGAAATGAGAAGTACAAGGGCGATGCGCTTCTGCAAAAGCGCTTTACCGTTGATTTTCTCACTAAGAAAATGAAGACGAACGAGGGTGAAATCCCGCAATACTATGTAACCGACAGTCACGAGGGAATTATTTCGCCGGAGGTATTTGAGCTTGCGCAGTATGAGTTTCAATGCCGCAGGGAGAATGGTGGTAGTCAAAATCACAATGTCAGCCCGTTTTCAGGGCACATCATCTGCGGAGAATGCGGCGCATACTACGGGCACAAGGTGTGGCACTCCAACGACAAATACCGGCGGCTGGTCTGGCTTTGCAATAAGAAATACGGTAAAGGCGCCGGGGACGGTCTGCGGTGCAAGACGCCCCATCTCACGGACGATGAGGTTAAGACGTTTTTTGTCGGCGCGATGAACGCCGCGCTTAGCAACAAGCAAGAGATTCTTGATAACTGCCGAACGGCAGTGGAGTTCCTCACGGATACCAGCCAGCTGGAGTCCGACCTGCGCAAATTGGAAGCGGAATGCGATGTGGCCACGGGGCTTTTGCGTAAGTGTATTGATGAGAACGCCCACGCTGCAATCAGCCAAGAGGACTATGAAACGAAGTATGCAGCGCTTGCTGCGCGATATGAAGCCGCCAAGGGCAAATGCGATAACATGAACGAGAAAATCTTGCAGCGCAAACTGAAAGCTAACCGTATCGAAGCCTTTTTCAAGACGATGGAAACCAGCGATATTGTCACCGAGTTTGACGAGGGGCTTTGGAATGCCACGGTGGATAGCCTGACGGTTTACAGCAAAAAGAAAATCGTGCTCAAGCTGAAAGACGGAACTGAAATTGAATGGCACATATAAACAGACCACGGACGAGAAACGAGGTACAGCGTTTCAGTCTGCGGCTTTTTTACTGCTTTTTTCCATGCGGTTGCAAATGGTTGACACGAAAGGTTGGATAGGTGACATTTTAGTTAGTCGAGAATGATCGCAGTTGCAGTTCCGGCGCAGAATCGGCTGTATGATGCGGTTTTTCGGCGATCTGACTTGATGTTCAAAGAACATAAATGGCCTACTTGCAACTGCGAGGGCTGGGAAAGCCTGCTATACAAGGCTTTTCACAATAAAAAATGTACCCCATAGGGAATACACATTGTATCCCTTATGAGGTACTCTTTTGGTGGAGATAAGGGGACTCGAACCCCTGACTTCTGCATTGCGAACGCAGCGCTCTACCAACTGAGCTATATCCCCAAAATTCAGTTTTGCTTCACAGCATGGAATATGATACATCAATTCCGGCGAAATTGCAAGATGAAAATCTTCTTTTTTTTGTTCCCTCTTGCTTTTTTTCGGAAGAGCGGTATAATTAGTTCGGTACAGAACTAATTGAAAGAGGGGAGCATGCTGCTTATGAATGCACTGGCTGAAACGCTGCTTGCCTGGCAGCGCATGGGGAAGCTTTATGCGCGCATGGAGCTTGAAGTCTGTGCCCGCCATGGCCTCACCCGGTTGGAAACGGACATCCTTCTGTTTCTTGCAAACAACCCAGCCTATGATACTGCGAAGGACATCGTAGATGTGCGTATGATCGCAAAATCCCACGTTTCCGCCTCAATAGAAACGCTGCTCGCAAAGCGGCTTATTTCCGCTGTGCCGGATGCGCAGGACAGGCGGCGGGTTCATCTCAGCACGCTTCCCGCCGCAGCGCCCATTATTGCAGATGCACAGGCCATGCAGCGCGCCTTTTTTGAGCGCCTGTTACGCGGCCTGAGTGAAGCGGAATGCGCGGAGCTTCGGCGGATGCTGGGGATTATTTCTGAAAACATTTAAGGAGAACGTATTTTATGCAGAACGACAATACTTTCCTTGGCACCGAACGGATCGGCAAGCTGCTCTTCCGCCTTGCATTGCCTGCCGTGACGGCGCAGCTTGTAAACATGCTTTATAACCTGGTGGACCGCATTTACATCGGCCATATTCCCGAAACGGGTTCCCTTGCCCTGACCGGCATGGGGGTTTGCATGCCGCTGATCATGCTGATTTCCGCATTTGCGGCGCTTGTGAGCATGGGGGCTGCCCCACGTGCTTCCATCCGCATGGGAGAAGGGGACTATGCCTCTGCGGAACGCATTCTTGGGAACAGCTTTACGCTGCTGCTGCTTGTTGCGGCTGTGCTCACCCCTGTGTTCACCATCTGGCGGGATGAACTGCTGCTCGCATTCGGCGCAACGGAAAAGACCATCCAATTCGCAAGCGAATACATGGGCATTTATGCGCTTGGCACCGTTTTCGTGCAGCTTGCGCTGGGCCTCAATGCGTTTATTACCGCACAGGGCTATGCAAAGATCAGCATGTTTACCGTGCTCATCGGCGCAGCGTGCAACATCGTGCTGGATCCCATATTCATTTTCGGCTTCAATATGGGCGTGCGCGGCGCAGCACTTGCGACCATCCTTTCGCAGGCGGTATCCGCGGCCTGGGTGCTCGCGTTTCTGTTTGGCAAACGCACTACGCTGCGCATCAAGGCGCAGAACATGCGCCTGCATGCAAAGCTGATCCTCCCCTGCGTGGCGCTCGGCCTCGCGCCGTTTATCATGCAATCCACGGAAAGCGTGCTGAATATTTGTTTCAACACCTCCCTGCGCAATTATGGCGGCGACCTTGCCGTCGGCGCAATGACAATCCTTTCGAGCGTCATGCAGTTCGCGATGCTTCCCTTACAAGGCCTGACGCAAGGCGCGCAGCCCATCATCAGCTACAATTTCGGCGCGCGGAACCGCAGCCGCGTGAAGCAAGGCTTCTTGCTGCTGCTGAAATGCTGCGTTACATATTCCTTTGCACTTTGGCTTGCTGTGATGCTGGTGCCCCAAGTATTTGCGGGCATGTTCACGCCGGATCCCGCGCTCATTGCGTATTCCGTATGGGCGATGCGCATCTATATGGCGGTTACGCTCATCTTCGGCGTGCAGATCGCCTGCCAGCAGACGTTCATCGCCATCGGCAATGCGAAAACTTCGCTCTTTCTCGCCTGCCTGCGCAAGCTGATTCTGCTCATCCCGCTCATCTATATCCTGCCGCAGTTCTTCGGGGATCAGGCAATGGCCGTTTACCTTGCGGAGCCTGTGGCGGATCTCATCGCAGTGAGCGTGACCGCGATCCTTTTTGCAAAGCAGTTTAAGCGGGCGCTTGCAAAACTGGAGGCATAGCCTGCTGAAAAAACGAGATCAAAGGGGGATGCGCGGAATTCAAACCGTGCCTCCCCCTCACTTGTTTTTCAGGCGCTGCTGCGCCGCCTGCTCAGATGGCCCGCGTATACTCCGCAAGCCATACCCGCTCGTCCGCATCAAGATGCGGGGCGAGCGTTTCATACACCAGCGCGTGGTAAGCGTTGAGCCGTGCCCGGTCGGTTTCGTTGAGAAGCGATGGTTCCACCGCGTCAAGGTCGATGGGCACGAGCGTAAGCGGCTCGAAATACAGGAATTGGCCGAACGCATTCTTTTCACCCTTGCGGCAAACGAGTTCGTTTTCAAGGCGGATGCCGTGCTTGCCCGCAATGTACACGCCCGGCTCATCGGTCGTGACCATTCCCTCCTCCAGCACGGCGGAATTCGCGGGGTTCTGCCAACGGAAGCTATTCGGCCCTTCGTGTACGTTGAGGAGATACCCCACGCCATGGCCGGTGCCGTGCTTGTAATCAAGCCCCTGTTCCCAGAACGGCGCGCGCGCAAGCACATCGAGATTCGCGCCGCGCACACCGGAAAGGAAGCGCGCCGCGGCAAGGTTCAGCATGCTGCGGAGCACCGTCGCAAAGTGCAGCTTTTCTTCTTCGGTAAGCGGCCCGAGCGCGAACGTGCGCGTGATGTCTGTGGTGCCTTCATAATACTGCCCGCCGGAATCGACAAGCAGCAGGCCGCGTGGCGCAAGGGGCACATCGCTTTCCGGCGTTGCCGCATAGTGGACGATTGCCCCATGCGGCCCATAGCCGCAAATGGTGTCAAAGCTCAGGCCGAGGTTGCCTTCCTGCGCGCGGCGGAGCGACTCGAGATAGTCCGATGCGCTGATCTCCGTCATGGGGATTTTCCCGATGTTGTCTTTCAGGTACCGCATGAACCGCACCATGGCTACCGCATCCTTGATGTGTGCGCGGCGGAGGTTTTCAAGCTCGGCCGCGTTCTTCACAGCCTTCCTGTACACAGTGGGGTTTTCCGCATCCACAAGCGATGCGCCCGCATCCACAAGGCGGGCATACAGCGCATAGTTTATGCGGGATTCGGAAAGCAGCACCTTCGTTCCTGCGCCGTAGCGTGCAACGAAATCATACACGCCGCCATACGGCAAAACCTCCGTATTGAGGGAGGCAAGGTGCGCACGCACAGCCTCCGGCAGTTTTCCTTCCTCTGCAAAAAGATACGCTTTTTCCGGTTCGATGACCGCATACGCCAAAAGAACCGGGTTATACGCCACATCATCCCCGCGAAGGTTGAACAACCACGCGATGTCATCGAGCGAGGCAAGCACATGTGCAGTTGCGGCATGCTCCGCCATCGCTGTACGCACGGCGGCGAGCTTCTCCCCCGCCTCCTGCCCGGCATATTTTGTGTCCAACACCCAGGCGGGCCGGTCGGAAAGCGGCGGGCGGTCCGCCCAGATCTCCCCCACAAGGTCGCGCTCCGGCGCAAGTGTGACCTTCCTTTGGGCAAGCTCCTTTTTGAAGCTGAGGCCGGTCGCCGCAGGCACGGTGCGCCCGTCCATGCCGAGCACGCCGCCTTCCGGCAGCTTCTCTTTCAGGTATTCAAGGATGGTGGGAACGCCTTCCTCGCCGGATTTTTGCAGTGTGATGGGCGTACCGCAAAGCTGCTGTTCGCCCTGGAGGAAATATCTTCCATCCACCCAAAGCGCGGCTTCGTGCTCCAGCACAACGAGCGTGCCGGCCGAGCCTGTGAAGCCGGACATATATGCGCGCGCCTTGAAATGCGCGCCCACATATTCAGAAAGGTGGAAATCATCCGTGGGGATATAATACCCCGCATACCCCGCTTCGCGCATCTTTGCGCGCAGGGCTGCAAGGCGTTGCTCAATCGTCTGCATGAATGCCCCCGTGCCCACCTTCACATCCAGCACAATCGCATCCGCGCCCGCCGCGATTTTCTTGCTCATGACGCTTGAAGCGATAAGCGGGATGCTGCTCACAGTGCCCGTCACATCCCGAAGCGCATACATGCGCTTGTCGGCCGGGACAAGGTTTTCCGTTTGTCCCATCACGCAAAGGCCGGTTTTATGTACGATCTCAAAAAAGCGCCGGATCGGAATTTCTATGTTGACGCCGGGTATAGATTCAAGCTTGTCAAGCGTACCGCCGGTATGGCCAAGGCCGCGTCCGGACATTTTTGCCACGGTGCCGCCACAAGCGGCAACAAGCGGCGCAATCACGAGCGTCGTCGTATCTCCAACGCCGCCCGTTGAGTGTTTATCGACCTTTACACCCGGCAAAGCGGACAGATCCACCGTATCGCCGGAACGGATCATCGCATCGGTCAGAGCGGCCGTCTCCGCCTGATTCATACCCTGAAAGCAGACGGCCATCATCCAGGCCGCCATCTGATAATCCGGCACGGCGCCTTTCACAAATCCGTCCACAAGCCAGGTGATCTCCGGCTGTGTCATTGCCTCGCCGCTTTTCTTCTTGAGGATCAAATCAACCGCACGCACCCTGCTTCCTCCCTTTCCGTTCGGTTTTGCACAAATGGGCAAACTTTGTTCTCCGCCTCATTCATGCCTCTGTTTTACTCATATCCCAGTTCACGCATTGTGGAAAGGCTGTTGCGCCAGTCATCCTTCACCTTAACCCAAAGCTGCAAATTTACGCGGGTACCGAGCATCCATTCCATGTCATGCCGCGCTTCGGCCCCGATCTTTTTCAGCATTGCGCCGCCTTTTCCAATGATGATGCCCTTATGCCCTTCCCGCTCGCAATAGATTGTCGCCCATACATCGCAGATTGGTTTATCCTCCCTTAGGAACATTTTATCTACCCCAACCCCAATGCCGTGAGGCACTTCCTCTTTCAGAAGCATCAATGCCTTTTCGCGGATCAGTTCCGCACAGATGACGCGTTCTGGCTGGTCGGTCACCATGTCATCCGGGAAGTACTTCGGGCCTTCTTTCAAATGCGTACGCAGCAATGCTTCCAGGGAATCTACGCCTTCGCCCGTTTCAGCAGATATATCAGCCATTTGGCTGATATAGGGAAGTGCCGCAAGTTTTTTCCGCATCTCCGCAACGATTTCCGGTTTTGCCGCATCAATTTTGTTGATTGCAGCAATCACGGGCGCTTTGGCAGACGCAAGTTTTTGCAGCAGCGCTTCGTCTTTTTCGCGGATCCCTTTTTCCGCATCCGTCAGGAACAGCACGGCTTCCACCTCATTGAGTGAATCATATGCGATTTTGAGCATATACTCACCCAGCCTGTTCTTCGGAGTGGTAACGCCGGGTGTATCCAGAAACACGATTTGGTACTCAGGCTTTGTCAGCACGCCCATCACACGGTTGCGCGTTGTCTGCGCGCGCGCGGATACGATGGAAACCTTCTGCCCGACAAAGCGGTTCATCAATGTGCTTTTTCCTACATTTGGCGAACCGATGATGGAAACAAAACCGGAACGAAATGCTGCGCTCATTTTCCAAGATCCCTCGGCAGAAATGCATCCGGCAGCAAGTCCCCCATGGCGACCAGCTTGTACTCCCCTTTGCGGTTCGCACAGATCACGGGCATTTCCGGATCACAGAATTCCGCAAGCACCTGGCGGCAAACGCCGCAGGGTACGGCAGGGTTTTCTCCATCCCAAACGATTGCAATGGCATCAAACTGGCGCTCTCCTTCGTATACGGCTTTAAACATAGCGGTTCGTTCCGCACAGTTCGAGGGAGAATACGCTGCGTTCTCAATGTTGCATCCAAGGTAATAAGCGCCTGTTGCCCCTTTCAGGCATGCGCCCACGCGGAAGTTGGAATAGGGCGCATATGCTCTGTCCCGCGCTTCGTTGGCCATGCGCAGCATGTTTTTTACTTCAAAATCATGGATGTTCCTCATCTTGTAATCCTCATCTTCTCTAAGATTTCATCCTGCCGCGCAAACATCCGCGCGCGGTCTTCGTCCATTATATGGTCATATCCCAAAAGGTGCAGCGTGCCATGCACGGTAAGGAACGTAAGTTCGCGCAGGAGAGAATGCCCGTATTCTTCAGCCTGCATCTCAGCGCGCGGAAGCGAAATGGCGATATCCCCCAGAAATGCATCCGGGATGGCCGGAAATGCATCCCCTTCCGCCGCCGGGAAACTCAGCACATCCGTCGGCCTGTCTACCCCGCGGTATTCGCGGTTCATCCGGTGAATTTCTTCATCATCCACCACAGAAATAGTTATGTCGCCCGCCGCGCCCTCGTATGCAAGTGCAGCCTCCGCCGCCGCGGTCAGCACGCGTTCCAGCATCTCCGGCGTTTCAGGCAGGTCGGTCAGAATTTCGATCATTTGTTCACCTCGGTAAGGTCAGGATACTCAATACGGTCATGCATGATGCCGCCGAACGTTTTCAAGAAGCTCTTTTCGATCTCGGTAAACTCGGCAAGGGTCAGCGGCGCATTGGTCATCATGTTGTCGCTGTCCGTCATCTTGCCGTAAATAACCTTGTGCACCATCTCTTCGGCTTTGTCACGGCTTGTATCCCCCAACGAGCGCACTGCAGCCTCACAGGAATCCGCCAACATCACGATAGCGCTCTCCTTTGTTGAGGGCCGGTTTCCGGAATAGCGAAAGCTCTTCATTTGAACCTTGTCGCCCTCCGCCTGCTTTGCTTTATAAAAGAAATACGTCATAAGCGAATTCCCATGATGCTCCGCGGCAATCCGAATGACTGCGGAAGGCATTTTATAACGCATGAGCAGCGTTACGCCATCCTTTTGATGCGCTATGATCGTTTGTGCGCTTTCCAGCGGAGGAAGCTTATCGTGGATATTCTCCCCATTTTTCTGGTTCTCTTTAAAGTACAGCGGGCGGCGCAGCTTTCCCACATCGTGAAACAACGCGCCCACACGTGCAAGCAGAGGATCTGCTCCCACGCGCTCAGCTGCTGCCTCCGCAAGCGCTGCCACCATAACAGAATGCTGGTATGTCCCCGGCGCTTCCACCATGAGCTGCTTGAGCAGCGGATGGTTTGTATTGCTCAGCTCGCTCAGGCGCGCGGGGGTTGCAACATCAAACACGGTTTCCCAAATTGAGAGTGATCCAACCACAAGCAAGGTCGAAAGCATGGAACTCCCCATCGTCCAGCCAATCCCCACAAGGATGGACAGGAACGCCTCTTTTGCCATGAGCATAACAGCCGTTACAACAAGCGATGCTGCGGCCCCGCCGATCGCCCCTGCCGCAATCAGCGCAGCCCTGCTTTGCGTCCTGCGCAGCGCAAACACGGAAGCTGCTCCTGCCGCAAGCGTAGCTGCAATAGCCATAAATGAATCCATCCCAAGCAGAGCCGTGCCGGTACCGCTTGCCATCAAACCAAGCACAATGGAAAACAATCCGGAAAGTGCGAGCGCCGTCCGCTGGCATACCAACAACGCTGTGAGCATCACAGCGATGAGCACAGGGGTCATGCGGGTATCCAATGTGCTGCACAGAAGGGCAATGAGCATCGTGAGCACCGTGAGCACCGTAAGGATAATCATGCGTTTGGTATCATGAAACACCTCGGCGCGGTAAAAATAAAGGTAAATCGCAAACAGGGTAAAGGCGGCAAGCAGGATCAGCAGCGTTCCAAACACAAGCGGCTGGTTGCTTTGTTCTGCACGCACAAGGGAAAGGTCGCTCAAAATAGCGTATTGCGCCGCCGTCAGTTCCATGCCGCGTTCTACAATGGTTTCGCCTTTCTTGATCGTCACAGGGGCAACCGCAGCAGCAGCCTCTTCCTGCGCCTGCTTCGTCGCCTCTTCGTCCACCACGAGCGTTGGTTCCATATAGGTATTGATCGCCAGCGCGGCCACATCTTTCAGGCCCGCAGTAAGGCTTGTGGTTGCATTGACTTCCCGCACGCAGGTAGCCTTCACTGCAGAAAGCCCTTCCTGAGAAAGTCCTGCGCCCAAAGATGTTTCGAGCTTTGGGAGCACGAGGTCCTTCATCAGCTGGATTTCGGACGCCCCTGCGGCAAGTACTGCGCAAAGCTGCGCTTCTTCCAAATTCGGCTGCGTTCCGGCACAGAAGGATGCTTTCTGTTCCGCGCTGAGCAATCCCGCCCAGTCTTCTGCCGTCATTGCCTGCTCCACATCCGCAGGCCGCAACCCATCTGCCTCCGCACGCAGGGCCGCAAGTTCGACAAAAAAGGCAGCCGCACCATCCATACACGCCTGAATGCGCTCCGTATCAATGCGGTACGCCGTCTGCGCCGCAGCGCGCGCCGCATCCCGCAAGGCCTCGGTTGCGCTCTCATCCGTTACGCTATGCGTCGCATAGATCGTATATGCGGAAGCTTCTCCAACTTTTACATCGTAATGCTTTGGAGTCGCTGCCGTAAGCACGGAAAAGTACGTGATGACAAATGCTACAGCGAGAAGCAGGAACGAAATAATCCTTATATTCTTTTTTGTTACCGCCCGTTTTCCTTCGCGCTTTGCCATGCCGCTACCTCCCAATGCTGCCGTCTTTCCGGTATGCCCTGTCATATGCGCTGATGATGCGCTGCACCATTTCATGTCGCACAACATCCTTATGCGTCAAGTAAATCTGTGCAATTCCTTCCACACCCTTGAGCACATCAAGCGCATGTACCAGGCCGCTCTTGCGTTCATGCGGAAGGTCGATCTGCGTTATATCGCCTGTTACAACTACGCGGGAGCCTTCTCCAAAGCGTGTAAGGAACATTTTCATTTGCTCAACAGTGCAGTTCTGCGCCTCATCCAAAATGATATACGCATCGCTAAGCGTGCGGCCGCGCATATATGCGAGTGGAGCGACTTCGATCACACCGCGCTCACTCAGGTTTTTGAAGCTCTCTGCACCCAAAAAATCGTATAGCGCATCATAGAGCGGCCGGAGATAAGGATCCACCTTGTTTTGCAGATCGCCCGGCAGGAAGCCCAGCTTTTCCCCAGCCTCAACGGCCGGGCGCGTCAAAATGATTTTTTCAACTTCCTTGTTTTTATAAGCAAGCACAGCCATCGCTACCGCAAGATAGGTTTTTCCCGTTCCAGCAGGGCCAACGCCAAAGACTACGGTATGCCGTTTCAGCGCCGAAACATATTTTTTCTGGCCAAGCGTTTTGCATTTAATGCGCCTGCCCTTGTTTGTAAAGGCAACGACGTCATCAAGAAGTTCCGTGATGAGTTCTGCATTACCTTCCTTTGCAAGGTCGATGGCATATCGTATGCGGCTGCGGTCAATCGCCTCGCCGCGGCGCAGCGTCATAAGCAGCTTGTCCGTAACCACAGCCGCAAGTTCTGCGCTCGCATCTTCCCCTTCAATGTGGATGCAATCCCCTTCCGTACGGATATGTGCGCCTGTTTCATCCTCGATGATTTTCAAGTTTTCATCGAACACGCCAAAAAGGCGGATCATTTCATCCATTGATTCCACCGGCACAACCCGCACTGCGGTTTGGCCGCCCGCCATCTGCTGTTTCTCTGCGGAAGTCCCGTTCTCTTCCGGTTGCCGTAAATCAGTCCTGTTCTCCATGCGGTTCCTTGATTTCCTTTATTTCCCCAATGTTTTCTTCGGTTGTAACGAGGATCGAAGCCTGCAAAGCACCATCCTCCAGCCAAACCGTCCCGCTCTCCTTTGAAAGGATACGCGCGTTCTCCGGCAGTGTTTCTGACATGACCCGCTCCGCCTTGCGCAAAGCAGCCTGTGCGAGTTCATCCTGCGTGGCCGAAGTTTCCCGTTCAGCAAGCTCATAAAGCCGTATGCGCTCCGCCGTAAACGGCAAAAAGCAGTTGGTGAGCGCATATTGAAACGTCGGCTCCTCCCGCGCGTTCTCCCATGCATCCTCCGCTGCAAATCCGCTTGAGAGGAATTCCCATCCAAACAGGCCGATGCGCGCACAAATTCGCGTTTCCCCGGTCTCAACCGGCTTTGTGATCGTGGGGCCAACAGTAGCCTGAAAACGATAAAGCACCGTTGCCATCACTTCCCCACGAGCCTGTGTGAGAAGCGTGTGCGTTTCATCGCTGCGCAGCACGCCTGTAATGAGCTCCTGCCCGGCAAGCACTGCGTCCCCCACGTGCACCTTTGCCTTGCCATCGTAGACTGTAATGCTTGTAATTACGCCATCCTTTGCGGCATAAATGCTCACGGGCGTTTTTTGCCCGCCGGATGGGAGCTGCGGAATTGCTTCCGCCTCCTGCAATGAGACGCGCAGCGTTACACCGTCCAGCCGTGCACCCGCCCATGCAATGCGCGGATCGGACGCCATGAGTTCACCGCCCAGTTGGGATGTGGGCACAGCGCTGCGCCGTGAGCCAATGCGAACTTCCATAGTATCGAGCGCAGCGAGTACTTCCGCCTCCCGTACCGTATCGCAGCCTTCCACTTCGATGAACCAGATGCGCCTGGAGGCCGCTACGAGAAGCGCCAGCACGATTGCCCATCCATAGAGCAGCACTTTGCGGAAACGCAGCCTGGAAAGGCGCATAATTAATCCTCGCTTTTCCAAGATGCATACATGCACATTTTGACCGCGCACGAGCGTCCGCAATGCATAAAATCCTTCCACGCTCACACGCGCCGTAATGGTGGCAACCCCCGTGCGCCGCACACGCCAGATCTCAATCCCGCTGTGCACAGCAAGGTTCAGGAACCGTTCCAGCCCCTTACCTTTGATTTCAATGATAACATATCCGGCAACAGAATTCCATATGCCTGTCAACATCAACAGCTCCCAAACAAGAATTCACAAACTTTTCTTATTTTTATCCATCCCTTCATTTACGGCTCGTATTCTGCGCCGCACAGCTTTCCCGCAACATACAAACGCTCGGCCGAAAGCTCAAGAAGCGTAAGCCCCTCTCCCGTGATCCGGAGGATACCGCAAGCCGTGTGCAGCCGCACAACGTTTTCGCCGCATTCAAAGAGGCCTTTGTGGTTTTCAACCAACATAGCCTCCCTTCCCTGCAGCGTCAGCTTCGGCATGCCGGAAACCGCTTCGGCCGGAAGGTCCAAAGCTTCGGCCACACGGCGTCCCAGCCTGATTTTACGTTTTTTGTTGGACATAGCAAACCGCCCCCATACGGATAAATCATATGCGGGGCGGCGCGGAAAAAGTATGCTTGTTTTATCTCAGGTCAGACATATTTGCGCATGTGCTTAAGCGCGCTTTTTTCAAGGCGGGAAACCTGCGCCTGACTGATCCCGATCTCGGAGGCAACTTCCATCTGCGTCCTTCCATGGAAAAAACGCAATTCGATAATGCGCCGTTCACGCTCGCCAAGCTTATCCAACCCACCCTCAATGGCAATCCCATCCAGCCAAAGATCATCCGAACTGCGTTCGTCACGCACTTGATCCATGACATAGATCGCATCGCCGTCATCGTGATAGATCGGCTCAAACAGGGAAATGGGGTCCTGAATCGCATCAAGCGCAAACACCACGTCCTCTTCCTTCATTTCAAGCGCTTTTGCAATCTCGCCGATACTGGGCTCGCGCGCATTCTCCTCCATAAGTTTATTGCGCATCTGCAGCGCTTTGTACGCCGTATCGCGCAGGGAGCGACTTACGCGCATGGCAGTATTGTCCCGAAGGTACCGCCGGAGCTCGCCGATAATCATCGGAACGGCATACGTTGAAAAGCGCACATCAAGCGCAAGGTTGAAGTTGTCAATCGCTTTGATCAGGCCGATACACCCAACTTGAAACAGATCATCCATCTGTTCGCCCCGGCCGGAAAACCGCTGAATTACGCTGAGCACAAGGCGCAAATTGCCCTGAATGAATTCTTCCCGCGCACCGGTGTCCCCCTCCTTGATGCGTACAAGAAGCTCCCTGCTGCGCTTATGCGTCATCATAGGGAGCTTGGATGTATCCATGCCGCAGATATCGACTTTGTTCAACGCCATTCGAGCACCTCCAGGACTTGCGCGCCATGCGCACGCTTTTATCCTAGGATTGCCGGAAGGGCGTTTTGTTATTCTGCTTTTGTAAGTATGCGCACGACCTCGCCCGCAAGGATCAGCCCCGCTGCGGAGGGCACAAAGGAAACGCTTCCCGGCGTTTGCCGCTTGCCCGGAGCAGGTTCAACAGCCGGATTTTGCGGAGTTTTCGCTTCTTCCCGAGAGTACACCACCCGGAGCGCCGAAATCCCCCGTTTTTTCAGTTCCCGACGCATAACGCGTGCAAGCGGGCAAACCGAGGTTTGATAAATGTCGGCAACCTCGAACGCGGTGGGATCAAGCTTATTGCCGGCTCCCATGCTGCTGATGATGGGAATGCGTTCCACCGCTGCGCGCTCAATCAGGAGCAGTTTTGACGAGACCGTGTCAATTGCATCCACAACGAAGTCATAACTTGAAAGATCAATTTGCTCCGCTGTGGAAGCATCGTAAAACAAAGGCATCGCAGTTACGTCCGCTTCCGGGTTGATGTCCAGAATGCGCGCGCGCATGACCTCCGCTTTGTTCATTCCGATCGTGGAATGCAGCGCAATCAGCTGCCGGTTGATGTTGCTTTCCGCAACAGCATCCGGGTCGACCAACAGAAGCCGCCCAATGCCTACCCGTGCAAGCGCTTCTGCTGCAAAAGAGCCAACGCCGCCCACGCCGAACACCGCCACTGATGCACAGCGGAGGCGTTTCACGCCATCTTCTCCCAGCAGAAGCGCCGTCCGAATAAATTGTTCTGAGCCCATATCTGCCCCCTTGCTGTTTTTCTTCATTATAAAAGGCCGCTCTGCACAGCGCAAGGCGGCCTTTCCGGTTTTTTGTTAGAACTTTGGAATCACCGCGCCGTCGTAAGTGGCTTCGATATAGTCGCGCACAACGTCGCTTTGAAGCGCTTCAATGAGTGCTTTTGTCTTTTCCGTGTCCTCATTGCCTTCCTTTACCGCAACGATGTTGGCATAGGTTTCAGCAGCAAGGGAATCCTTATCCTCCGCAGCAATCGCGTCTTTCCCAACGGAAAGGCCGCCTTGGATGGCATAGTTGCCGTTGATGACGGCAAGGTCCACGTCGCTGAGGGAACGGGTGAGCTGCGCCGCCTCAATTTCAAGGATCTCAAGGTTCTTGGGATTTTCTGCAATGTCGATCTTCGTTGCGGTCATGCCCGCACCCTCCTTGAGCTTGATGAGGCCCTGCGCTTCCAACAGCAGGAGCGCGCGCGCTTCGTTCGTACCATCGTTTGGGATTGCGATTTTTGCGCCGTCTTCCAGTTCTTCAATGGATGCGGTCTTGCCCGGATAGATGCCAAAGGGCTCGTAGTGCACCGCCGCAACGGAAACCAGATGCGTTCCGTTTTCTTCGTTGAAGTTATCCATGTAAGGCTTGTGCTGGAAGAAGTTGGCATCAAGGTCACCGTCTTCTAGAGCCGTGTTCGGAATCACATAGTCCGTGAACTCAACGATTTCAAGTTCAAAACCTTTTTCCTTCAGAAGCTCACGAACCTGCTCAAGGATCTCCGCATGCGGAGTCACGGAAGCGCCGACTACGATTGTGCCGGGGTCTGTCTTGGACTTGGAGCAGCCCGCAAAGAGGGCGAGTGCTGCAAGTGCTGCAAGGGTGAGTGCAAGTACCTTTTTCATGTTGTATTCCTCCTGCAATAAAATAAAATGCTTTATCTTCTCCGCTTATCAATCCGAGCCGCAATATGCATGCCGACCTCCTGAAACACCTGCACAATCGCAACGAGCAGAGCAAGGGTCACAAGCATTACGTCCGTCTGATAGCGGTAGACGCCATAGTTGACTGCAATCGTGCCGAGGCCGCCGCCGCCCACGAAACCGGCCATTGCAGAATAGCCGAGGATCGTTGTGACGGCAATGGCCGCGCCGACCGTAAGGGATGGCTTTGCCTCCGGAAGCATCACGCGCAGCACAATTTGCATTGGAGATGCGCCCATGGATTGTGCGGCTTCTATCACCCCGCCATCCACCTCTTTTATGGAAGATTCCACCATTCGTGCAATAAAGGGCGCCGAGCCGATAACAAGGGGAACGATGGTTGCCGTGGAGCCCAGCGAGGTGCCGACAATCGCACGCGTTACCGGCGTAAGCGCAACGAGCAGAATGAGGAACGGCGCGCTGCGCAAGAGGTTAATTACAACGCCAAGCGTGCGGTTGAGCACCGGCATGGGCCGGATGCCGTCTTCCCCACTCACCACCAGCAGCACGCCGAGCGGCAGCCCGATGAGATAAGCAAGCAGCGTGGACATGACCACCATATAAAATGTTTCCAGCGTTCCCTCCAGAAACAGGTTCAGCATCTCCTTAGAGAACATCATCCGTCACCTCCTCGTAATGCACGTTTTGTGCGTTGAGATACGCTTCAATGCGGGAAACCGCGTCTTCCGCCTCCGGCAGCTGCACAATCATCTGCCCGACGGTCTTTCCTTCAATGGCGCGCGTGTTCGCAAACAGGATGTTTACGGGTGCGCCGCAGGCAAGCACCATGTTGGCAATAACGGGCTCAAACGGCGTCATGCCATCAAACACAATACGCAGCATCCGCTGATTTTTTGCTCCGAACGCCGGAGCCTCCGCGCGCTGCTCCCTGCCGGGGAACAACAGCCGGCGTGCCGCCGCAGTCTTCGGCCGGCGGAAGATTTCTTCCACCTTTCCCATCTCAGCCACATGGCTTGCGTCAAGGATGGCCACACGGGAACAAATTTCTTCCACAACGCGCATCTCGTGTGTGATGACGATGATGGTGATGCCGAGACGCTCGTTGATCTCTTTGAGCAACGAAAGGATGGAACGTGTCGTTGTTGGGTCAAGCGCGCTTGTCGCCTCGTCGCACAGGAGCACCTTCGGCTCGTTCGCAAGCGCACGTGCAATGGCGATACGCTGCTTCTGCCCGCCGGAAAGCTGGGCCGGATAGGCATTGCGCTTGTCGGAAAGGCCGACGATCTCCAGCAGCTCCAGCGCGCGTTTTTCTGCCTCACGCCTGTTTACGCCGGAAAGCAGCAAGGGGAAGCAGATGTTTTCAATCGCCGTGCTCTGCATCAGCAGGTTGAACTGTTGAAAGATCATCCCAATACCGCGCCGAGCCTGCCTGAGCTGCTTTTCCGTTAAGGCGGAAAGCTCCTGCCCATCCACGAAAACGCGCCCTTCCGTTGGCCGCTCCAACAGATTCATGCAACGTACGAGCGTGCTTTTACCCGCGCCGGAAAGCCCGATGATGCCGAAAATCTCTCCCTGGTTGATTGAAAGGTCAATGCCTTCAAGCGCGACGACGTCCCCGTTTTTGCCGGAAAAACGCTTTGTCAGGCCTTCAATACGAATGATTTCCTTTTGATCCATAAACACCTCGGATAAAGCATAATAAAAGGGCGGCGAGCTGTGCTCACCGCCCAATGTAATCTCCGGAAACGCTCCGTTACATTTGCAGCCACACCAACCCGCTTTGGGCAACGCACTGAGAGCCGCACATCATGGACATGCAGCTCATGGGCATCATCATGGTCGCAAACACGGAATCCATTTGGAAACTCCTTTGTTATAGCAATAAAACACAATTATAGTAACGCATAGCCCGCGCTTTGTCAACGCCTAATTTCTTGGTTTTTCTGTGCAAGCCGGATCCTTTGTCCGGGCTTGACCGCAGCACAGCTGCGTAGTATAGTATCTGAAAGCGCGTTCTGTGAACGCATTCATGGTAGGCGAACACTGCTCTTTTGCTCGCATTGGCGCTTCCTGTTCTGAAGGCCGCGCGCAGTAAAACGGCTTGAAATGGAGTCAATCGGAATGGCTTTTTTCGGAAAGGTTTTGAATCAGCAGCTTGTGCTGCTCCTGCTGGTTCTCGTTGGGCTTATTGTAAAGAAACTCAGAATTCTCAATCGCGAATCCGAGAAAGCGGTATCGAGCCTCCTCGTCAATGTGCTGCTCCCCTGCAACATCATTCAATCCTTTCTCGGGGAGATTACAATTTCGGCTGAATTTGTCAAAAGCTGCATCCTTGCCATTTTGATTGCAGCCTGTATACAAATTGTTTCCGTTTTTGCCGGGAAACTGCTGTTTCACCGCTTTCCGCAAGAAAAGCAGGCGATTCTCCGCTATGGGCTCATTTGCTCAAACTCAAGCTTTGTCGGTATGCCGATTGCAGAAACGCTTTATGGCAGCCTCGGTGTGCTTTATACTTCGCTCTTCCAAATTCCCATTCGCTTTACGATGTGGACCGCTGGCCTTTCGCTTTTCACAAACGTAAACAAAAAAGATGCGTTTAAAAAGTTGGCGACGCATCCATGTATCGTCTCGATTTTTATCGGTATCGTATTGATGCTCACGCGCGCCGAGCTTCCGAAATTTCTTGGCGACACAGTTTACAGCATCAGCAAGACCACCGTGCCCATCTCCATGATTACAGTTGGTTCCATTATGGCGGATGCGGATGTGAAATCCCTGTTTTCAAAGTCGATTCTCTATTATACCGCTGTCCGCCTCATTGCGTTTCCGCTTTTGGTGTACGGTGCTTTAAAGCTGCTTCACACAGAAGCACTTTTGGTCAACATCGCTGTGATTATGACTGCAATGCCCGCCGGCGCATCCACCTCTATCCTTGCAGAAAAATACGACGGGGATGCACAATATGCGGCACAGCTCACGTTTGTATCAACACTTTGTTCAATCGTTACCATCCCGGTCATCAGCCTGTTGTTCACATAAAAATATGGCCCGGTTCGGCAACCGGGCTTTTTTCATATGTGATCCTCGCCTTTATATTTCCGATATGTAGCCATGCCGCCGCGAATGTGCCGCTCCTCTTTATTTTTGTTCAGAATTGCCCGCACCTCTTTTGCAAGCATCGGATCGAGCTGCCGCAAGCGCGTTTGCATGTCCTGATGTACTGTGGATTTGCTGATGCCGAATTCCCGCGCGGCGGCCCGCACCGTGGATTCATGCTCTATGATATATTCGGCAAGAGACAAAACGCGTTCCTCGATATAAGCGTACATAAAACACCCCCGAACAAGCTTTGTACAGCTTATGAGGGCGTTACACGAAACATGACTAATCCGAACGTTCTCTTTCGCAGGCAGCGCACGCATATACCGCCGCTGCGCCCGCTTCGCGCAAGGCGCGCGCACATTCGGAAAGCGTCGCGCCGGTCGTGCGCACATCATCAATGAGCAGTAGGCGCATTCCCTTGGCCTCGGGGGACGCCGCAAACGCACCGCGCAAATTTTGGGCCCGCCTCCTCGCATTCAGCGATGTTTGCGTTTTTGTGTTGCGTGTGCGCCGGATCAGTTCTTCACACACCGGAACCCCTATGCGCTCCGACAGCGCCTCCGCAAGAAGTGCGCTCTGATTGTATCCCCGCTTGCGCAGACGGCGCTTATGCAGCGGAACGGGTATGATCGCATCAAAGCTCCAGTCTGCCGGAAGCTCTAAAAAAGAAATGAAAAACGGCGCCAAATACCGCGCGTTGCCATACTTTAAGCGATGGACGGCAATTGCAGTTTCCTCGCTGTAAATCAACCCCGCCGCAAAGCCGTCCGCAAAGCGCAGCGCCGGCGGCAATGTGCAGCGCCTGACCCCTGCAGCACAGGAAGCGCAAAGCCCCTCTTCGTTCACACACGCTTCCTCTCCGCATATGCAGCAGGCGACATTCTCCGGATACAGCAGTGAAAGGAACGCCTCAAGCAATCCGTTCATCCTGCAACTCCGATCAGCGGTGCAAGCTCCCGCAGGAATGTGCCGAGCGCACTATAGCGCTTCTTTACCTGCGTGTTTGCAGCCATATCATAAATGCAGCGGCTGCGTCCCAAAAGATAGACCTGTTCACGCGCACGTGTTACCGCTGTGTAAAGCAGGTTGCGCGTCATTAGGGAAGGAGCGCCGCCCACAAGGGGCATCACAACAATCGGGAACTCGCTTCCCTGACTTTTATGCACCGTAACGGCATATGCGAGCGCAAGTTCGTCGAGCATGGTAAAGTCATAAACCGCTGCACGCTCGTCATCAAACAGCACCTCAACTTCCTGCTCCACGGTATCAATGCGCATAATGGTGCCCAGATCTCCGTTGAACGTACCAATTCCTTCCTCCGCCATGCCGTTATAGCGCGCTTTTTTCCAGCCGATTTTATAATTGTTTTTGACCTGCATCACCTTATCGCCTTCACGAAAGGTGACATCCCCCTGCCTGCGCTCCCGTTTTTGCCGGGAAGGCGGGTTGATGGCCGCTTGAATCCGTGCATTGAGTGCGTATACGCCGAGCGGCCCCTTCTTCATTGGCACGAGAACCTGCACATCCTTGCGTGGGTCCTTCGTCAGCAGCTGCCCCACGCGCCCCATGCAAAGCCCGACCACACGGCGTGCCACATCCTCTGCTGCGGCAATTTCTTCGAACAGGAAGTCCTCCGTGCCGGAAGTCAGTTCCGGCGGTTGTCCGTTATTGATACGGTGCGCGTTTTCAACAATCATGCCGCGCTCGGCCTGGCGGAAAATATCCGTTAGGCGCATGACAGGCACCATTTCGCTTTCGATGATGTCCCGAAGCACATTCCCAGCCCCCACGGGCGGAAGCTGGTCCGCATCTCCCACCATTAAAAGCCGCGTGTTTGATCCAACCGCGCGCAGCAGCGCATGCATCAGTTGCACATCCACCATGGACATTTCATCCACAATAATCAAATCAGTTTCTATGGGGTTCTCTTCATCCCGCAGGAACCCCTCACCACCGTAACCATATTCCAGCAGACGGTGAATGGTGCGTGCGGACACGCCGGTTGCCTCCGTCATGCGTTTTGCTGCACGGCCCGTCGGTGCGCACAGCTCACAGGAAAGCCCCATGTTTTGTATGATGCGGATGATAAAACGCAGAATTGTGGTCTTCCCTGTGCCCGGGCCGCCGGTAATAACAAGCGCGCCGCTTGTGAGCGCACGGACGACCGCTTCACGCTGTTGTGGTGCAAGGGAAATCGCAAGCTCACGTTCCAGAAGCGTTACCTGCTTCTCAGGATCCAGAAACAGGAGCGGCGATGGCGTATTCAGCACCTGCAGGAGGCGCCTTGCACAGTCGCTCTCAAGGAAATGCATCCGCGGAAGAAATACGCTGTCCACGCTCCCCACCGCTTGATAAACCACCTCGTTTCCAATAATAAGCTCATCCAAAGCCCGTTCTGTGGGCAAGAGTTCCACGCCCAACACGCGTTCGCTGGCTGCAATTCGGAGAAGGATGTCCCTTGGCAGATAGGTGTGTCCTTCCTGCCGCGCCCACTGCAGCGTATATTTCAGCCCGGCTTTCAGCCGAAAGGCCGAATCGCGTTCCACACCTGTGTTTTGTGCAAGTTTGTCTGCCGTAAGGAATCCAATGCCCTCAATATCATCAATAAGCCGGTACGGATTCTCCCGGATCTTTGCCAAACAAAGGGCACCATACGCCTTATAGAGCTTCATTGCCTGCGAAACCGTGACCCCAAATTCCTGTAAGGCAAGCATAATATCCCGCATATCGCGCTGTGCCGCAAAGGATTCCGCGATCTTTGCCGCGCGCAGGCGGCCGATTCCCGGAACCTCCGTAAGGCGCTGGGGCTCGTTTTCCAGCACCGCAAGCGTATCCGTGCCAAACGTGTTTACGATTTCCCGTGCCGTGCTTTCCCCTACGCCGCGGATCAGACCACTGCCAAGATAATTTACAAGTGCACTCAGCGTAGCAGGCGCAAGCGTACGGCAGCCTTGCGCGCGGAACTGTCGGCCATAGGTTGGGTGTTCCGTCCATGTGCCCGTGATTTCAATCCGTTCGCCTACGCTTGCAAGCGGGAGCGCGCCCACTGCCGTGATTTCGTCCCCGGTTGCATCCACCAGTTCCAGGACGGTGTATCCATTTTCCTCATTGCGGAATATGATGCTTTTTACGGTTCCTTTTATTTCTTCCATGGGAGGGCCTTTCATTTTGCTGCGCCAATTCGTTTAATTTTACCATGTGACATACCGGTGAAGCAATATAATGACGAAGCGGCACATAAGATAAAGCATCATTTCATCAATTGGAGGGGATTGCCTTGCGTATCTTCGTTATCACAAAGCGCACGCTCGTGATCGCGGCTATCGTTCTTATTGCCGTGGTTGCAGCCGTGATCATCGCCATCGCCGTTTCGGACGGCAATGCCACCGCAGCGGGCAGCATGGCGGTGGTGGAGGAATACGAACTGGAGGTGCTCGCCGGGAAAAAACGCGAGTTGCCCGTCTACAGCGTGGAGCGAGACGACAAAAAAATCGCCCTGACTATCGATGCTGCATGGGAAGATGACAAAACAGACTTCATTCTTGAAACGCTAAAAAGCTACAACGTGAAAGCTACCTTCTTTCTTTGCGGATTCTGGGTAGAGAAATACCCGGAGAAAGTCAAGGCAATTTACGATGCAGGCCATGAGCTCGGGAACCATACAGCGACGCACCCGCACATGAACAAGCTTTCCGCCGCACAAATGCAAAAAGAAATCGAGGATTTTGAAGCGATGATGGTGAAGATTACCGGAGAAAAGACCAAGGTATTCCGTGCTCCTTACGGTGAATATAACGATTCCGTCATCACAACGGTACGCTCCCTCGGTTATGAGGTGCTTCAGTGGGATCTTGATACCGTGGACATGAAATGGATGCCTGCGCATTTACCTGCTTCCAACTGCAGGTAGCACGATCCGGCATAGGGTTCGGTACAATCGGCTTTCTTTCAAAAGCTAGCAAAATCAGTTTGTAAGCTTCCGCCACATTGTGCTTCGCCCTATCCCCAGACGTTTAGCAGCTTTTGTTTGATTCATTTTCAATATCTTCACAGAATGTTTGGCTAATTTCTGCCGTCTTCCATTTGTACATCCATTGATATCGCTTATATTCAGTTTGTATTCAATCAATGCCTTATGCAAAACTGTTTTCCTTATTGCAGAAACATATATATGTCCGAGTAACTAAACATAATTCATTTTCAAGGGCACATGATATTTAACGATATGAACATGGCATTAGAAAAACGCGGGGAGCTCCCCCCTCCTAAGGCGGAGGACGTACACTCGCCAAGAGCCACTCCCCAAAGTCCGTGTTCCCGTAGCTCAGTCGGACAGAGCTACCGCCTCCCTATTGCCAGCTTCAAAAACCAAGAATGAGATTGCATGCCAAACCAAATCTTTTGTACCACCATCTCTCTAAGCTCCGCATTGTGTATTTACCAGTTTTGGTTGGTGTATGTATCATTGGAAAAATGCAATGAAATATGCAGTATCCGATTTCAAAATGCAATTGCTTCTTTCGGCATGTATCCCTATAATATTTTTTAATGCATAGCAAATAATAGTAAATATGAAGTATCAGTTATCTCTCCATGCAGCATAACGCTGCAGCTTTATCTCATCCCACGCTAGTAGCCTTAGCTTTCACTATTTGGATTCAACATTGATGAGCGAAAGAGTGGGTGGAACGTAAAAAAGTGTTTTTCATTGATGGTATGTTACCTTTACCTTACTTCCCTATTTCACAGTTTTCAACCGGATTTATCCGGAGGAAATAATAAAAAGGAGGAAAGACCATGAAAAAAACTTTGGCGTTGATTCTCGCTGTGATAATGGTTTTGACTGTTATTGCCGGCTGTGCGCCCACCGCAACAGACCCAGACAAAGAACCGAACGATCCTGTTTCGGAAAACACTCCTCAAGCTGGTGATATTACACCTGTCGCTGATGGTACAATTTGCACTGTCTCTCCCAATTCGGATGTTGTTCTGCTTAACTACTCCGACATCTCAACCTTCTGCCCACCGAATTATACGCAAGCTGCAGAGTATGTTCCCGGATCCCTGGCTTATGAAAGCCTTTGCGACTTTGATGATAATATGAATATCCGCTGGGTTCTTGCCACTGGCGTAGACATCAGCGATGATAATCTGGAATACACATTTTCGCTTCGTGAAGGTATCACCTTTAGTGATGGCACCCCTTGGAACGCGGAAGCGCTTAAGGCTAACTTTGACCTGATGCTGGATGCAGAGCAAGCGTTCTTGGGCGTGTGGTTGTTCGAGCCTGTAGACCATTGTGAAGTTGTCGATGAGTATACCGCAAAGCTTGTACTTAAGAATACCTGCGCTTCCTTATTAAATATCCTTGCAGCTTATGGCGGTTTCATGAGTCCTGCCTTAATTGAGCAGGGCCCTGAAGCTTGGAAGAACAACGTAGTTGGTACCGGTCAGTATACTCTGACTGAGTATCGCAGCGGCGAGTCCATGACATTTTCGTTAAACCGCAATTATTGGGGCTATGATCCTGAGATTTGTGGTGGCACTGCTATGGTTGAACCTGATGCTGGTTTCAATACTATCACCATCAAGCCCGTTGCAGAAGAAGCAACCCGAATTGCTATACTTCACCGCTGATCGCAGCTGGGATTGCCAAGGAAACGCGCAGCATGATCACCGATACAAGATAAGGCAAAAGATTTTTTGCAATCATTCGGTATGTAGGCGTACCAAGGCAGCGCGATGCGAGGTTGTACTCCCTGTCACGTATGATAACGATCTGATTTCGAATGAACCTCGACATTGGAAGCCACCCCAATACGCACATAGAAAAAATCATCGTTGCCACACCGGGGCTGAGTATATACGTAAACAGAATCATCACAATACTGTTTGGAATATTGTGCAGCACATTGTAAATTTCCGTGATCAGTCGGTCGGCACGGCGCACATAGCCCCAAACTGCGCCAATCAGGATGCCAATAATCGCCCGCAAAAGGCCGACGGTAACTCCGATCATTAATGATGTTCGTGTTCCGCTCCAGATCCGCGCCCATAGATCCTGTCCGGTGGAATTTGTACCAAACCAGAATTCAGAATCCGGTCTGTGGTTCATATCGGGTGCCGTTCCCACCCAAAAAACCTCGTTTGGGTTTTTCTGATTCGGAAGCAGCGGCTGAATAATTGTAAACAACAGCACAATTCCCAGAAGGCTTAGGAAAAAGATGGCAACTTTATTCTTTGTAAAGGAGTTCCAGGTGGAACGCCAATAGGAATAGTTAGAATACCCTCCCTGCTCCGCTTCGTTTGCGTCATACTCAGCTTGCCGGAACAGCATATTCTGGTCATATTGCGCAATCTGCGCTTCTATACTTTTTTCCAGCTTTAACTGTTTCATTATCGGTTGCCCCCCTTTCTGTTAAGCTTTATTCTCGGATCGCATAGCGCCATAAGCAAATCGCCCAACAGCAGGCCTAAAATGCCGATGCTGGAATAAATCAGTACCAACGCCTGAACCAAAGGGTTGTCCTGCTTCTGGATTGCGGCAATCAACAACCCGCCCATGCCGGGAATGGAAAATAAAGATTCAACATAAAGGGAACCCGAGATCGTATAAAGAATGTTGGCCGGTAAATTCTGCGCCATCGGGACAAATGCATTTCGCATTACGTGGCGGAACATCAGCTTGCGATTGGATACACCTTTCGCGCGAGCAAAGCTGATGTAATCCTTTGTCATCTGATCCAGCATATAGCGGCGGATCCACATCGCATAGCTGGCAATTCCGCTGAGCGACATGCTCACCGCGGGCAGGATCCACGATACCGGCTCATATTCGTCAAAAAGGATCGGCAGACGCAGAATGTCCGAAATATAAAGCTGTATGAACAAAAAGTAAACGGCCGCAGGAACCGCATTGATGAAGACAACGTACCCGTTTCCGATGATATCCGGCAGCTTGTGCGGGAACCGCGCCATGAGGGTACCCAGAGCAAGGCCAACGATCAGCGAAATTCCAACGGAAGCTAGGCCGAACGGCACGGAATAAGGAATCTTCTGTGAAAGTATTTTTGTAACCTCAACATGTGGGCGGAATACAACCGATTCACCAAGGTTACCGGAAAGGATCTGTTGATAGAACCGGAACAGCTGCACGGGGATTGGATCGCGCAGACCCATCGCTTTCAGTGCTGCTTCAACTTGCGCTTCATCCATTTTGTCATATTCATCCGCATCAAAATAGCCGGTTTCCGGCATCAGTCGCATCAGAAGGAACACAACCGTTGCAATGATGAAAAGGGTAAGCACGGATTGGAGCAGGCGTTTCAATATGTATTTTAGCATAGTGAGACCCCGAACTTTCTTTTAAGAATTTTGAGGGGAGGCGTCAGCTTCCGCCTCCCCCAACATCAGTTAATCCAGATCTGTGTTTTATTGCCACATGTCCTATGGCTTATTTTCCCGCTTCTGCCGCAGCAAGCCGCGCTTCTGTACGGGCTTCGATATATTCGGCTTGTGCCTGGGCGTATTCTTCAAGGCTCATAGAGTGATCCATGACCACAGCTCCCTTCAGTTTACGCAAACCATATTCACCCATCTGGCTGGTCCATCCGGAGAATGGATGCAGCTTGTTGGCCTGATAACCGCCTGCTGACTTATATGCGGGAATAAGGAAAGCTTCATCCAACAAGAATTTCTCGGCCGCTGCAAATGCTTCATAGCGAGCAGGCAAATCGTTCACTATAGTATTTGCCTCAAGCGCCATTTTTTCAAATGTGCCATACCCCAGCGCTTCATCGTAATACTCCGTTGCGAGATAAATGCTGCCCCAATTCTTACCGATGCTTGAAACAAGAAGAGGATCAAACGCGCTCATCGGATCTGCATAGTCTGCACCCCAGCCAAGTTCAATCATCGACCACTTGCCGGGATTGCGCACTTCTGCATTAAAGCTGCTTCCAGAGTATCCGATCAGAATAATATCAATGAAGTCCGTACCCAGCACGCCCTCCATCTGTTGCTCAACAACCTGAACGCGCTTTGTCGTTGCATTGTTGCTGACATTGTACGGCATTGTAATTTGAATCGGGAAAGTAACCTTTCCGGTAAGTTCTGCAATGGCTGCTTCCTTGAATTTAATCGCTTCATCCACAGCTTTTATAAAAAACGTATTAAAAAGTTGTGCATCTTGACTTTTTTTGGTTTTTGTTTTACCATTATTAAAATAAAAGGGGTGTACCTATGAATAAAGCAGATAATCCCAAAATGATAGGCTCAGTGCTAAAAACTGTGGAAGTTCTCAACCTTTTGGGAAATTCAGAAACCGGGCTGGGCGCCACAGAAATCGGAACAGCGCTCGGATATGGTGCCAGTGCTGTCTATCATCTTCTAAACACATTAAAGCATTGTCATTATGTTGTGCAAGATGAACGCACAAAAAAATACTACATTGGCCATGGGCTGTTCTGTCTGTGTGCTACCGCCAAACGACATAACAAGATTTCCAACATTGCGCAGCCTTACTTGGAACATTTGGTTGACGTTTTTGGGGAAACCTCCAATTTGACAATACTGGATGGAACCGATGTGGTTTATGTTGGGCAGGCGGAAAGCACAAACTTATTGAAGATGTTCACGCAGATGGGAGCTCGCGTGCCCTTCTATTGCACTGGCGGCGGTAAAGCCATGGTAGCACATCTTCCGGAAAAACGGATCGAAGAAATACTCACCAACACAGTTTTTCGCCGCTTTACTGACCATACAATTAATGATGGTGAGGTTTTGAAGAGAGAACTGAAGTCCATTAGAATCCAAGGCTACGCCTTTGATAATGAAGAACGCGAGGACGGTGTCACCTGCATTGCCGCCCCGGTTTTCGACGCTTACGGCATCCCGGTTGCAGCAGTCAGCATCTCGGGCCCCACGCGTCGGCTGAGGGACAAGCAGTTCCATTCCATTATTGATGAACTGCAGCGTTGCACACGAAAAATATCTGAAGCATTGGGGTATGTCAGCAGCGGCATGCCATCCGTTTGACTCCGTTGGCTTGGGTCAGCCAGTTCATACCGGTTTTCTGCCCTTGTGCCGCAGCCCACTTTCACAGTTTCCTGCCTGCCTTTACCAATTTTATAAGCTTATTCGGACGAAAAAAGAGCTTGCTCATCAGCCGTTTTCTCTGAATGAGCTTTTTTGCTGCTTCAATTCGTGATTTTCCGATTGACATATGCTCCGCCAGCATGGTACACTAAGCCTGCGTTGTTACACATTGGTAAATCATATTTTGTCATTAGTAAAAGGAGAAGAATTGTGGAAACAAAAAAGATGGTAATGATTCCGGGCCCAACTCCTGTGGTGAAATCAATACAGGATGAGATGGGCCGGGAGATTCAGGCTTTCGGCGATCCGCGCTTCGTAAAGGATTATAAAAAGCTCATTGACGGTCTTGGCGTGCTGCTCAACTGCTCGGGGCAATGTTTCCCGCTTGCAGGCACAGGCACGCTTGCCATGGAGATGGCTGTTTCCAACGTTACCAAGAAAGGCGACAATATTCTTATTGTAAGCCACGGCTACTTTGGTGACCGCTTTGTTGAGATCGCAGAACGTAAAGGGCTCAATGTTGACGTTATGCGCAGCGAATGGGGTAAGATCGTACCGGTAAAAGATATCGAAGCCAAGCTTAAGGAAAAGCCCTATGCCGCAATTACCGTTTCTCATGTTGATACCGCTACCGGCGTGCTTTCCCCGATTGCCGAGATCGGTGAAATGATGAAGCAGTTTAAGGACACCATATTTATTGTTGATGGGGTCGCCGCCACCGGCGGAGAGTTTGCGGATGTTGACGGCATGAACATCGACATTCTCTTTACCGGCTCGCAGAAGGCCTTTGGCGTATGTCCCGGCATGTTCCTGCTCTGGGCCAGCAAAAAGGCGCTTGCCCGCCGCAAGGAACTCGGCACCATCCCAGAGTATTACGTTGACTTTGAAAAGTGGCTGCCCATCATGGAAAACCCGGCAAAATATTTTGCTACCCCGGCTGTGAATCTTGTTTGGGCGATGCTGGAAGCAACATCCATCATTGAAAAAGAGGGCTACAAGGCTCGGGCTGCGCGACACAGAAAGAACGCCGACGCCATGCAGAAGGCTCTTACCAGCCTTGGTTTCACCGTGCTTGCCGACGAAGCGCACCGTGCTTCAACGCTTTCAAATCTCGTATATCCTGCGGGTCTTGATGATGCTAAATTCCGGAATACGCTCTATGAAGAGGGCATCACCGTTGCCGGAGGTCTGGGGCCATATGCAGGAAAAATGTTCCGGCTTGGCCACATGGGAAACATTGATATCAATGATGAAGTGGCCGTGCTCGGCGTTATTGAGCGTGCACTGATTCACTGTGGCATTGCCATTGAACCCGGTCGTTCGATCGGCATCTACCTCAAGGACATGATGGCCTGATCTAAACCCTGTTTTAAAGAGCGCGGCTGCAATATTGCAGCCGCGCAAAAGTTTGGTTCTCGTTATTCCTGTGTACCGTTTTCGTTTAAATCCAGCCCCTTTTTCTTGAGGAATATGCGGTAATCTTCCGCTGTCATCACGGTGTCCTCGTTGCTCGGATAATAACACCCAAACCAATATTGATATGCCGTAAGGCATCCCTTTTCATGCACGCGCGCCATTGCGTTTTCTGCAAACTCCGTGCCATATTGCCGCAGAAGCATTTTTTTCAACTGTGCGCAGCGGGCATCGTTTGCAACGAACTGGGGCGTCCCGCACTTTGCAAGATGGTGTGGATACAGTTCTTCCATCCCCATATCATGATACGTTTCCCGATGCACAATTACATCGTACGAATACTTGCGGGAGCGTTGGCCGTTTGAGCGCGGGTATCCCAGCGTAAGCATAAAAGCGGGCACCACATGCTCCGGCAATTTCAAAAGTTCCGACACTTCATTCGCCCGATCCACCACGTTTCCATTATAGCAACTGCGTAATCCCTCCGCCTCTGCCGCAAGCACAAGGGTTTGTGCACTGATGGAAGCATCCACAATCCCCATCCAAAGCGTGCATATGGCGTAATCCTGCCCGTATGGTGCGCCTTCATATTCAGCAATTCTGCGCATCCGCCGTCCATCGATGCAAAACATCAGGTTAACCGGCGCATGGGCAATGAACCGCTGATTCCGTGAAATACGCGCAAGCGCTTCCTTTTTTTTCGGCTCTGCAATCTCTATGATGGAGATCCGTTGAAACCCGCCTGCACTCGGCGCGGAGCAGGCTGCGTCATAGAGCCGTGCCATCACCTCTTCAGGGATTGGATCGGGTTTGAAAGACCGGCAGGTACGCCGGTCTTTCAAGAGCTTGTAAAAATCGATTCGCTCAGCCATTTTCATATCCTTTCGGCAATGCAACAGATTTCAGTACATGCAGCCCGTTCCGATAGCCCATAGAAATGATATGTTCGCAATAGCGTATGCCATTGCGGAGCGGTTCAATGACCATAATGGGGCAGTTCCGCGCCTGCAGCTTTTCACGGAGTGAATCGATCATGCAGTGCATGGCGGTACAGCCTAAGCACACCGCCCCCGCCCGCTCGGTTTCATACAGCGCGCAGCACACATCTGCAACGCGCTCTGCCAAGGCTTCCGGATCGCTCTGCAGCTCCAAAACCCCTAACTCAACCGGCACAATTGCCGCGATGCGCTCAGAAATCCCCAGCATTCTTGCCTTGCGTTCTTCGCTCAAAATTCCAAAACGGTCCGTTGTAATTATGGCAACCCGTTCGGCAAGGGAAAGCGCCGTCATCATTGCCGGAACATAGCCGCCGAACACGGGGACAGAAAGCAGTTCGCGGCATTCATATACCCCTGGGTCATCAAAGCAATTGACGAATACGCCGTCAAACCCATCCCGTTCTGCCTGAATCGCTGACGCGATGATCTGAGGCTTGTTAAATGCCGCGTGCAGATCGCATTCCACGGATGGAAACCCTTTTGACATGTGCGCAAAGTCGATCTCCGTGTCCGGACGCAGGCTCTCCCGGATGTACTGCTCGTTTGTCCTCAGCCGGTCGGAATTTTTTACAACCGCGTCAATGATTTTAATCCTCATGTTATTTTCCCATTGGCTTCCAGTCCACATCGTACCCAAAGCTGCGTGGGCCAAAAACCTCAAGCCCTTTTTCAGTGGTCCATTCCGCGGGTGCGGGCAGGATAATGACCGAAACAGATTCCCCCTCCTGAGCAAATGGGTTCAGCTGCGGTTCCTTCGCATCGTCGTTGAATACGCAGATGAGATCCGGCACGGTGATATAATATTCCCCGTTTTTCCAGAGAATGATATTCTCGTTTTGGTACCAGATTTTGTATTCATTGCCTGCAAATTCACCGCTGCCATCGATGGTCATAGTACCCACGGTGTAGCCTTCCTCTGTTCCCCAGTCGTTTCTGCGAACCTTTCCGCGCAGCGCTACGAAGCCCTCCCCCGCCTTTGCAACGGCTTCTGCATAATCCTGTCCTGCCGCAAGCGCGGAGCGATAGGCATGCCCAATCTGTTGGGTGTAGGAAATTGCACCGCGGATGACGGACTTTCCGATTACCTCAGCAGTGTTTGCATGATCGCATACCGCGGTGGTATTCTGGCTTGCAACTGCAAACGCGCGCACGATCGCTTCTGCGCGATAGTCGTTCACAACATCCTTCACAATGAGGCTTTCACCGAACTTGTTCACAACGGACATGGGCGTAATCGGCACATCATGAAGATAGAAGGTAGAATGCTGCAAACAGGGAACCGAGCGGCCAGCCGGGTCGCCATCCACAAGAACTTTATCCGCCATAGCGGCGCAGAAAAGCGCTTTCGCAGTGTTTCCGGCGCCGATCTCTGTGGAAATCACAGCCTTGACCGGCTTTCCCAGATACGCTTCCATGCTTTCAAGCGCCTTGATATGATAGGTGTCCTCGTATACCGGCAGGCCCTCATACTTTTTGCGTTCTTCCTCACTCAAAGGGGAGATTGCGCCGCAGGAATATGGGCAAACGACGATATCCTCCGCTTCAAGCTCATCAAAAGAAGCAAGTTTAAAGGTTTTTCCTTTGCTGATCGCAAGGTCGATAAACTCAATTCCCTTCGTAAGGCTTCCGCCGCCGCCTGTACCCAGAATAGCGCCACCGTAAAGGATATCCATAATGTCTTCTCTGTTCAGAACTTTCATAAATGCTCCTCTCTCCGTTGCGCTGCCACATGGCAGCTGTAATCTTTTTTGGTTCAGGCAGTCAGGAAACAACCGCCTTCAAAAGCGCGGGCAGTACCACCCGCGGCACGAACACCTGCTTGCCGGATGCAGCTTGAATCAACTCGCCCAGCTCTTCCGTGAACCCCATGCAATCTGCCATCAGCATGTCTACATCGCTATCGCGAAACGAGGCTGCAACCGCTTCAATTTCCTCCCTTGGGCCATATGGGGATGCCGCACAGATGCGCGGAGAAAACTCGTTGTAATACGCCATGGAAGCTTCAATTTGTCCAGGTTTCGGCACAATTGCCCCCAGCCGCTTTACGCCCATTGCCCGAAACAGCGAAAAGAGAATTTTCTCTGGAATAAAAACGGGCATACGCATCTCCGGAATGTCAAAATGGCCGGTGCATAAAATCAATGCTGCGGCGGACCCACTTTGCTCTGCTTCCAGCAGGCGTTCGTTTACAAGGCGAATCGCGTTGCGCTCAGCAAGGCGCACCTCCCGCCCCGTGCGCAGCGAGGTGACGATAAACAGCTCGCCGCCTTCGGGGGCAAGCGTCTCCGTCTCCGCCTCACTCATTCCGTCCAGAATACCACGCAGTTCCACATCGCAGGCCTGTGCAAGCATACGATAGACATCGTGCGTTTGAGAGTCAACAGGGCTTTGCCCCATTGTGACAACCGTTATCTTTTTCCGCATGTATTCTCTCCTTGCCGCTCGGTAAAATGGATGCAGGAAACATAATGTGCCTCATTCAGATAAACCGGCTCTGGAGTCCAGCTTTTACAGGCTTCGCATGCTTCTGCACAGCGGGTATGGAATGCGCAGCCTGAAGGCGGGTTGATCGGGCTTGGAATTGCGCCTTCCAGCGTGGTCAGCTGATCCATTCCCAGCTTCTCAAACTTGGGGATGGCGTTGAACAACGCCTTGGTATATGGATGCTGCGGGTTGCGAAACACCTCTGCCGCAGGGCCGAACTCCGCAATTTTCCCAAGATACATCACAGCAATTTTATTGGCCATTTGGCTCACGACGCCAAGGTCATGTGAGATCAGGATATTCGTGAGTTGGAATTTTTCCTTTAGTTCCCGCAACAGCTCCAATATCTGCGCCTGAGAAAACACATCGATGGACGAGGTCGGTTCATCCAACACCACCAGTTTGGGGTTAGATGCAAGCGAGCGGGCGATTGCAATGCGCTGCCGTTCGCCGCCGGAGAATTCGTGCGGATATTTGTATGCATCATCCCGGCTAAGGCCTACCATCTCCAACAATTGCCCAACGCGCGCAAGGCGTTCCTGCCCGCGCAGTTTCTCGTATGCGTCCAACGGCTCAGCCACGATCTCTTTCACAAGCCAACGTGGATTCAGAGACCAGTACGGGTCTTGGAACACAATCTGCACATTCTTTTTAAATGCATTGCGGTTTTTGCGTTCATCCGAAAACACATCCTTGCCGTCAAAATACACCTTTCCGGCCGTTGGATCATAAAGGTTCAGGATCGTATTAACCAATGTGGATTTTCCGCATCCACTTTCGCCAACAATGCCCAACACCTCACCTTTGTTCAGGGTGAAGCTTACGTCATCCACGGCCTTGAGGCTCAGCTTTTTATTCTTTTTCTTAACGTCAAAATATTTTTTAAGGTGCTCTACACGCAGCAGCTCCTCGCCCGTTTCGGCCTCCGCAGCGGGGGCGGAATGCAGCCGTGCGGCCTCCACCAGCATGCGCGTATATGCCTGTTCCGGCGCATGGATGATTCGCTCCGTTTCACCTTCCTCGATGATACGTCCTTCATGAAGGATGCCGATTCTGTCACAGAACGCGGAAACAAGGCTCATGTTGTTGGCAATAAAGAGCACCGTAATGCCCAATGTTTCCTGCAGCTCTTTCAGCAGCTTGAGGATGCTCGCCTGGATGGTTACGTCAAGGTTGCGCGTGGGTTCGTCCGCAATAAGGAACTCTGCGCCGCAGCAAAGGGCAAGCGCGATGATGATGCGCTGCCGTTGGCCGCCGGAAAGCTGGTGCGGATACTTTTTCAGCGTGCTCTCCGCATCCACCAACTTCACCAAGTCCAACACCTTATACGCATACGCAAGCGCTTCCTTGCCGGTAAGCCCCCGGTTCGTGCGGATAACATCGTCCAACATCTGACCAACGGTAAATACGGGGTTCAGGCAGGACATAGGGTCCTGGAAGATCATCGCAATCTTTTTGCCTCGCACGCTTGCCTGCATCCTGCGTTGGCTGTAGCTAAGGATGTCCTCCCCATCCAACAGGATTGAGCCCTTTGTGATTTCGCCGGGCGGGCATTGCAGCAGTTTCAGGATCGTAAGCGCAAGGACGGTTTTTCCCTGCCCGCTTTCGCCGACAATTCCGTATGTCGTGCCCTTTTCAATGGCGATATGGTCGATGTTCAGAACTTCCTTAATGCCTTCGGCCGTCTTATGCCTGACCTGCAGGCCATTCACTTCAAAATAGCTCACGGATGCCCCTCCTCATTTCTTACGCGTTTTGGGGTCAAGGATCTCGCGCACGCCATCGCCCAGCAAATTGAATGCGAGCACTGTTATGAAGATGGCGATACCCGGGAACACGCTATACCACCAAATGTCCGGGAAATAGTTACGCGAGGTGCTGATCATCAGGCCCCATTCCGGCGAGGGCGCCTGCGCGCCAAGGCCGAGATAGCTCAGGGATGCAATGGTAAGAATCACACCGCCCATATCCATGGACGCCTGTACCACCACGGGCGAGATCGTGTTGGGGATAATATGTTTGGCAACAATCTTCCACTTGGGCGTGCCAATCGTCTCCGCAGCCTGAATGAATTTGCGTTCTTTCAGCGAGATTGCCTGCCCGCGCACAATGCGCGTATACCAAGGCCACCATGCAAGCGCGATGGCAAGAATCGCATTGTTCAGGCTTGGCCCCAACATTGACACAAGCAAGATTGCCAAGAGCATCGGCGGAAAACTTAGGAAAATATCCGTGATGCGCATGATTACCTCGTCCACCGCGCCGCCAAATGTGCCTGCGACTGCGCCAAGCGGCACGCCAATAATCAATGATAGGGCTACTGCAAGCACAGCCGTACTGAGGGAGATTCTCGTTCCGTACAGGACGCGGCTGAACACATCGCGTCCAAGCTCATCCGTTCCGAACAGGTGCGCTGACGAAGGTGGCTGAAATTTTTCCGAAAGGTTCGTTTTATCCGCAATGTCCTGCGGGTAAGGAACGATCGCAGGCGCAAGCAGAGCAAGGATCAAAATCAGGATCAGCACAATGACCGCCGCCATGGTGAGCGCGTTCCTGCGCAGCATGAAAATCATGTCCCGCAGCTCTTTAAGTTTCGGCCGAAGAATGTCTTTCATTTTTTGATTCATGTTGCCCTCCTTACAGCCGGATGCGCGGGTCAAGCGCAATAATGATATCCGCAATCAGGTTAAGGATTACATAGAAAATTGCGGAGATAATTGCAATGCCCATGATCGCTGGATAATCCAGCGTCGTAACCGATTTGCTGACGTAGCTTCCCAATCCCGGCCAACTGAAAATAGTTTCCGTCAGGAATGTATTGGTCAGCGAATAGCCCATGGACAATGCAACCACCGTTGCAGTAGCGCCCAAAGAATTCTTCAGCGCATAGCGCCAAAGCACCTTGCCCTCCCGAATGCCATAGGATTTTGAAGCAGTGATGTAGTCCTCATTGAGGATTTCAAGCAGCGCGGAACGCGTCATACGCGCGACAAGGCCAATTGGATAAAGCGCAATGGTAAAGCCGGGCATAATGATATGCACAAAAGCATCTCCCAAGAGTTCCCAGGAGCCGGTCAGAATGCAGTCGATAATAAGCATGCCTGTAACGTTTGGTATTTCGTAAAGCAGCGATGCGTTGATGCTCATGCGCCCGCCAAGCGGAAGCCAGTTGAGGATGCGGTAAAAGACCAGCTGAAACACCATTGCCACCCAGAATGTTGGCAGTGAAACCGCGCCGATTGAGAAGAAGCGGGTGGCATGATCCAGCATTTTCCCGTTTTTCTTCGCGGAATAAATTCCCATTGGGATGCCCACAAACAGTGCAAACAGGAAGCCTACCAGCACCAGTTCCATCGTTGCGGGGAAATAGCTCGCAAGTTCCTTTGTAATGAGTTCCTTCGTGCGCAGCGAACGTCCAAGATCGCCCGAAAGAAGATCCTTCAAATAGTTCACATACTGCGTTGCCAACGGCTTATCCAGCCCAAGCTCGGCAATGGCCTGTTGCCGCTGTTCTTCCGTTGCACGTTCGCCAGCCCATTTGCCGGCTACATCCGAAGGGACGACGCGCGTAATGAAGAACGTAATGGTGACTACGCCCAGCAGCACAATGAGGCCGTTCAGCAGTCGTTTTATAATATATTTTCCCATAGGTTCAGCGTTCTCCTTTGTCATACAGGGGGAGCGGCAGCTCCCCCTGCCGATGTGCGTTATACCCGGGAAACGGGCAACTTACTTATGTGTAATGTTGAAATAAAGCGTGGAGTTAGGATACGCCGGATTATAGTAGAAGCCGTCGATCTCCGTGGAAACTGCATAAGTGATGACCTGATCGTAAACCGGGATCATGTGCGCACCGTCCAGAACGCCCATCTGCACCTCTTTATACAGCGTTTCCGCACTGGCACGGTCCGTTGCAGTCAGCTGCATCGCTTCTTCAATCTTCGCGTCCCACTCAGCGTTTTTGATATAGCTCAGGTTAAACACGGGGCTCTCCTCAGAGTGCACCATGCTCTGGAACCAACTAGAAGGATCGGCATAATCCGGCCACCAGATCATAACGAAGATATCCTGCCTGTCCTCCGGGCGCGTAGCGCGTGCATGTTCAATGTGGGCATCCCAGCCGCGCTCACGGATTTCCATATTAATACCAAGTTCTTTAAGATAGGTCTGCCAGAGCTGTGCGAAATCCTTGTATTCGGTATAGCCGGACTGGATGGCAAACTCCAGATTCACAGCGCTTACATCCACACCCGAATTCGCAAGGCATTCCCTGGCCTTATCCATGTTAAATTCGTATTGCGTGCAGTTTTCGTCATGTCCCCAAAGGCCGGGCGTTACAAGGCCGCGGGAAAGCTGCCCACGGTTTTCCAGCACACCGTCGATCACTTCTTGATAAGGGAACGAATATGCAAGCGCCTTGCGGAATTCCTCGTTGTTGCAAGGTTCCTTTTCCGTGTTGAAGAAAAGCAGGATGTTGTTATAAGTATTCACATATTTCACATCAACCTTTTCGTTCGCCTTTAGTGCGGAAATATCCGTCGTGGAAAAATTGTAAGCGATCTGAGCATCGCCTGTCTCAAGGAGCTGGCGGCGCGTGCTGCTTTCCACGTGCTTCTTAATAACAACCGTTTTATAGGAGCTTTCCTTCCATTCCTGCCAATATCCATCGTATGCGGAAAGGATTACCTGATCGCCGGTCACAAGGCTTTTTACGGTATACGGGCCAGAGCCGCCATCGTTTCCTTCTTCGTTGTTGAACCAGTCGCTCTCCTGATCGCATGCGCTTTCCGACATGATATAAGCCGCATAAGCAGCCGAAGTGATTAGATCCACCGATGTGGACGCGGAGCAAGTGAACCGAACCACATAATCGCTTACCACCTCAATAGTTTCGACATTGGCCCAAATATAAGCGGCTCCTTTGCCCAACCCTATCGTGCGCTCAATAGACTTTTTAACCGCATTTGCGTTCATTTTTGTGCCGTCATGGAAGGTCACGTCCTCACGCAGGGTGAAGTCCCACACCGTGCCGTCATCACTGTGTGTCCAGGAAGTAGCGAGGCAGGGCTCCACCTCGCCTGTCTGATCGTTATAGCGGGTTAATGTTTCATACACATTTTGGAGGACGCATACGCCGTTGGAGTTTTCCACACTGGGGTCCAACGTCAGGTAAGGTTCCGAGCCGCAGGCATAGTAGAGAATTGCGTCCGAGGTAGTGCCGCCGCCCTGCCCGCAGCCTGCAAAAAGCGAAGCCGCCAGAAGAATGGTAAGCATCAGTACTAGGCTTTTTTTCATGGTTTCCTCCTAAAGTATGGTTTATTTGAGCGCTGTGCCGCAGTGCAAGCGGTGACAGGCGTTCATTCGTAATTCAAAGCGTTGCTGTTTCCGTCATTTTGTACCAATTTGTTGTCTGATTCCGGCATGCAATCAAAGTTCATAAGCGGGCAGCCCACACAGATACAATCGGGTTTCATCTGATTTGTGCTCCCATCCTTTAGTTATTTTAAAGCTTAAAGTTACTTGAATGTCAATACGGTTTTAGATATAATTTTTAATATACTCTGTTTTCATTACTTACAGGCATTTATGGTACAGGAGGCTGACAGGAAATGTGGGACAAAGATAAAACAGTGAACATTTCAACCGTTTCAGAAACGTTTGGAATTCCCGCCTCAACGCTGCGCTATTGGGAGTCTATGGGCTTGATCTCCTTAAGCCGGCGCGAAAACAATTACCGTGAATATACTTATTCTTCCCTGCTGGATCTCAGTGACATCTGTTATCTGCGCAACCTCGGTATTCCGATTAAGGCCATTAAGGAATATCAAACGCTAAGCCTTGCAGACAGTAACGCGCTGTACTTGAAGAAAAAAAGCGAGCTTGAAACACAGATTAACAGCTTGCAAGGAACCTATTCCATGCTGCGCAAAACGTTAAGCCTCATGGAGGAACTGGAATATATCCGGGAGCACCCTTACACAGAAACGCAGCCGGATATACCGCTCCTTCTCAGCCACTCCAAGCTTTACGACAAAGAGGTCTGGAAAAAATACTTTTCCGGGCAATACCAGTTTGCAGGAGTGCGCCTAGGGCCTCCGGATTACCGATGGATTTGGGGATGGGCCGCTGAATCCTGTGGGCCGGATGAAGAGCTTGCCTGGACTTTTGCGGAAGGGAACCGCCACTTTGCGCAGTTCATTCTGCGCATTGACACAACAAACCGTAAGCACACTAACTTGGATGAAGCGATTAATCACCTGACCGCATGCGGCTATACCATCGGCGAAATCATCGTGCGTTATATTACAATCGCTTATGAAGATCAAACGCGCTGGGATTATTACAAAGCCTGGATCGAATTCATTTGACTTGGCAAGGCACAGATTACCCCAAATTCGGGAAAGCAAGCCTATTTGGGTGGAACTATGTTATAATTAAACATATCTGTGTGTCGTCGAAAGAATTGACGGCCATGGAGATTATGCATGCGGCCATAGCTATGGCCATAGTTCCAAACACGAGGAGGTATTATCATGTCGTTCAGTCCAAGCCTGAGTTCTGTATTTAACCGCACTGTGATGCGGGAAAAAGAGCACCTCTGTCCCTTTTCCGGGATGTGCGCTATGTGTACTGCAGATTGCATCGGCACATGCGAAATAGGTATTTCCGCGGTTCGGGGCAAAGAGATGGTCTACCCAAATACAACCGGCGACAACCAAATCGCATCGGAAAAAGATTACCCTGTTGGCTATTCGCATTTCAACATCAATGGGCGCGTGTTTGGTGCAGTGGGAGCTCCTGAGGACCCCGACATTGCAAATGTTTATAACGTGAATTTAGAAACGCAGATCGGGAGAAAAAAGCCTGTTAAGCTGCGTCTTCCGATCATTTTGCCTGCGCTGATCAAGCTCAACTGGAAGGATTACTTTGGGGGCGCTGCAATGGCAGGCGTAATCACCGTAATTGGCGAAGGCGCGGTAAGCAAAGATCCGGATCTGAAATATGAAAATGGAAAGGTTGTCTACGCGCCTAAAATCAAGGAAATGCTGGATGCCTTTAATAAATATTATCATGGCTATGGCCAGATTGTTCTGCAGAACAATTATGATGATGACATGCAGGGTGTAGGTGAATACGCTGTAAAATACTGCGGCGCAAAAGCAATTGAGTTCAAGTTCGGCCAATCCGCGAAAGGGACTCAGCCTGCCAACCGCATTGCTACCTTGGAGGCGGCCCTGGCGCAAGCGAACAATGGCTTTTTAGTGCTTCCGAATCCATTGGATCCCGCTGTCCAAGAGGCTTGGCGTAATAAAAAAGGTCCGGCATTTCATGTGTTCGGTCGCCTGCCCATGTGGAAAAACGGATACCTGAAACAGCGTATTGAATATCTGCGCAGCCTTGGGATGGAAAATACATATTTTAAGATGGCGGGATTCGATCCCGAGGATATGGAACGCGTGCTGCGCCTTGCAGTTGAATGTGGCGTGGACATGGTTACCTTTGACGGCGCCGGCGGAGGTTCAGGGTACAGCCCCTGCAAAATGATGAACGAATGGTGCCTGCCAACCGTTGCAATGGAGAGCCGCCTTGTAAGTATACTCAACAAGCTTTCCGGTGAAGGGTTGAATCTTCCGGCTGTGGCCGTAACGGGGGGCCTCGCAATGGAAGATCAGGTTTATAAGGCTTTGGCAATGGGCGCGCCGCATATTAAGCTGGTCGGATTGTGCAGAAGCAGCATGGCTGCTGCTATGAGTGCAAAAAAAGTAGGCGAACTTATAGAAGCAGGGAAAGTGCCGCCGCATCTTTCAAAGCTCGGCAGCACGAAAGAGGAACTTTTCTGGGATTTGCCGGAACTCAGAGGAATTTATGGTGACACAGCGGATGAGTTTTCTACCGGTGCGATAGGTGTTTACTCCTATTTGAACCGTATAGGATACGGCCTTCAGCATTTTGCAGCGCTCAATAGAAAATTTGACATCAGCTATGCTGATCAGCGGGATTTGATACCGCTTACGCGGGATGCGTTGGATCTTATCAATGGGTGTTGGATGCAGGAACGGCCAAGATAAATATAAGGAAAGCATTTCACTATATCCGGCCAATTGTTTGTGATTGGCCGGATCAATTTATTGAATGATAGATGTCCGTCCAGCAAGCTGTGCTGACTGACTATGCTCCACCGCCTCCTGCCAAGCCAGATCATGCACAGATGCTGAGGGTATGCTCTCAAGGCCCAATACTCACTACAACTCAAAATTATATTTCCAATAGATTTGTATTTCGCCGCATTTGACTTCGATTTTGTCAATCAGCAGCTTTGCAACATCGTGTTTCTGTTGAATGGTCATGTGCGGCCACAAGCGGGCTGTATCGCGAAATTGCAACAGCTCTTGCTGAGACGGCAATTTAGCTCTATGTGATCTCAGTTCCACCTCAAGCAGCTTTTTCTTTTCCTCCAATTCGGCGATCTTTTTCATCACCGCCGAAGCGGAAGACGGCTCCCCCTCCGCAAGCGCATCAACCAGCCGGTTCAGCTTTTCGCTGATCTTCGTCTGCTCAATTTTTATCCTTGATTCTTCCGTATCGCGTTCCATCTCTATCTTAGCCTCGATATATTTTCTGCGTTCTACCATTTGCATAAGCTCATGCTCAACGCCCGCTTCAAGTTCGTCAACGCGTTGTGATCCAAACTGGCTGCAGATCCCGCAATTTGTGTTTCCGCTGCACACAAACCGTTTTATGCCGCGCCCTTTTTGGTCCACCATCACTTTCAGGGAATGCCCGCAATATCCACATTTTACCATTCCGGTCAGCCAACTGTGTTTCCCCTTTCCCGCATTGCAAATCTGCCGGTTCGCTTTTAATTTGGTTTGGCATCGTAGAAAGGTGTCGGAATCGACCAAACCCGGATGCAGCCCAATTGAAAGCTTCAGTCTGTCGTATTGGGAAAACTTCCGGCGCGACCTTTCCCATCCTCCGTAAGTGATGCATCCGTTTACGGCTAAGAAATCCTCTATCGGGTTCGTAATCGTCATGCCAAGCGCGTTATAGTATGCATAGATATCTGCATTTGCTCGAACATAGATTGGATTGCTCAAAATACGGCTGATTTTGCCTCCATCCCAAGGAGCTTCCCCAGGCGATGGGATCCCTTGTGCATTGAGCTTCTTTGCTATTGCCCCAAGCGAATCTCCCGTATACGCATATTCGTTAAACATGCTGCGTACAGTATCACTTACTTCATTGACATCAAGCGTATGTACCTGCTTGTCCCCCACCTTTGTAATCGCTTTGTCAAATCCATACGGTGCCACCCCATCATATGCACCGCGCTCCATCCGGGTCGCATAATTGTCCTTCACACGCATTTGGATTGTCTCGCGTTCTAACTGTGCAAACACCATAATGATGCTGAGCATTGCGTTCCCAATTGGCGTTGAGGTATCAAATTTTTCCCGGCACGAAACGAACTCAACATCCTTTTTCTTGAATACATCGATCATCTCGGCAAAATCCAGAAGTGAGCGGCTAAGCCTGTCCAGCCGGTAGACGATCACCCTTTCGATAGTACCTTTTCTTACATCGGCCATAAGCTGCCGAAACGCCGGCCGCTCCGTGTTTTTTCCACTGTATCCCTTATCGTTGTAGTGCCGATATTCCGCGCTTCCGTTTTCGTTCAGGCAGGCGTCAAGCTGTGATTCAATCGACAAACTGTCCTTAACGTCAAGGGATTGCCTCGTATACACCGCGTTCATAGCGAACTTGCCCTCACGCTCGTCTCGCAGCCGCCACCCATATCTATCAAAGTGTTTTTGCTATTTTCGCATTTTTCCATTTCAGCATAAATATGCGTGAGCAGTTTCTGGGACAACTCTGCCAGTTCATCCCATGCAAAATTATCGTTTGCAGCCGGATATACGTTTACAACCGTCATAATACCCTCTCAATTGATTTCAAATTATAACTTAGATTTGTTTTATATATATGCTTTTGTTGATTTGATATGAGTATGAAATATGAAAGCGAAGAGCGATTTCTCCCGCTTACAGCACTGCTAAAAATACGTTTTGTATAATTAGATTATATCACCTCCACTGTCAACTGCGATTGACATTTATAGGAATGCTTTGCGAAATTCACTGCTCTTTTTGCCGCTCGGCCACTCATCTCTGTATAAACCGATGTACGGCCTTGCAATGTTTCCATACGCTCTCCACTTTCCAGTGTTGCCGGTAAGCTCTTCCATCTGTTCTGTGTACACGATAAAGCGGCGTTCGATATATCCGTTTTCGGATGCTTGCAGCATTTTGTTCGCGCACTTAAATACCTCTATGTTCTTCTCACTGAGCGGCAGCTTCGGAATAAGCAAAGCCTTGAGATCCTGCTTTAGCATCGCAGCGCGGCACCGTTCTCCTCGCGGTGGCGGCTGTACTTCAGCAATCAGGTTTTCAGCAAGGTGTGCGGCATCTATGTAGTCAGGCGGCAAAATCCGCTTCATCCACTCCTCGATTTCGTATTCTCCAAGAATAAACGCAGACTCAATCTGGTTTGCGTAGTATACCGTTCCAGCTCCGCCCTTGCCAAGCAGAAACATATAGCCAAAGTTACCAATCCGCAACTCCTCTCTTATAAAATCGAACGGATCATTTCCGTCTTCACGCCGGTATACCAACACTGAGTTTTCTATCGAGTAAACACAATCTTCGAGCCTTTTTGGATAGAAATGCATATTCTCCATCTCTCGTATGACATTATCCGTCATCAGCTTCCCAATAATTTTATTATTGTTGTGATCGCGTATGGCTTTCAGCACAAAATACCCTATGCCAACAAGAATTGCAGCCTCAACTAAGCAGAGATCATCCATTTTGTCACCTCTTCAGTTCGCCAGACCACCGTGCAGCAGATTCTTGTTGTGTGCTATCTGCAATAGACCGAAAGAGCAAAAAGAACAGAGAACAAAACAGTTTCAAAAGCCCATAAAACAGGCCCATATTTTCCTCCTATAAGAAATGATTATGTATATTTTACCACATTGAGAAAAGTTCTTCAATCGTTCTTGACTAGTCTGGCATAAATTTCGGGCAAGATACAACACAATGTCCAGCCTTAACCACCCACCCTTCTACCGGCGTAAAATTCCGATGCCATTCACAGCCCGTTGCTTTCGCGTTTGCACATCGCCAGCACAGCGTTTGGTCGACTGCATTATTAATGCGTTTCACTTGCCTGCGGCCAACAATTTCCTCTTTGTTATTAAACTCAACCACTTCTCTCTTTTTACAGGAAGGGCAAACGCATGCCCGCGATATCCCTCCATTTGCTAAAGTGAATCCTCCACGCACGAACATTTCGCTTCCACATTCGTCACACATTATTCCAAGCATGCAATCTCACTTCCTTTTCGCAATCTCTACTACAACCAAAGCAAACGTCAGCACCAATGTAGCTAGAAAACATAAGCAAGCCCATATCAATGCTGGAGACAGTACCCACAGCCAGCTCCACGAGATAACGTGTGTCAGCTTCAGCACAATAAATGCTACTGTTGCCAAACCAAACAGGACTACGCCACCACTAGCTGTTAATTTCATTCTCGCCCTCCTCCCTCGCATTTTTGCAAGCCTTTCGTCCTTTGCCGCAGTGTAGATCACACTCGTTCATTGGGAAAAGCCTCCGTCAATCTCCGCATTGCAAATTGTAATTCATATTATCGGCACTGCTGTTCCCGACCACTTTGTCTCCAATTTTAAACTTGCTCATTTTTCGTCCTTTCTCTGCCGAACACGATCCTCGCCGGATACTGCGGACAATAGCAGAAGGTTCAAAGGATGCGCAGGCCGAAACAAGAGCAAATCGCCCTTTTCCGGTATCCAAATAGGCAGGCGCCGCTGCTTCTGCAAGGTTTCTTCCCGCACCTGCATGAGGAATATCATGTGCTTCAAGAGCTTCGATGGTTTTCAGGAGACCCCAATGAGAAAAATCCAAAGTGTGGTTATTGGCGAAGGACAGCATATTGAATCCAATGCGTTTCGCATCTTCAAGTACCTTTTCATCTGCTCTTAGCCAAGATCCTCCGGAATACTGATTGCCCCACAGTTCTCCACGGTTAATTGTGGTTTCCAGGTTGAAATAGCGTAAATCACCTTTTTGGATGAAGGCGCATAGCTCATCAAGTCCTTGGTATTGTTTGGGGATCCGCCGTTGAATCAGCATATCACCGACAGCGGTAAAGTCCATATCCTTGATTTTCATAAACATTCCTTTCCGATCGCAATTTCAAAGTTAAAGCAAAAACTTCTGAGCGATCGCCGACATGATCGGCACACAAAGCATCGAAAGCACCGTACTTGCGCACACAAGCTGAACCGCATATCGGTAGTCCTGATCCAAACGTTGCGCATAAATTGCCACGTTGCTTCCTACCGGGGCTGCTGCAGCCAAGAACAAAGCAAGAGCAATTTTTTCATAGCACTGCGGCAGAAGTAATAAAATCAGTAACGATATGCATGGGATTAACAACAACCTCACGCAGCTGACTACATACAATCTACCGTGCCGAATGATCTCTGAGAACTTGGTTTGCGCTAAGTAGGTTCCTAAAACGATCATGGAAAGAGGTGTATTCAGTCCTGAGATTGCCGATAACGTGTTCTCCATCACCGCAGGGATAGGGATATCTGAAACAAACATGATAACCCCTGCAAGCGAAGAAAGCATAATGGGGTTTTTCAACACTGCAGCGACCGAGATTTTTTTACGATCACGGCTAAGAATCCATTGCCCGTAAGTCCATTGTAACAAGTTCAGTAAAGCAATGAACCCCGCCACATAGAACACACCCTCACTGCCAAGAACGGCCGTGACGATTGGAAGTCCCATAAAGCCAGCATTAGAGAAGGCTGCGGCAAAATTATCAATGGGTGTTCGTTTCAACAGCAATGTGGCAACTAACATTGAAACGATCAGTAATGTTGCCGCCATACCAAAACTAACCAATAAATTTTGTATATGCTCCACAGTGCGTGGAATACAAAAAGACTGGAAGATCACACAGGGAAGAACAAAATACAGCAATAAGTTAGCGAGAGAGCGGCTTCCTTCCTTGCTGATCAATGTCCTACGAAAAAGAACTACACCTATGCCCATATAAAAAAGCATTGTCAGGATTTGCCTGCAAACGGTTCCTGTTACACTCATATCTATGTACCTATCTTTTTTGTTCACTCTCTTGGAACATGAGAACGGATGCGGCAGCCAACATTGCCCTAGGCACCAGTGAAGAAATTGTGACGAACTCTTCTGTGGTATGATGGCCTTCGCCACAGGCACCCATTGCACAAATTGCAGGAATCCCCATCCCTGCAGCCAAGTTAGCATCTGACCACCCTCCAACTTGGATAGGATGGAGTGTTCCAGGATACTCAATAGCGTCAGAAGCGACCTTGACCTGAGAGAACAGCCAAAGATTTTTTTGTGATGCCTCCATTACTTCGTTAATTGAAGATACGGCAAGCGTAGCATGTGTACCACGCACCACAGGGGTCGCAATAATATGTTTCACTTTTTCCAACAAGGCATCCAGATGCTGCCGCGAGGTAAAACGAACATCGACCTCCAAACGGCAGTAATCCGGTACAGCGTTTACACATGTGCCGCCGGAAATAAGGCCCACATTCAACGAAGTTCCTCGAGGCAGATCGTTCAACGCCTGAAGAGCGATCACTTGATGTGCTGCTTCCAATATGGCGCTGCGGCCTTTTTCAGGAGCATTTCCAGCATGCGAAGCAATTCCGTCGATCTCAACAGTAAAACGACAGGAACCTTTGCGTCCTACCACGAGGCCATCATTAGGGTAACCAGTCTCAAAGTTGAATACAGCCACACAAGGCTTTGCTGCTGCCCGATATTCTTCTGCCGCAGAAGATGCGCGGTGTCCGTTTTCCTCATCCCCCGCAAAGGCAAAGTGAATTGGTCTCCCGCAAAAGCCAGACTCTTGCAGAGCACGCAGAGCAAAAATTGCAACCACCAACCCCGCTTTCATATCCAAACAACCAGGGCCAAATGCTTTTCCGTCATGGATACGAAATGGGATGTTCCTCAATGTTCCCTTTGGAAACACTGTGTCCATATGTCCGCTGAATAAGATCGGAGCACCGGGATAGCAATCCCCCCAAACGCCATGAAGGAAATCTCCTTTTTCGCTCATCGGTACACGACGTGTCTCAACCTGTAATGCCCGAAGTTCACCTTCCACAAGGCTGCACATGGTATCGCAGCCAGCTTTATCGGTATTTCCGCTTTCGATTTGCACCATGGTTTCCAAAAGCTTCAGCATGCTATCCTGCTGTTTTGAAAGAAACACCCGGATGTACTGCAGCATCTGCATAGTGTTTTGTTCGTTCAAGACGGTCATATTGCACCTCAGCAAGAAGACAGATAGTCAAAAACCACTTGCGCATGAAGGGCGCTTAAATCCGGCAGAGCAGATTCCTGAACCATAAATCGATCACTATGCGCTGGGGCTACAAATCCCGCAGAATCATCACGGACACCCATTTTATAGAAGCAACCTGGCACAGCGGCCAAAAAGGCGCCCATGTCCTCAGTGCCCATGGAAGGTCTTTCGATAGAAATATGCTTATCTTCACCAAACAGCTTACAAATCGAACGATCAACAAGCTTGGTCATACGGGCATCGTTGAAGCCAGCGGCAAATGATTCTTCAATTTTGACAATCGCCTGTCCTCCAAAGATGTCAGCAACTCCGCAAGCAATTCGCTGCACAGCATTGGTAGTTTTCTTGCGCAGGTCGGCGTCTAATGTACGAATGATACCCGACAGGGTTACTTCCTCGGCAACAACATTGCTACGTGTGCCGCCTCGGATTGTACCCACACTGATAAGAGCCGAATCTAGAGGGTCGACCTCGCGGCTGATATAGCATTGCAATGCGGTCAGGATTTGTGCAGTGATCATGATGGCATCAACGCCCTGATGAGGCCGTGCTCCATGAGCATTCCTTCCTAAAACCGTAATTTTAAACGGATTCGAAGCCGCGCAAAACTTCCCAACAATCGTGCCAACATGACCAGCCGGGTAGAGTGAACTTACATGAGCGCCAAAAATAGCGGTTACCTTAGGATTCTCCAACGCACCGGCTTCAATCATGGGGGCAGCGCCTCCATCTCCTTCCTCATCCGGTTGAAAAATGAACTTCACTGTTCCCGGTAGTTCTTTTCGGTGTGTAGCCAAAAGTTTTGCCGAACCCAGCAGTGCGGCAGTATGGCAATCATGGCCGCACGCATGCATTATGCCCTCTCGTTGTGAACGATATGGAACATCGTTTTTTTCTTCAATGGGGAGTGCGTCCATATCAGCCCGAAGTGCAACTACAGCTCCTGGGTGTTCGCCTTCTAGAACGCCTACAACTCCCGTGCCACAAAGATTCGTTGTAGAAATCCCCAGATTATTCAAATACTGAACCACCAACTGAGAAGTTCTGAACTCCTGCTTCCCCAATTCAGGCCATTGATGGATTTGCCGACGTAAGTTGATGATCTCGTTGCTGATCGAGCGTGCTTCCGCTAAAAAATTTATTGGCTGCATAGCTTCATCCTTCACAATCATGTTTTCTAACCATTATATATGCGCTGCATATCCAGGCCCCATGGGAAGTCCAAGCAAAACCCAAATGACTAACAAAATCAACCATGCCACGCCAGCAAATAGCGTATATGGAAGCATGTAGGAAACAAAGGTTCCAAACCCTGCCCGCTTATCATATTTGGAAACATAACTCAACAAAACGGCAACGGGCGAGGAGGTGGGACAGATATTATTTGTCAGGCCATCACCCATACGATATGCAACCTGCACAAAAGCGGGATTGATACCAGCTACCATGAACATTGGAACAAAAATCGAAGCGAGTAAGCCCCATTTTCCGCTGGAGCTGGCCATAAACAGGTTGATCAGCGCCACAAGTACAACAAACAGTATCATTAGAACCAAACTAGGAACGGACAAAGATTCGAGCAGCTCCCCGCCCTTAATGGCGATAATCGTAGCAAGATTACTACCTTTAAAAAGGGAGATAAACTGGGAACTAAAGAATGAAATGAAGAAAAACCCTGTCATCGTTCCCAATTCTGCACGCATCATGGGAAGTGTGCTGCCGAAGTTTTTTACGCTGCCAGTGGTTTTTCCATAGACGTAGCCAGTGGAAAAGAACATGATAAGAACCAAAGCAGGAATGCATTTGAAAAGATATCCATCCAAAATACTTCCACCTTCGGGCGCCGCGAAGGGCAGTCCAGGCAATGTCATTGTCACGGCACACAGCGCGAAAATGATTAATGCAATCAGAGCATTCCGTAGGCCCTTCCTTTGCACAGTCGTAAGAGGGGCTTTTGCGTCATCGCTTATATCGAACAATAGGCCAGAATCCTTACCTAAGCCAGTTCGTTCCAACCGAGGTTCAATATAAAATATGTTCACGCAGGCGCAAACTACTGTAAGAAAAAATGTGGACACGAACAGGAAATACCACCCCATAGTGGGGTTTGCGACAAAGTTGGGATCAATCAGTTGTGCAGCTTCTTGTGTCAAGCCAGCCAAAGTTGCGTCTCCATCGCCCACCAAAAGGTTCGCTCCATAGCCTACGCAGCGGCTAGCAAATGCGAGAAAGAGTCCCGCGAGGGGATTACGGCCCAACCCGGCAAACAACAGTGCGACGAGTGGCGGGAAAATAATCGCAGCAGCATCACCGATGAGATTTGAGTTAACGCCGATAAACGCAATCAACAACGTGGCAATCCACTTGCTTTTTCCAGAACCAGCTAACTTCAGCATAGAGGGTAGGAGGCCGCTACGGTTTGCAACGCCAAGGCCCAATGTGCAAATTGGCACTGTCAGCATAGGCGCAAAACTCATCCACACATTGCCCATGTTTTTCAGAAAATCTGCGATGGAACTGGCCGTCAGCAAATTGTTCACAGTTACGACTTCACCAGACACTGGGTGAACAGCAGATGTCCCAAGCATGCTAAACAGCACGGAGCAAAGTGCCACAATCACGGACATTCCCAAGAAAAGATAGGCCGCATGTGGGATTTTGTTTCCCCATTTTTCAATTCGTGCAAAAAATCCTTTTTCTTGCGTTGTTGAGGTGCTACTCATGTTATTTTTCCTTTCGATTTTTTAATATATACTTTATACGCATATAAGTTACCCAACTTAGTGCTAAAAAAAGACAGAATTATCCAGCGGTTAAAACCACATTGAATAATCCTGTCTAATTTGAAGTAAAGATGTCAGTCAATACCCCGTTAGCAAAATTACATTAGTATTTTGTTATTGTGCATATTATGACAGCAACGCTCCAACTTGTCAACAGTATTTTAAAAAAAACTTAATTTCGTCCCCGGCATGGAGGCAAATCAGGATAAAAACTCCGAGCGCGTGACCCCAGTTTATCATATGCATCCCGAAGGGCTATAGTAATCGTTTTTCTAGAGGTACCAAAATAACGTGTCTGCAATGCACGGATGATCTCGTCAATATCGTAAAAATTTCTGCCTTCCAATACCGATGCCACAAAATCGCTGGTATTTCTGCAAGAAGAATTGAGTTCAGCGCTCAAAACCATTCCATCACTTTTTCGGATCACCAAACTGATCACTAATAAACTTTGTGTTTGAGTAATAGGGTTTGTTTCAGCAGTTTTCCCACTTCCACAAATATAAATTGTATCTTCGCTGTAACGCATAACATAGTTCCTCATACCTAAGAAACATTAGTTTAAAATATAAGTAAATTATATATGATACAAAAGTTTTGTCAAGATGAAAAGAAAAAACGCATGTCAAATGTGGGTCTATAAAAGGAGTCCAGCTACCAAATTATTTGTAAATTGACTCGTCCATGTCACAACTGGATCCCAGAATTTTCATTCCACTTCTGAATCAACAAAATAGAAAAGCCAAATCTGTCAGTCTTTTCTTTCGTTCAGCTCTAGCCTGCACGCTGATTTTTCGGGGCTGGTATTTCCAATGTTTTAGCTCGCAGCATACATTAAATCAACATTACGGAGTAATCAAATGTTGATGCAATAGAAATCCACCATACCCTATAGAACCGACAAGGTTTTGCATTGCTATATCTAAATTGACCGATAATGCCAGCATAACAGGGACAGTGCTGTTGCCACATCAATCTTGGGGAACATTGCAACCGTTTTCGACCGGAACTTAATCGGATCATTCATATGTACTCCACCCGCTTAAATCCATGCCGTTCACACTGCTCTATCAGTTCGCGGTAATCTTTCATTTTCAGCTCCGCAAACTCTTTGCTGATCCACGTATTGCATTCTGTCGCATAGCACTCGGCTCCGGTATCAATGCCAAGATACTTGCAGTTTCCATTCGCGTTTCGCTTTGTACGGAATTGCAGAATCATGCTTCCCTCTCCTCTCACCCGCAAATGCTCCGTGTCGCCACATCAATCTGAAACCCCGGCCAGTACCCATCCGCTTCAGGCTCCAAGCTCAGGATGTTGACAACCTTGTGTTCGGCATTCCACGTTTCGCCCTTCGCCATGAATGCGCCATTCCGGATGATCGCTTTCTCACGCTCGCCTCCTCTCGCTGCAATCACCGCTTTGCAGACGCGCTCCGCATTGGACAGCAGCACATCAATTTTCTGTCCTGTAGTCAGCGGTTTGTTGTGCGGTTTGTTGATTTTCAGATTCTCAAAGCCTGTCCATGCTTCAAAATATGTGAGCTGTGCTTTCTCATTGATGCCTGTAATAGCCGACACCGTGTAATTCCATTCGCCAAAAGGATAGTATTCCGCTGCTTGCAAATACCACAGATGCCGCTGGTACACAAAGCTGATATAGCACCATACGTCATTGCGTTCCAGCACATACACTCCGTTTTGCCGCTCAATTTCAGCCGCAATCTCATCAAACTGCTGGCGCTTCATTTCTGCAATTGTCATTTTGCCTCCTCCTTAATTGTTGTAGTACACGGTAAAGCTTTCACCGTCTTCATCCGCTTTCCAAATCTCCTGAAATGCGCATGAATCACTTCCAAAGCGCTCCCACGCCTTGTCTTCTGCCTCTTCCGAATTTACAGCACGCACAAAACCAACCCGCTTGCCGATTTCATTTCCGTTTCGCCCATGCACAGCCATTACAAAGAAATATGTGTTCATCTCACACCTCAAATTTCGCTCCGGCCAGCACAAGAGCGGCCAGAATTACATTGGTTTCCGCTTCGCCAAATCCCATACGGTAGAGCAGCATCTTTTTCATGTCGCTCATTTTCAGGCTTCCATCAAAATAGAAAGTCCTGTCTTTGCTTGCATCAAGTTCCCGCTTTGCTTCTGCTTTTGTCGCGTACATTTTCATACTCCTAATGCTCCCAGTAAAACAACAAGCGCCCACAGGGCAAACACCACTGCGAGCGCTTTAATTCCATTCCATACGAACCACGCAGGACTACCAAACCGAATTCTCACGCTGCATTCCCTTCCTGCAACGCACACGCCTGCTTTGCCAAATCCGCAAGTGTTCGCCGCATTGCCGCCATTTCCGCTTGAAGCTCGGCATCAAACAGAAGCTCCATCTTGAATTCATTTTGCATACGGGCAATTTCACCCGCCAACCGCAATGCCATTTGCTGAATGCGTTCCAGTTTGCTCATTTGATTTTCTCCCTTTCGTTAATAATTTATATATTAGGGTAAAAAAAAGAGGCTGTGCGAACAGCCCCTCAAATTTCATACAATCATGCAGCCCAGAAGTCACTTTCATTCACAGATTCGCCCTCATATACTGTGAAAGGATCAATGTCTATACAGTCACTTGAATCGTACTTTCCAGACAGATCCCATGCGACAGTTCCGTTTAACACAGTCAATGCTTCACGGAAGGATTTATCATTCAATAATCCTTTGTCAATCATCCACTTAGCGTTATACCGTTTTATATTGCCGTCCGTAAAGTAAGCATACACATTGTAGTTCTCACCCGGCACAGCCTGCACTACTTGCGGAAAATATTCATCCACGGTTTACACCTCTCCTATATAAGCGGATTGATTCTGTTTAGTGGCTTGTCATCACGCGCAAGCTCCCAGTTTTGCATGAGTTCATCTTCATGAATTGCTGCCCACGCTATCACATATTTTAGTTGTTTCCCCGGGAGTTTGCCTCTAAATGCACATCCCTTACGAATATCAATTAGGGCATTTTCATTTGCATAACTCGCATGGAAGTGCGGCGGATTGTGTTCGTCATAGTACATCGTAATGCGAATCCCATAAAACAATGAAATTTCCGGCATTTGCATTCACTCCCTTCTCACTTCATAGTATATCCATTATTATGGGCGCAGCTTATGCAACTTTGGGTTCGCGCTTGCTACGTTTTCCACCCATTCAGCCACATAGTTTACCGCATCGCGGGTTTCCTCTGAATATTCAGTAAGCGTATCCACCTTTTCCGTCAGACTGTCCATGCGTGCAGTCAGATCACCTATTTGCCGTCCGTGAGCATCCATTTTTTCAGATAACCCATCCATACGCACAGTCAAGTCTCCAATTTGCCGCCCTTGAGTATCTACCTTTTCAGTTAAGTTGGTTATGCTCCGTCCTTGTGCATCCACTTTTTCAGTCAGGCTATCCATACGGCAATTCATTTCAGACATGTTGGCTTTCATGGATTCCATGTCCGCTCGCATTGCGGACAGCACTTCCAAAATTCGTTCTTCGTTATTCATGCCAATCACCTCATTATCGCTCCATAAAAGTGATGCCCGCCGTAAGCACCATGACTACATTCCCACAGCCACGAAGAAATGCAATTTCGTCCTAGACGGTGGGCAAATTTATTATACCACGCCATAAATGAATCCACAATCTGCATTCATTTTTTAGTCGCATTTTTCGGCTTGTCAGTCACGACATAATAGCAGTAACGTTCCATGTACGCTTTGTATGATTTGTAGGCCTGTACATGCAAATATCAAACGGGCTTTCCCATTCGTGGGACTTTATGACATGATTCGGATGCGACTCTATAAACTGGCGAACACGTGCCAAAGCGCAGCATGCATATGGCCACTTCTCTGTTCTCCATGTTACTAGCCCGAAACGATCTATGCGCAAAACATGAACATTCATCCTTTGCAAACCGCCAACACTGTAGGTATGTAGATCAGTTATAACATAATTTACCATATCTCCATTGTAATCTACACGCCCATAAAAACAGCCTTTCGGCATCTTAAACCCTTCAAACTCTTGCCCGTAATACGGATTGCATATAAATTGCTTCATTATACCTTTTCCCTTCCGCCTTAAAAAGTACCGGCTTTCGCGCTTGCCGTTCCCCGGTTCAGTGTTTCGGCTTCCGTCCCCGCCGCATCTGTGGGCGTTTCGCGTGGGCGCTAGTTTCTGTCGTTTGCTATCGTGAAAACTGGAAGTGCGCAAAAAAGGCGCGGCCAATTTGGCCGCGCCCGCATGCTTATGCTGCTTGTTTTTCCTTCTTGCCCTTTCCAGGCTTGCTTTCCATTTCGGGAAAATCATTTTGCAATCCCGCGAAAAGCTCTTTTGCTGCCGTTGTCTCAAGCGTAGCCGTCAATACTTCTTTCAGACTAGTACCATTCAGCCGCAACGCTGCAATGGTGAATGCCCTCGAGAAGATAACATTTGCAGACAGCGCTTTTACTTTCGGCTTGCCTTTCGTGGTATATGTTACCGTTCCACCGCCGCAAATATAAGCAGTTTCAACCTTGCTTGCGTTGAACCGTTCAACGCCCATGCCGGAAACAATACTGGACACTTCCGCGGCTACTTTGCGCGCAAGCGCGCTTTTGTCTTTTGCGAGCCGTTTCGCGTCGTCGTCGTCAGCCGTCAAGCAATCAACCCGGCCATAAACAGAAGCCACATAGCCAATTTTGTCGCATGCCTTAAACGTTTGCGCAAGTGCCGGAATATAGCGCGCATATCGTGCGACGCCCCCTGTCGCCATAGCCGCGACTAACTGTTTTATGGCAATCGCGTCTTTTTGTTCTTGCGGTATGCCATGGGCATCGCATTCAACTTTTGCCGCTTCGGAAGCCTTGCATGCTTCGGCTTGCTTCTTTTTTGCTTGAGACAATGCCGCTTGCAAGTCGTCTACCGGATCGCCGTCTGCTTGCGCTTCGTCAATCTTCCGCAAAATTGCATCAACCTTTTTTGCGCATTCATTCGCAAAAGCTGCGAAGGCTGCTTCGCGTGCAATCAGTTCAACAATAGTGTATTCTTTCTTCGTCATTTTTATATACCTCTTGCGTCAAAATATGATATACTGCATTTGTGGGGATGCATCCCGCGCTTTCCGGCGATAGCTATACGCATACCACCGGGAAACGCCCGCCCGCATGGGCGGCCTATGTGAATATGGCGGCAATCGCCTTACAGCTTCGCGGCCTTTAGGTGTACGGCCTGTACAGGTGCGGAATGTTCCGCATTACCTATTGGCAATGGTACGGCGCGCACGTTGGCGGCTGGCTGAAAGGTATTCGCCATATTGCTTTGTCAAGGTTCGGCGCTTGCCTTGCGTGGGATGTTTGGACTCTCTCGACGTCCGTAGCGTCCCTTGCTATGGTCATATTATCTCATGGTCATGACCATATGTCATCACAAAAGTATTAAATAAATATTAAATTATTGTAATAATTAATAATGCCTGTATAAAGGGGTTGAACATATGGATAAAGTAATTAAACGCAGTGCGGCGCAAGCTGAAGCAGAACGCAAGTATAAGAAAAAAATGGCATATCTTCAAGTTATGACAACGCCCGAAAAAGCGCAGGATATAAAGGATTGTGCCGCGCTTGCCGGGCTGAGCATAACGCAATACTTGCTAATGTGCCACGAAAATTATCAACATGGAAGAATGAATAATAATTAACTTCCTTTCGCCACACAACGGCGCACAAGCGCAAGCGCGGAGCAAGTAATCGTGGCGCGGCGGCAAACTATGCCGCCGTTTATTACAAAAGTGTTACGCAATGCAGGCTTTTAGTGCTTCAGACTGACTTATTTAGTATTGGTAACTAGATAATATAGTATTACATACTTTTTTATATTGATAATGTTTTTATCGATAGCAGCTTTATCGATATTAATATTATCGATTAACATGCCGACTCAACGCCCGGTGATCCTTCCGGCCTTGCGTCTGCCGCTTCCCTGCTCTGCCTGCTATGTGCGCTTTTGACGGAACCGCACCCGGGGTATATTTACACCGTAAAAAGCGAACGTTTGTTCCAATATGCACCTAGTCACTATTTCTCACTCTCAGTTCAAAAAATCGCTCATATTTTCAATGAATTTCGCCCTTCTCAGTATCGCCAGTTTTCAACGCATATTCACACGTAAAGCGCAGCGTTTATTTAATATAATTTCAGTCCGTAAAAACAGATTTTCTAGTAATTTAGCCGCTTTTTCCGCACTTTTTTCTCAATTCGAATTTACGCAGAATGCCAAATATGATATAATAATTGTACAAGACGGAGCTGCCCTGAGCAGTGCGAATTCTGAGTGAAGGAGTGCAAAATATGAATAATGTAACGAGTGCAACAACGAGCAGAGTGAGTAGTGAAGCGGCGAGCGGAGCGAGCAGTGTAACAACGAGCGTAGCTGGTCGTGGAGCGAGCAGCCACAAAGGCAAGCGCTGCACTTCTAATCCTATAAAAGATAAAAATGATATAAACAGAGTGTGCGAATACTTCAAGGCTGCTGGGGACTATCGTATGTATGCCATCTTTATGGTAGGCATCAATACAGCATACCGCATTTCGGACATCCTGTCGCTGCGATGGGGTGACATTCTGAATGAAAGTGGCGAATTCTGGCGCAAGGAAAAGAAGACTGGCAAGTGGCGCTTCATCTGCCTGAATCAAACCCTGCTGAATGCTCTTGATTTGTACAGGCAAAAGACGGACGTGGCCGTCTCTCCAGAGGCATATGTTTTTCCGGCGAGCAGGTCATGTTACGAGACGGCGGCACGGCAAGATGTTGACAGGAAGCTGAAACGTGCCGTGGCAGATCTAGGCATTGCGGCTCACGCCGGTACGCACCTGATGCGCAAGACCTTTGCCTATCATTATCTTACTGGTGCGGCTGACCGCAGCCGTGCTTTGGAGCAGCTAATGTTGCTGCTGGGGCATTCATCTCCGCGCATTACGCTGAGCTATGCCGGTATTACCGAGGATGAGCTGCGAGATGCGTATGAGTGTACTTGCTTGGGTTGCTGAATTTTCTTTTACAGGTAAAAAGAATAAAAAAGGGCGAGCGGAGCGAGCCTGAGCAAGCCACGTGAACCGCGCCCCTCCCTTACCCCC